>Ga0310811_10000402_pt1 | contig 59150 bp, 35 predicted proteins | sample YCmetagenome_FD_207642 | JGI IMG/M metagenome (GOLD analysis project Ga0310811, IMG submission 207642) | Soil microbial communities from experimental microcosm in Duke University, North Carolina, United States - YC | ecosystem: Engineered > Artificial ecosystem > Soil microcosm > Unclassified ... | reverse complement strand
AGCCGCAGATCGAGACCGCCTTCCACCGCCAGGTCTGGCTGCCCTGCGGCGGCTACATCGTCATCGACGAGACCGAGGCGATGATCGCCATCGACGTGAACACCGGCCGCAACAAGGGCGCGAAGGACATGGATAAAACCATCCTCACGACGAACCTCGAGGCGGCGGACGAGATCTCGCGCCAGCTCCGCCTGCGCAACATCGGCGGTCTGATCGTGGGCGACTTCATCGACATGAAGAGCCGGAAGGATCAGCAGGCCGTCTTCCAGCGCGTGAAAGACCGGCTGAAGCGCGACAAGGCCCGCACCCACGTGCTGCCGATCTCCGCGCTCGGCCTCATGGAAATGACGCGCCAGCGCGCGCAGGAAAGTCTGGCCAGCTCGCAATTCGTGATCTGCCCGCATTGCAACGGCCGCGGGCGGGTGAAGAGCCCGATGACCATGAGCGTCGAGCTCCAGCGTGCCCTGCACTCGGTGATGAAGAAGCACCAGGCAGACGTGCACGAGATCAAGATCGTCGTGAACCCCACGCTGCTCGCGCGCCTGCGCGAGGAGGACGAGGAACTCCTCATCGATATCGAGCGCCGCTACTCCGGCCGCCTGACCTTCCGCGCGGATCCTTCTTTCCACCAGGAGAAATTCGTGATCAGCGACGCCGTCACCGGCACCGAGCTGAAGGCGTAGCCTTCCTGCTCCAGCGCGGAGCGGCGAAGATCCGTCGCTCCGCAGCGCCCTTTGCCGCTCTGAACATAGCGACCGGCTGGCACCGTTTCCCGGAAAGAACAGGCCTTGATGACAGAGCAGCCGCTCTCGTCACGGGTGATTGATCCTCACGTGGATAGGGCCGCCGCTTCGCCGGGTGCCGACGTTTCCCGAGAATCCAGTTCAGAACTGGGAATGGCATGAACCACGCCGAGGAAAGAACCGGCTGCATCGCACCGTGGCACCACGGATCGTGCGAATGGCTCGGATAAAATCCCGGGCAAATCAGGCCCCTGGACCGAGGCGTGACCGCACTCGACGGCCGATTGCCTTCTTCGTATTGCCGCGCCTGCTTATCGGTGCGCCCTTGGGCTGCCGGCTGGCCATTCCGAAGGCTGCCGCAATCAGCATTCTCTGCGCTATCCGCGTAATCTGCGATTCGTCAGCTTCCGCGGGCTTGCTCGAGGAGAGGTGTTTTTTCCGCTACTCTTTCGAGAGCGGCGGCAATCCCTGAATCTTCGCGCCCGGAAGGATGCTATTCTTGAGGAACCAGCCCTGGGGAACTTCGATCGCGTAGGAGATCGTATCGAAATTGCTGCTTACGGGAGTTTCATCCCGAGGCTGGAGATCATGGATCTCCAGGATCACTCCCGCAGGATTGATGTAGGCCACCGAAAGCGGGATCAGGGTGTTCTTCATCCAGAACGACACGTGCTGGGGTGCTCCCATCACGAAAACCATGCCCTCTCCATCGGCCATCGTTTTCCGGAACATCATGCCCGTCTCCCGTTCGACGTCGTCGTCCGCCACCTCGGCCACGAGTTTGTGCCCCGAGATCACCAGAGGAGTCGTGGCGAGTTTCGCTTGAGCAGTGGTGGGCGGAGTCGACTGGGCAACCAGCGGCGCCGAGCAAAGAACCAGGGCGAGGAGAAAGACGAAGCGCATCGTGTCTTTAATGTCGTAAAAGGTGCGTGAGTCGCGAGATTTGTTTGGGCCCGCCGTAAGAAAAACCCGCATTCGGCTTCCGGAGCACGGGTGAGGGTCTTCAAAGGCCCAGCCACGCATCGTTTTACGTGGCTGCCTCCGGGCCCCCCCCTAGCGGGCTGCCGTTTTCGAACGGCCCTGCCTGGAGCGGCCAAGCAGAAACATGCCTGCCGCTCCGAAGAGAAGGAGCAGGGGCGTGTGTGGCTCGGGTACCGCGACCAGCAGGTTGCCATCCCCCGTGAAATAGTCGGGGAAATTCGAGGCATTGTAGACGCCGGCCGGCATGAGAACCCCGTTGATGGTCAGCGAATTCACCGTTTCGGAAAGTGAGCCGTCGAAGTCCAGGTCGATCATCCCAAAGGACGAGCCTCCGGAAAGGAGGAAGAGATCGGAGAAGTCGTCGACACTGAGGTTGTTTTCCAGCTTGAGGACCGCACCCGCGGCCACGGTCACGTTGCCGAGCCCGAGCGTTCCCGAGGGGCTCACCTCCAGGGTCCCAGCCAGAACCTGGGTGCCCGATCCATAGCTGTTCGGAGCGGCCAGGGTCAATGTGCCTGCTCCGGCTTTGATCAAGATATCCTGGGCGTTGCCGGCACTCGTGATCGTGGAAGAGATCGTGGTGTGGTTCGTCACCGTCAGAGTGCGGGCAACCGTTCCGAAGAAACCGAAGGCTCCGGTGAACTCCATGTCAGAGCCGGAGAAGGCGACACTGCCGCCGACGCTGATGCCCGTCTGCATGGCATTGGCGCCCGTGAGGGCCGTGGTGGCGTGGAGTTCTCCCGCGTTGAAGAAGAGCGATTGGGCGGCGGCCCCGCCCAAAGCCGTGGCCGAGCTCAAGACGACGGTTGGGCCGACGCTGCCACTTCCTTTGCTCATGGTAAAGCCGTTCGCGTAGCCGGAATTGTCCCCGTTCAGCTCCACGGTGCCGTCGCCTGAAAAAGTGGTGCGCGTCGCACTGCTGACCGGCGCGGAAACGACCAACCGGCTACCGGTGCCGAGAGCCGCACTGCCAAACGCGGCGGATGCTCCCGAGAAGGTGACGTTGCTGTTTGCCGCGAGGACAAGTGAGGTCGCATTGATTGGTCCGCTGAAAACGAGGGCGCCCGCCGAGGCGTCGATGACGCCGCTTCCCGAAAGAGTGCGTGCCGCGCCGACCGTAAAGGCGGAGGTCGATTTCAGGGTGCCGGTATTCAAAACGATGCCGTTGGCGGCATCTCCGAGGTTCGTATCCGCGCCAATCGCCAGGGCGCCATTGTTGATCGTGACGTTGCCGGTGAAGCTGTTCGCTCCAGAGAGAACGAGAGTTCCCGAGCCGCCTTTGGTGAGTCCGGACGTACCGGCGATCTCGGCGCTGATGGTGGCGGTGTCGACTGCGTTCGCGACCGTGATCGTGTTGCCGCCCGCGCTGCTGGATAGGGTCAGTTTATTCGCGCCGGCGCCGGCGATCGTGTATCCGCCGGTGTTGAAGGTTGCTCCCAGAGCGGTGACCGGCGTGCCCAGCGTGACCACGCCCGAGCCGGTCGAAAATGTCGCCGTTTTCGTCGGGTCCCAAGCACCCCCGCTCCAATCCGTGCCGCCGCTTCCATTCCATGTGCCGGAGCCGCCGATCCAGGTGAGCGCCGGTTGATCAAGAGTGGCGTTGAGGGTCAGAGCTGGGCGGGTGGCCGCGGCGCTGTTCGTCGCCCCGGCCCAGGTCGAGGATCCGGTCGTATCCGTAGGGACAACCACGAGACGCAAGGTTCCAGTAGAGCTGTTCAGCTGGGAGAGGAAATAGGTCTGAGCGTCGCTGGCGAGGGAGAAGGTATAGGAATCGACTGTCCCCGAACCGGTGTTGCCGGAGTTCGTGGAGAAGTTGCCCGTCCCGAGGAGAAATGGCGAAGCGCCGAGCTGAGTCCCCAGTCCGACCGGAGTCGACCCGCTTTGGAAGGTCAACGGGCTGCTGCCGGCGGCAATGCCCGTCGTCGTATCCGTGACCAGATAGAAGGCCAATGCTCCGGAGGCTGTCGTGAAGGCGGTATTGGATTCGGTCAGTGACAGGGTGAGGCTGGTGACCTCCGTAACCGGAAAGGAGAGATTGAAGGAGCTCGCCGAGAAATCGAGCACTCCAAAGGACTGAAATCCGGAGACCCCTTCCACATTGAAGAAATTCGTTCCTGACGTCCCCGAGCGCGGTCCTCCCGTTTGAACCGTCGCATTCGCTGAAGCAAGGGCGCTAACGGTGTCGGCTCGACTCAGCCCGGAGGTTGCGAGGAAGGAAGTAGCAGCGGCGAGAAGAAGATGGGTGCGATTCATGGCAGCAGCGGGATCGCGAAAGTAGCTAGCAGTCGCTGTGCCGGAATAGCACCCAGTTGCAACGATTTTGCCATGAGGGCTAAACGATTCGAGTCCTTGAAGGATCTGATATCGGTCGAAGATACTCGCCTCTATTTGGACGAGAAGTTACGCTATACGGGGCGTTTACAATAAGTAATAACTTCCCGCCCTAGGCTTTGGGAGGGGAAACAAAATCCTCATCGCTCCCTCCCTTATAGCGGCGATCTGGGGTGCTATAAAAGGCAGGCAGGCTTGACTGGAGCTCTAGAAATCAGCGTTCCTGAACGATAAAGCCCTCCCCGAGGGCGTCCAGAGCGACAATTTCTGATGATTCTTCCTGTTGACGGGGAAGCATAAGAATTGCCGCCCGATTCTTGAGAAGATTTAATGGAGGAAATTTACCGGCACTTATCACGGTGCTTTTTCCTCCCGTTTTGGCGGTGAGCTTCCAATCCACTTTGTCGAAATTGATGGCGAATTGGGCCGTCTCATACGGCTTGATCGTAATGGAGGACAGTTTTGGTGGGAAATCGTGAGTTTGGAGATCGAAGGTGTATTCGACATCCGAGGACAGATTAGCCGGAATAAAGACGGTCTGTCCCGGAGTATGAAGGGCGCTTTTAACCGCAGCCACATCCACAGAAACAGGGATAATCCGTACCTTGCCGCCGTCGGCGGTAAGAATGGCATTCAGCAAGGTTCCGCTTTTCTTGGGCACCGATGGAAGCTCTCCTATAGTTGTCCCTCTGCTATCTTTGACCAGGATTGAGGATCCGTCCTCGGGAAAGCTTCCGGGAAATGTTGTTTCTCCAGGGGTTATATCGCTGACGATTTGCTTTGCTCCCATCCAAACTGCCAAACGGGGAGCATTTTCCACATGAGGCATGGCATCGTAGACGCGAACTTGCCCACCTTCTGATTGTGCAAAAGCAACGCTTGGAAGAAAGATCGCGAGTAGCGGTGGGAAAATTTTTTTCATTCGGTGCGGACGATTTGGATTTTGGGAACGTAAGTTACGGACGAAGTAGTCTTATTGGCATTTTGAACAACCACCGGAGCGAAGGTCACGATAGCTTCGATGGTTGCGCGCGAGAGTGGCTTGCCTTGAGGGTCGAGGACCTGGCCGGCTGCATATACTCTGTAGGTGAGCGACGCAAAACTCAGCCAGTTGGAAATTCTCCGGAAGCCTTCCTCTCGCGATCGGTCATCGCCGTTCAGGATCGATATCGTTTGATTCGCCAGTGCTCCCTGGGTCGTTACGACGCTAACCGTTGATGGAGCGGCGTTCTTCCATAGTTTGCTGGACTGCGCGGTCCAGAAATTTGTCGGCCCTTCCACATAGGGAGTTGCCGTGAGCTTTGATGAATCCGGGTCGAGCGTCATCAAATCGTTGGTGTTTCGAAACGGGCGGGCATCTTTCCAGCTGGGGGTAGCAAGGCGATTGATGATCGCGTTTTCCAAGCCTTGATAGTCATAGCTAGGTTTCGCACTTTGGGGGAAGATGTCAGATGTAGAATAGTTTAACGCCGATCCAAAGACGGCAAGAGGCCGGGAGGGTTCGCTGGTGGGACGGGGAGAGTTGATATTGATTCGTGCATCGTCATTGACCGTAAGAACATCCAGCAATGCGGCATCCGCTCGCTTTAGATATGCCTGATAGGTATTGTGGTCCGCATCCGACTTTAGGGCGCCACTTTGGAGGCGATAATACGGGTCGAATTGACCAATAACGAGAGTTTTGCCTCCTCTGGGGAGATTTGTGGTGTCCACCATGTCTTTGTTGGGATCCCAGATGTTTCCGAGTTCTCCAATGTAAGCCATTTTGCCTCCACGGATATAAGATGCGGAAGACGTCGGCGATACGCTCTGAAGGCCGCCGACTTGGGGCTGATCAAACCAGTTTTTCATGTTCTGATAAGTCCTGCCGGACGCGGAGTTATTTGGTTGCCCGGGGCTGTGGGCGGTCCCTGTAACCGGCGACCATTTGGAGAGATAAAGTCCCAAGCTCGCTCTAGTATCCGTGGTATCCCCGCTTCCAGAGTATCCCGGGGAAACGCCGGCTTTTCCGGCAGCGGCGCTAGCTTGGAGAAGCATAGGGGAGTAACCGTCGACAACGCCTGGAGGGTCTCCATTGACGCTGGCTATGAGGATGATTCCCGTATTCGAGTTATTCAGGCTCGTGCGGAAAGTCTCGAAAGACCCTGGGAGAGAGGCTGCGTAAGATTTCGTACTCTTGAGGACGACGAATCCGTTGGGTGGGATGGTTCCGTCGGGAGTTTGTGTCCAATCGGAGATTGTTTCATCCAGAGGGGGGGCAGCGGCACCGCCTCTCTGCTGGTTGAATAGACGGACGGTAACGGACGTGAGAGTGACCGGCTTTTGCGACATGTTCCAGAGCTCGATCGTGCGAGTGATGTCAATCGAAGTTGAGGAGTATCTACCCGAGGAACTAGCCGTGCCGTAGTAGACGAGATACTCGTTGATTCGTGGGACAGCTTTGACACCGTAATAGGTATTTACATTGTTGGTTTTAGGCCAGGTTGACGTCGTTGTTAAAGCATTTTTAAAAAAGGTTTTTAGATTCGGAGAAAAAGTAATAGTGGACGATGGGTCAATATAGTCGTAAATGGACGCGGCGACGCTGCGCATTTCTCCGGGCCATGTTGGATCGTTTTTTCGAGCGTAGTAGTCGGGCAAAGCGGTCGAAATAAAAGTATCGAAGTCAGTGACAAATTTCGTCCTGTCACCTCCGCTATTTGTGTAAAGCGCATTGATGTTGGTGCGTGGTTGTAATCCCATTGGGCCATAGTTAATAACTTGGTTCCAATTGTTGTTGGATACTCCGAAAGAGGTCGGACTGTTCGCAAGGGATGGCGCGACCTGTAGCGGGGTCAATGCACTCAGATCTCTCAATAACGAATTTTTGGTAAGAAGCTTATTGATTTCGCCGGTTGGTACCACGGGCAGCGCGAGATCCGTGAGATATCCGGAGTCTTTGGTTGCGTTACCGCTGTTTCCAACCCTCGTGATGTCAAATTTCCCGCTTTCGTCGCTCACCCAATACGCGTAACGGGTCGAGGATTGATCCGGCATTTCCAACCAGTCTACGTTGATGGGAGTTGTCGAAAGGTTTACGCGGTTCGCGAGATTGACGTTGTATTGATCTTTTACATCGGAGCTGAGTTTGTCTGGATCGGCGGGATTCGTTCGGCAGGAAAAAAGCCAGACGGTGCGATCAATTCCAAGGTTTGGGGCCGGAGCGTTGAAGATATCAGTGAGAAGCCCTGTGTAAGTGGTGTTGAATGTTGCGTCCTTCGCCCACGTCCAGGTGATGAAGCCCTTGTTCACCTCATCAGAGGTTTTTGGGAGAGTGGTCTGGATTTGAGCAATGGCAGTATTTAATCCAGCTTGCGCCGCGAGTTGAGCCTTGGACCGGTTCAAATAGCTACGAGCGGTCTGTCGTTCCACGGTCATGCTTTGCATGAAGGCGACAACAATGATCGTTAGGACGGTAAGTACCAACATCGTGGAGATCAGCGCGGACCCCGATCGCGACCGCGAGAAATGATGGAGAATCATGGTGTTGGCGACGGCGAGGGTGTGGGGGTAGGTAGGGCAGAGGTTTTTACTTGGGCCGCTTCCGGGAGATAAACCCGTGAGGTGAAGGTGCGATCTTCCTGTTTCCGGGTGCTGGAATTGGCGTCTTCCCATTTGGCTTTGTCATCGCCAAATCGTTTGGCGGTTTCATTGCTGATTGCGGTTATCGTGATCTCAATCATGTCCGGCAGGGGAGTGGACGTTGTCTTTGTAAAGGGAACCGGAGTTCTTGGATTGGTCGGATTATTGGGATCGTAGGGGATTTCGTACGGCGTGATGGTGAATCCAACGATGTTCTTGGCCAAAACCTCGGAGTTGGCACTGGTTTGGGACGTGTCGGGGGTCACGCCGCTCAAAAAATCGTTATTTTCCAGCGAGGTATAAGTGTCGTCGCTGCTCCGAAAATAGCGGTAGAGATTGTAGGATTTAGTCCCTTTTCCGGTTAAGGATGTTTTGTCAAATCCGAGATAATATCCGACCGTGCAAAGGTCGCTTTTATTTCTTGTGGAATCTTGCGCGTCTTTCGGCAGGGCGGATATAAAGAAAATGCTGCCATCCATTTCAGGAGTCTTTACCGGGGTGTCGGGCTTTTTATCTTTTTCCGTATAAAAATAGTCGAGATTTGTACTTGCATAAATAGAGCTGAGATCGCTCTTGATAAGATTGATGGCCGCGCGGGCTTCCCGGTAACTATCCACTCGATTTTCGTTAGTCTTCCAAAGTTTGGTCGAACCATCCACCATGGATAAAAGGAGGACGAGAAGGATCGTTAGCACGGACATCGCGACCAGAAGCTCAAGGAGCGTAAAGGCATGACGTCTGACAATGCGGGGACTGCTTGCAATGTGAATTCGTGCGGTCACTGTTTTTGCCGGAGGATGGAAACGAACGAATAGCTGGTAACTTTGGAGGCTGCCAATTTCACGGTAAGTGAAACTCGCGTCAGCCCATACGCCGGAGTGGTGAGGGGAGCCACGGACATCGTTACTTGATAAGGGGCGTTGGAGTCAGACGGAGTAGCTATCCCAGAAGTGTCGAAGCCGATCGGAGAAATTGGAGATGATTTTGTAAGATCGATCCTGATGGGGACAGGACTGTTGCCATCTAATGTCTTGGCCAAGACGATTGTGCGAATTGGGGTCTCCGGAGTAGTTTCCAACTGGTCAAAAATCGAGCGGGCGATTAGTGCCGCTTGGGTCTCGTGCTGGCTGTCCGCAGCCGCATTAACTGCAACCGGAAAAAGGCCTAAAATTCCCACGAGAGCGAAAGAAATGATTCCCAAAGCAAGGATAATTTCTATGAGAGAAAACCCTTGGCTGTTGGAGAACGATTTCAAATGGAAGAGCGGCATATCCATCTAAAGTGTGGAAACTTCCAATGAGGAGCGTCCCGTGTAACGGCGAAAGGTGATGATTTCGAAGCCTCCGGCGTGCTCTTTTTTTGCGCTAATCAGAGCTTCTGTTCCGTTGTTGTCGCGAACGCCCTCGCTAACGATAAGCATTAATTTTTTCGAGTCGGTTGGAAATGAAATTTGACCGTATGGATTGAAAGCCAGAAGATTGAGACTTTCACCACTGCGGGTCTTCAACGAAATGGGACTATTTTGAGGATCGAACCCTGTGATGCCAGGGCCAGTCGGAGGTAATGGTTGCGACAGGATATTGCTTCCGCCTACTTCATGGAGCAGAATCCCGGATGGAAGTTTGATCCACCTAGTAAGCTGATCGTATTTTTTCGAATTTGAAATTGGATCCGGCTCACGCAACACCATGATCGCATCCTGATCGGGGAAGGTTCTTCTATAAAATAGAATGTAAACTGTACGCCCGCTTTCCAGCGCGGCAACGCGCGCCTGTTCGAAAGTGTTCATCAAGATGTTCACTGCGCCTTTGCGACCTGCGGTACTGGCGAACCCCTTTACGGCGGGAGCGAGCAAGGCGAGCATGATTCCGAGGATGGCGATGACCGCGAGGAGCTCGACCAATGAAAAGGCCCTTATCGCCCTGACGGACTTTGAACTGGCGGAGCTTGACTGAGGCATTGATGGGTAAAGCGATGTGGCAATGTGGCCATATTGCGAGGGGCGGCAAATTGCCTTGCGTAACGTTAACGTCACAGAACTAGCAAATAATATGCCGAAGATACCCGGAGATGCGCTTTGATCGGGGGGCGTTGGGAAAGCGCGGCCTTTGATGTACGGGATACAATGGGCCATTGATCGGTGCATCGGAGTCACTCAGGTATGGAGAGACGTCTTCATGGTTGAAAGACGCTTACCGGAGACAGAGGGTAGAACTATGAGAAAGGAAATATTTCCCCACCCTGTCGAAAGGCATTTTTCGGCGGGCGGCCCGGACCGTTAACGGATAAAATCGGTCAATCTAGATCGAGGGAAATTTTGTATGCTCGAATTTGGAGGCGTTCGACGACAGTTTGTCGCGAAAAAGGAGCATCCAAATCTATTTAGGTAGGAAAGGCAGGGCTTACCCGACGGGAATGCCCTCGAGGAGATTTGATCAGACCGTGATAAAGGACAAACCTGAAAAGATCTTTGGGGGCGGAGCGGGGTGTAAAATAACTGGTGAAAATATACAGCAACCGTTACTATCTGACGTCGTCGGAGGATTGGCCCAGGTTGCCATCCCCAGTCGCGGAAAGATAGATGGCATTTACCGAGTCGGTTCCAATGCCGTAGAGAAAACAAATATAGGTTCCCGATTTTGTTGGACTGAAGAGATTTACCTGAGGTGTGACATTGGCGCCCGTCGAAACTTTGAATTGCATGGTAACTTGGAGGCCCAGAGGTGCAACAGGCCAGTCGGTCAGGGCTTCGGCCGCGCCAGGTTTGAGCTCCAAAGTGCGGGATTGATCGACCGCGGTGAGTCGAGCAGCAAGATTCCCGCGCATATCGCAGTTTGCGACGATGAGCGAGCAGGTCGGAGCGGGGGCTTTGCCGTCTATCGAGGGAGGCCTTGGTCGATCAGGAGGTTGCAAAGGGGTAATTATTGGGATAAGCATCGCGGCCGTCGCAGGAACGCTGGAAGACGCGACTTCCGATGTTTGGGGAAAAGATGGCGGACCGCCCGTCAGCACGATGGATGCACTCATGCCTGACCTGACGATAAAGTCTCCCGCAAGCAGTTCGCCCTTGCCGTGGCGAGGGATTACCTGCACATGGTGGGGGCCGGGGGCGATGGGCGCGAGGGGGGAAATTTCTCCCGTGGCGGTATTATTGACTACGATTACTTTGTCGAGAAGAACACTGGCTTCGTCTTGATAGGACAGGAGGTTTACAAAACGGACCACGGGGCCAGCGCCGGTCAAGGCTGAAGAGTCCGCGGCTGGGGAAGGCGCGGGCTCTTGGGCGAAAATTCGAATCGTCAGCAGCCCCGCGAAGACTACTGCCCCGAGTTTAGTTTTCTTCAATGCGTTGTAAGTTGGGATAAAGTACGACATTGTCAGCCGGTTCTGTGGGGTCGGACGGTGCAGGGATCGTCGAGTCATAAATTGGGTTCAGGTCGTATATGTAAGTTCGGGTTACCGTTGCGAGAGGCTTGTTCTCCTGTCCCTCACGGTACACTTGGCCGACGGCGTAGATACGATAACGATAGGAACGAAACGTGGTTTGTCCGGCGAGTTGAGCGAAAGGTGCCTGCCGCTGATGATTGCTCGAGTTGAAAACCGACCCCCAATTTGTGTTTGTACCAATCGTAATATTGAGGGGTGTTGGCGATGTGGAAAGATAGAAGTTGGGAGAGGTTGCGTAGAAAAGCGATTGGGTTTTATTAGTGCGCACGTTGGATAGTGAGCTGCTCTTTAGCCCCAGCAGAGCCAGATCGTTGTAGTTGCGGAAAGGTCGGGATTGTGTCCAATCGGCTCCCGCCAAGCGCGAACGAACAGCAGTCATAAATCTGGTCGTTGGGGCGATGGTTCTGCCATTGATGCCATTTTTCGCTATTGTGGCATCTGTGCCGGGGCCCAGCGCTTCGGCCCCCAGTGCGCTGTTCATGCCGCTAATATAGGTCGAAAGAGGGCTGATATCATCGGAGGCCATGCCACTCGCCGAATTCGGCCTCGAGGTATTGATATTGTAGGGGCGGCTGTCGAGAGTATCCTGCGCCGTCGTGTCTCCACCAGCTCTTGCCGCAGCGGCCTTTGCATGAGGCAATCTCATTGTAAATAGGTCGAAAAGCGCAGCGTCTCCAAACCTGAGGTATTTTTCATAGCTGCTCCATCCCGCGCTCGTTCCTTGCATTGGATTGACAGGCGCCGCCGTTTGCAATTTGTCGAAAAAATCGTCGAATTGACCAACGTTCAAGGTTTTTCCTCCGCGTGATTGGGCCAGGCCGCCCGGTCCTCCTCCAGAGATCGGAGTCGAATTGGCGAAAGGCAGATCAGCGGACATGTTGATGCTGATATCCAGATCGTTTACTGGATCAAAGACATTGCCCAACTCGCCCAAGCTTTTCATAGGCCTGGAGGCGATGTGAAGCAACGGATCTACCGGGCTCGTGCCGCTGGTCCCAGCACTACGGTCATACCAACGGGTCAAATCTTGAAATTGCGCAAGATTACCGCTGGTGGCGGAGGCGGCGGTAGACCATTGGTTTTGGACCAAGGCCAGACTTTGACGACGATCTTTCGTATCCCATTCATTGGAAGCTCCGGTTCTGCCTCCTCCTGGAAGTCCACCGCTTGCCGAGTAGGATTTGCTGACGGAAGATGCTCTAAAGCCATCGAGGACGCGAATTGTCCCGGATGGATCTCTGGTAAATAATATAAAACCCAACCTTGTCGATGTAGGAGCCGTGTTGTTATTGGCTGCTCCGGTTACTGAATAACTACGGGTGACTCGAGACGCGGTTAGAGCACGCGGCGCAAGGGTGATGGACGTCAGAGGAAAAACGTCACCCCGAAAATAGGGCAGTCCATCCACTGGTGTACCATTGTGCATCGCTCCTTGGAGGAGGCGGATAGGATAATTTAGAAAAAGGACGTAAGCATTTGTCAGAGTGATCGGGCGATCGTTCGGATTCCAAAGGTAAAACGTGGTGTCCAGACCGTAATTTGTGGCGGTATAGGTATTTGCCATCTGGATTGCGTTGATGAAAGGACCGCCTTTGATGCCATACCAGCGCTGACGTAAGTCCAATGTGCTCCAGTCAAAAGATAGAAATGATGGGGGGGGGCCTGAGTAGTCTGCTTTCCAAAAATTGTAGGCCTGTGAAATGAAGTTGGTCAGATAATTGTTTAGGCCAGGAGAAATAGACGGATAAGCGTCGGAAGATATGTAATCTCTTATCGATGCCGCGATGCGCAGCATATTCCCAGGGGGGGAATTTTTTCGATTGTAGTACTCGGGAAGAGCCGTCTTGATCGAGGGAACGTTCGTTTGAGAGGTATAGTCACTGTAGGAAGGGTCGGGATTGGTCACTGAGTCCGCGAGTTCGCAGACGAATTTAGCTGGTTGGTCTGGCGCCGCGGTGTTGGCCTTTGTGAGTGCGTCATTGAGATTGATCTTCGGCTGTCCAAGTTGGGGCCCGTACGGGATGAGATCGTACACACTCATCACGTCATCTTTTGGTTGCTTGAAATTCGAAGTGTTTCGGACCGTGTAGGTGATGGGGTTTCGATCCAGCAAATCCCGCCCGGCTTTGGTGAGCATTTGTCGAATGCTAAGAGGCGAGAGTTGCTGCAACAGTTTCCCGCTGCCATCAGACGTGGTGGTGAGGATGCTATTCATATCTTCACCAGAAAGAGCTGTTGTGTCTTTTCCTGTCCGGATAACCAAGTCTTCCGGGCTGGATTTGTTGTCGTTGTACTTGCGCGTATCTTGAGCGGCGTGTCCCAGCGCACCCAAATCCGCACGCCCCATCTCGTCGTCTACCCAAAAGGCATAGCGAACCTTGAGTTGTCCATCGGGCGAAGTTGCGGGCGGAGCCGGAGTGATGGGGAGTTGAACCCAACCTACATTGTAAGGGGTGCCGGATTGATCGATCCAATACCTGCTTCCCGTAGCGGACGTCGTACTTGGGAGCTTGAAATTGATATTGCAGATGTTTTTGTTCGAAACATTTGCCTGCGCTACATTAGCGGGATCGGAATTATTTGAGCCTTGGGTGACGGGATCCGAGAATAGCCAGACGGTACGGCTGACGTTATCGACTCCTTGATCTCCCCCCGGATTGGGCTTGTGGGGAACCGCGTTCGATAGGATGCCGGTGTAAAATGGAGCAAAGGTATCCGCATTTGGGGAATAAGCCCAAGTGATGAAGTTGACTTTATTATTATACGTACGTTCCTCCAAGGGTTTGCCTCGATCCAAGACTTTTGTTCTATCGTCGGAGATGGTGCGATAGATCAAATTTCGGGCATATTCTGCACCTGCATCAGCCGCAAATGTGGCTTTGTCCCGGGTGAGGTAACTGTGAGCCGTTTGTTGTTCCAGAGTCATGCTCTGGAGAAATGCCACGACGATGATTGCCAGTACGACAATGACGAGGAGCGTCGATATGAGCGCAGAACCACCGCGTGAGGTGATGGGTAGTCGAGGTGCTTTCACTGCTGTGGTTTGGCGTTGGAAAGGTTGACCCGAGTCGTGAAGGTTCGGGCTTGCGTTTTGTAAGGAACAGAGGATGTGTTTTGCCAGTCGGACTTGGAATCGAGCCGTTTGGCAGCCTCATTGTTAAGTGCGGTGAGTTCGATATCTATGAAACTTGGCGGGGTGACCGTGCCGGTCGTAGGGTCCGGCTGGGCTGTATATTCCTTCACCAGACCACCATTGGGATCTACTATGTAGGCTTTGATCTTCAAGCTGACGATGTTGCGTGCGAGCACTTCTTCTCCGCTGGGGCCAGTCAATATTGGTTTTCCATTTCCACTGGAAATCGATGTATCGCTTTTGATCATCAAGAACGTATCATCGCTACCGCGGAAATATCGATAGAGGTTGAGACTTCTATGAGAGCTGTTTAACGTGGGGGAGTCGTAGGCTAGAAAATAGCCAATTGAGCAAAGATCGCTTTTATCTTTATCCGCCGCCGTATCTTGGGAATCGTGGGGAAGAGCTGAGACAAACATGATGTTTCCTGCCTCTGACGGAGGCAAGGCTGTGCCAGGAAGGCCGCTCTCCGAGTTCAGGAGAAAAAACTTCGGGGTTAGCGGTGTTGCCTCCCGTACAAAATACGCAGCTTGAAGATCGCCGGAGATAATATTGAGCGCTGCACGTGCCTCTCGATAGCTGTCTACTCGATTTTCATTTTGGCGCCAAAGTTTGGTAGCGCTGTCCACGATGCTTGCAAGGATAACAAGCAAAAGTGAAAGGACGGCCATAGCTACCATCAACTCGAGGAGGGTGAAAGCCCGGCTGGCTCGAAGAGTCCTGAAGAGCGAACGCGAAGTCATGGACGATAAGGGACCGCGATCAGGGTGGTAAAATAGAACGTCCGCTGATGATCCTTCGGCGCATTGATAGGGGTTGTGATGACGAGATCCGCCTTCGCTATGTCTTTCATCGGCGTATTTGCCGAGATAGTTAGCGAAGCGCGATAGACAGGTGTGTTGCTGCTGATAATTTTCGAATCCTCCCCGACAGCGCCGGGCAGAAGGCCGGATTCGTCGTAATCTACGGCGGTCGGTGTCGCACCTATGGTTGCAAGATTGATCTTTTCGATATTCCCTTCTGTTGGGGACATGCCTTTTTGTTGAATAAAAGGTTCCTCCGCGCTCAGGTTCGAAAAGATACGTTTTGCGATCAATGCCGCTTGCGTCTCTCGCTGACTATCTTGAGCCAGGTTGATTGCGGTGGGAAAAAGTCCCATCAAGCCTACCAAGGCAAAAGAAACAATGCCGATCGCCAGCACGAGTTCAATGAGTGAAAATGCGGAGGAACTGCAGGCCGATATTTTCAAGCGCATAGGGCCGTTACAAAGTGCTGACGTCCAGGCGTGGACGACCGGTGAAGCGAGACAGTGTGATGATGTCAAAGCCTCCTCCGGCCGTCGCTTGCCCTTGTTTTCGCTGAGCGAGAATAGCTTCAGTCCCGCCCTCCCCTCGGACTCCCTCGGTAATGACAATACGAGCATCAGCGCTGAGGGACGGAGAAACGACCGAACCGGAAGAATTGAATTTGAGCACCGCTAAATATTCATCCTCAGGAAGTGAACCCCCGGCGCTTGGAAGCTTATGCAGTTCTGCCGGGGCAATGACATTCGAGGCTTGATTATTGAAAATATTTTGTCCCTTCGCCTTATGAAGGAGGATCTTATCGGGCAGGGGGATCCATCGCGTCAGCGGAACGAGGTTCGTTTCCGGGTTTCCTTTGTCGTCGAAGATCCAAGGAGATGGGTCACGAACGACCATAATCGCATCGCGATCCGGATAATTTCGCCTCCAGAAAAGAACGTTGACCGAGCAGTTTTGCTCGAGGGCGGCGGCTCGAGCCTGCTCCAGGGTATTCATCACGATATTGATGGCTCCCTTGCGACCGGCCGTGCTCGAAAAAGAACCAATGGCAGGAGCGAGCAGCGCCAGCATGATTGCGATGATCGCAATTACGGCGAGGAGCTCGACCAACGAGAAGCCTTTTGGGGCTCTCAAGAAGAGCCGGTCTTTGGAGCTTTGAGGCATGTTCACCCTATCCCCTGAAGCCACTTGGCGGTTCTCGCAAAAGTCGAATTGTGACAACCCCGACAAAAGTAAACCTGACCAATGATTCTGTAGTTGCTTGATCAGGTGGCGTATAAAACTTTTAGGGGGGGAAACTGGCTTTTGAAAAGAGGGGCTCTTGAAGAGACCTTTTCCCGCCGCGACAGAACGCATGGAACAGAGAGAAATGAGGCGCGGCATACAAAAGGGTTACTTCAAATCGCCATGCCGTCCGGCGACCCTGATACCTACGCCGGACCTGCATGGCAGACTTGGTTACTCCGCAACTTTCGTGCCAGAGGTTCCCGGAAAGGCGGCGAAAGAGGCGGCGGGACTTTGACGCAAGCCATGGAAATGCATCGATTTCCCTGATATACGCACCCGATGCACGAGCCACTTCCCTTCGATCCCGCCACGCACCGCCTCGAGTCCGACAGCATGGGACAGATCCCCGTTCCAAAGGATCGCTACTATGGCGCGCAGACGGCCCGCTCGCTCATCCACTTCAACATCGGCACGGATATCAAGCCGCCGGAGCTCATTCGCGCGCTCGGGGTGCTCAAGAAGGCGTGCGCCCTCGCCAACCGCGATCTCGGCAAGCTCGCCGCGGAGAAATGCGATCTCATCGCCCAGGCCGCGGATGAAGTGATCGCGGGCAAGCTGGATGCCCATTTCCCGCTCCGCATCTGGCAGACGGGCAGCGGCACGCAGAGCAACATGAACGCGAACGAGGTGATCTCGAATCGCGCGATCGAGATCGCCGGCGGCGAGATGGGCAGCAAAAAGCCCGTCCATCCGAATGACGACGTGAACATGTCGCAGTCGTCGAACGACACTTTTCCCACCGCGATGGCCATCGCCGCGGCTTCCGAGGTTTACCACACGCTGCTGCCCTCCGTCCGGGTGCTGCGCGATACGCTTGACGCGAAGGCCGGGGAATTTGCGGGCATCGTGAAGATCGGGCGCACGCATCTCCAGGATGCGACTCCGCTCACCCTTGGCCAGGAGTTCTCCGGCTATGTGCAGTTGCTCGACGACGATCTCCGCCGCATCGAGAGCACGCTGCCCGGACTCTATGCCCTGGCCATCGGCGGCACGGCCGTTGGCACGGGCCTGAACTCCCACCCGGAGTTTGGCGACCGCGCCGCCGCCCACATGGCGGAGATTACCGGGCTGCCCTTCACCTCCGCGCCGAACAAATTCGCCGCGCTTTCGTCTCATAACGAGTTCGTCTTCGCGAGCGGGGCGCTCAAGTCGCTGGCCTGCACGCTGATGAAGATCGCGAACGACGTCCGCTGGCTGGCCAGCGGTCCCCGCTGTGGCCTCGGCGAGCTGACCATCCCCGAGAACGAGCCGGGCTCGTCGATCATGCCCGGCAAGGTCAACCCCACCCAGTGCGAGGCGATCACCATGATTGCGGTCGAGGTGATGGGCAACGACAACGCGATCGGCATCGCCTGCTCGCAGGGGAATTTCGAACTGAACGTCTTCAAGCCGGTCATCGTCTTCAATTTCCTGAACTCGACGCGTCTCCTCGCGGATGGTTGCCGCTCGTTCAACGAGCATTGTGCCGTCGGCATCGAGCCGAACCTCGAGCAGATTGCGCATTACGTGAGCGATTCGCTCATGCTCGTCACGGCGCTCAACCCGCATATCGGCTACGACAAATCCGCGCAGATCGCGAAGAAGGCGCACAAGGAGAAGTCGAGCCTGAAGGAAGCCGCGATCGCGCTCGGTTTCCTGACGTCGGAGCAGTTCGACGCCTGGGTCGATCCCGTGGAGATGACGCACCCTTAGGGTGCTTTTTGGCTCGAGCGGGCGCGCTTAAGAATGGGCGCCCGTTCGCCGCGGAGCCTCTCGATAGATGGTAGAATACCGGAGCGCTGGGAGCGCTCGGGATAGCCTGTGCGCAGCACATCCCGAAGGGCGAGACGAGCGGAGGCGAGCGAGGCAAAGCGAGCGAAGCAATCGGCACTCGTACCGACCGGCTTTTTAAAAGAAGAGGGATCGAAGTTGGGCTTGCACGTCGATCTCGGGCCACCGCGCTTGGGATTTGAAAGTCGGACGTGAACGGAGTCACGTCCCTACCCGGACAGGGAGCCGCTTCGCGGGTTTTTCCGCTCTTCTCTCCTGTAAATCCCGTAAATCCTGTCAATCCTGTTTAGTTCACACTCTTTCAAAGTCTGACCACGCCTCAGTGGCTGGCTGGTGGCGGGTTGTGGCGGGCCTCCTGATAGAGGTCTGCCATCTGGAGCATGAGGGTCTCGAGCCGGCGGTAGTAGTTGTCCTCGCTGAGCTCCGGCTTGCTTGCGCGCAGCTCGGCGGCCTGTCGCTCGATGGCCTCGCGGCGTTCGCGCTGGGTGGCGGTGAAGATCAACATCGATCCGGACGTGCCGAGGGAAATCTCCGAGGCCATGGAGCCGTCGCGGTTACGGAGGCTTCCCTTCGTCGTTTGTGGCTTGATGAGCAGGGGTGTTTCCGTGCCGAGCCGGTCGCCGTTGTCGTCGAGCTGGGCATGCTCCGTCACGATGCGTTGCGCGCCATCGTAGAATTTGGCGGTCTCCGCCGTGGCGAAGACGCTCAGTTCCGCAAGGGTGATCCGCCCGTCGCCGTCGAGGTCCGCCTCGGGATTGTCCAGGCTGGCGGCCAGCTTTTCACCGAAGCGGGAGTAGTTCCGCTCCGCGCCACTGCGAGTCGCGGTAACGACCACGCGGTTGTTCGCGGACAGCGTGGGGAGGAAGGCGCCGCTGGCGGAGAAGAGGTTGAGGACGACGACCCGGCGCTGGAAGGGCTGGAGCCACCCTGCGAGATCGGCGGCCGAGAGATCGTCCCCCGGGAGGTTGAACTTCGCGTTGCGGCCGTCGAAGGTGCCGTGGCCGATCAGGACGATCCAGAGATCGCCGCCGTTCTTCGGCAGCTTCTCCAGCATCTCCTGCAGCTGGCTCCGTGCGTCGGTGGAGCCGGGGATGGCGTGGACCACGAGCCCGGCGGAGCTGGCGGCGTTCGACCACGACATCGATTCCTTCTCGAAAATGGGCCGATAGGCGGGCTCGCCCTCGGCGCCTACCGCGATGACCATGTCGCGAGACATTTCACCACGGGCGATGCCGGCGAGAACCGGTATGGACCAGAGGAGGAGGGTGGAAAACAAAGCGCGAGATTTCATGCCAGTCCTTTCCAACGCCGGAGCCCCCACTCGCCGGCGAAGCAGGCGATCGCCAGCGCGAGCCAGATCGGCTGATGCCACAGCGGTTCGGTCTTGGTCTCCATCACGGGCTGGGGCCGGCTCTTCAATTCCTTCACCAGCGAGGCCAGATCCTGCCGGGGCACGATTCGGCCGCCGGTCTTCGCAACCAGCGCGGCGATGGCGGCCTCGTCCGGCTTCACGGCCTGGAATTCCTCCGCGTTCTCGTTGATCGCCCAGCCTGTGCGGGCGTACGAGACTTTGCCATCGCTCGCGTCGGTGACGGTCGCCTCCGCGAGCCAGGAGCCGGAGCGCTTCGAGCCGATATGCGCGACGAAGACGCCGGGCCGCGAGGAGTCCGGCTGGGTCTCGATGTCGATCCACTTTCTTTCCGGATCGCGCACCCGGGTGGTGGCGGAGGCCTTCTCCGCCGGGCGGAAGTCCCTCCCCAGCGCGTTGATTTCCAGCTCCAGGCCGCCATCTTCCCCGATGCGGGTGGTGAGGGTGGCCCGGCGCGGGGCGTCCGCGAGAAGCCCGCGCACCGTCTGGCGCCAGAACTTGTCGAGATCGGCGTGCTGATCGGGATCGCGCAGGCCCCATCGCCAGAAATCACCGATCAGGAACGCCGTGCACCGTCCCTGGCCGAAGCGCTGCGTGACGATGGCTGGAAAGGTCCGGCCGTCGTTGTCGGTGAGCGTGGCGAGGGACTGGGCGCCGGGCTTGAGGGCATCGAGACCATGGGCGACGAGGAAGGCGGGCATCTGCCCGATCCGGGCGGTTTCGTCGTGCTCGTTCGGGCGCAGCCGCGTCCATGGCTGCAGCATGCCATCGCGGGTCAGGTTGATATGGACCGGCAGGGTGGGTGCCTGCGCATGCTGCCGGGTGAGATAGACCGGCAGCACGTCCGCCAGCGGCGTGTCGAGATATCCGCCCGCGTCGAGCGCATCGGTGCCGCCCAGCATGAGAAGGCTGCCGCCGCGCTCGGCGACGAATTTGCGCAGCAGGGTGAGCTGGTCGCGGGTGAAAAAAGCCGCCTCGAGATTGTCGAGGATGATTTCGTCATAGCCAAACAGCGCCGGCTCGTTGCTGGGGAACCCGGATTGCAACTCCGATGCGTCGCGCGTGCCCAGCCGGATGAAGATCGGCTCGTCATAGCGCTCTGCCTCGTCCTCTTTCACCTGCCCCTGGTAGAACGGGTGGGCCTTTCCGGCAGTCTTGTCCCTCCAGTCGAACTTCGCCACGCCGCGCGCCACCCTCAGGAGGCTGGCCATCCGGACCTCGGGATCGTCAGCCAGGGCGCGCTGGAAGAACTTGTGTTCCCAGTTCGGCTGGCCGCCCACGTAGAGCACCCGGAATGGGCCTGTCTCTCGATTTGCCACGACGCTCCATTGGTTGTTCTGCGGGATGCGGTCACCATCCATGGAGACCGCGAGATGGTAGGCGGCAGGGCCAGGCTTGTCCGGAGTCGTCAGGAAGCGGACGCCGAGCGTCTCCTCGTCGCTACGGGGAATTTTTCGCTCCTCCGCGACCTTGCGGCCTTGTTCGTCGAAGAGCTCCACCGTGACCGCCCGCCCGTTCGCGCCGACGCAACGGATCGTGGCGTCCACGGTTACCGGGGCATTCTCGAAGACGGACGTCGCGGCGGTCGCCCGCTCGATCGCCGCGTCGGCGAGGCCCGTGCGCGAGCCAACGAGTACGGGATAAACGGGAGGCATGCCGTCCGGAAGGGATTGGCCAAGATCGGTTGCCGCGCCATCCGTGAGGACGATGATGGCGGACAGGGGCTGTCCCTCGAATTGTTTGTCGACACTCTTCAGGGCGCCCAGCAGGTCGGAGCGCCGTCCATCGAAGGCGAGGGTGTCGAAACCGTTCGCGCGGCGGGCGCGACTGTCGAAGGCGAATCGGCGCACCTGAAACATGGCCTCGAGCGGTTTCGTCCATTGGGGATCGGTTGCGATCTGCCGGAGCTGGTCGGCGCGCCGGCCTCCCGCTTCCTGATCCGCGATCTGCATGCTGGCACTATTGTCGGCGACGAGCGCGACCCAGTTGACACCCGGTCGCGCCACGGAGCGGACAATCTGGGGGTCGAGGAGGAAGGCGAGGAGCAGGGCGAATCCCGCGAGCTTCAACGCGCCGGCGGTCCACCGTACCCACGCCGGGAGCGTGCGCAGCCGGGCGTAGGCCCAGACGATGCCGACCGCGATCAACGCAAAGACTGTCGCCGCGGGCGCGAGCCAGCGGGCATCCGACCAGACGAGGTTCATTGCCCGAGTGACTCGTAGTAGCGTTGCACGAATTCGGAATAGGCTTCCGGGACGGGGTCGCGCTCGACGGGCGAGAGCGGGTTGCGGTGATCCAGCTGGCTGAGAGCGTCACGGATTTGCGCCTCCGCCTCCACGAGCGGGCGTAGCACCTGCTGCTCGACCAGGGCCTGGGTTGGGAGCTTGCTGTGGCGTCGGGTATCGATACGGAGATTCCTGGCTGCGGTCCGGGCGCGCGACATCGCGTCGCGGGCCTCCGGGATGTCGACCGCGGCCTCGACATCCTGCAGCCGGTCCATCCATTCCCGGACGTCGCTGCTCTCGCCGAACATCGAGTTCGTTCCACCGCCCGATCCACTCCCGCCGTTGCCTGAGCTGTTGATGCGCGACGACGATCCCTGGGATCCGCCGCCTTGCGAGTTGGACGCCTGGCCCTGGCCTTGTCCGCTCTCCTGCCCTGACCCCTGGCCTTGGCCCTGCTGGCCCTGCTGGCCCTGCTGGCCCTGTTGGCCCTGTTGGCCCTGTTGGCCCTGTTGGCCCTGTTGGCCCTGTTGGCCCTGTTGGCCCTGTTGGCCCGGTTGGCCCTGTTGGCCCTGTTGGCCCTGTTGGCCCTGTTGGCCCTGTTGGCCCTGTTGGCCCTGTTGGCCCTGTTGGCCCTGTTGGCCCTGTTGGCCCTGTGAGGAATTTGGCTGGCGACTATCGGGTTCGTTTCCCTGCCCGCGGGAAAGTGCGCGTCGGAGGGTGTCCAATTCGGCCTGGGCGAATTGCAGAGTTTCCTTCTCGTTTCCAAGAACCTTGGCGGCGGCCTCGTCGATCCGGTCGCTTAAGTTCGCGAGGCCTTTTTGCGCTCCCTGCTGTGCGGCGAGTGCCTCCTCGCGGCCGTTCGTGGAGGCCTCGGCCCTCATGGCTTGCAGAGAGTCGGCGATGCCTGCGGGGTCGCTTTGGCGCAGGGCTTCATCGAGCCGGCGGGAGACGATCGGCTCTGTTTCCTCGGCGAGTCGTGCGGCGTTGGTCACCGAGTCCATGAGCTTTTGAAAATCTTCTCCCTGCCGGGCGGCTCGGGCGTCGAAGGAGTTCGCATCCGGCTTCAGTGTGTGGGGATTCACCGGTCCCTGGCCATCGGCCAGTTCCTTCGCGAAATCCTGCTGGCGCTGGGCGAGCTCCCGGGCCTTTGCGCGCAGCTCGCTCAGTTGCTCGGAGAGCTGGCTCGACGTGGCCTGCCGGAAGGCTTTTTGCGCCTCGTCGAGGTTGCGCTGGGCGCGCGTGCCTTCCGCCAGGGCTTCGCCGAGGGCCTTCGAGTCGAGTTTGCGGGCCGTTTTTTCGGCGGCTTCCCGCGCCTTTTGGAGATCGTCCTGGCCACCGGGCTGGGATGGCTGCGAGGCGTTCGAGTTCGCCATCCGGTCGCGAGCGCGATCGAGATCCGCGATGAGCTCGCGCTGCTGCTCTCGCAGCCGCTGGAGCTGGCGATCCAGCTCCGCGCGCTCCTCGTCCGTCGAAGCGGTGCGGATCGCATTCTGCAGGCGATTCATCTGCTCGTTGAGGTCTCGCTGCCGCTGGGCAAGGTCGCGGAGGCGGTTGAGCGTCTCCCGATCGTCCTTTCCTTTTTGGTCGAGTTCGTCCTGCCCGGTGGTCGGCTCCTCGTAACGGGGCGTCATGTTCTTGAGGTCGATCTCGTCGAGCGGCGGGGAGCTGGGTCCAGTCTCGCCATTTTTGGCGAGCGCGTAGTCGATGTCGTTGTTGACGAGTTGATAAAGGTGCGTCAGCGCGGATTGCTCGGAGGCGATGGCAGGCGGCAGGTTCTCCGTCGCGCCTTTCTGAAGCTGCCCGAGCGCGGTCTTCATCTCGGCCTCGGCGGCATTCGCGTGCTGACGGAGTTCGGCGGAGGCGTAGTCTGCCGCGAGATCCCGGGCGAGCTCGACGGCGACGGATTGAGAATTGGCCAGGGTCTTCATTTCCTCCGGGGATGGTGCCTTGGGTGCGGAGTCGCGCTGGACGTTCCAGGTTCCCGCGAGGATCTGCGTCTCGATGCGGATGATCTTCTTGCAGCGAGGCTCGCCGGCCTGACCTTCCGCCGCTTCGCGCTGATGGTTGGTGATGTCGAACGGCCGCACCTGCATGATGCGGATGTCGCCATTCGTGCGCCGGAGCTTGCCGTCCGGTCCGACGTCCTCCCCCCAGGCGTGCCACATCACGAGGTCGTTGGGTTTGGCGCCCAGCTCCTCGAGCTTGACGAGTTTGGAGAGTTTCGTGGAGCGGCTGCCAGGGGCGAGCGACGGCAGGGAGACGTCGATCGGCTTGCAATTCCCGAGTTGAACGGTGAGGCCGGCGGCATGAAGGCCGAAGTCGTCCTCCACCGTGGCCTCGAAGCTGACCTCCTGAAGCGGCGTGGCCCGGTCTCCGCTGGCAGGCAGGGTGGCCTTCACCACCGGCGCGAGGTTCGGGTGGACCTTGATGCTCAATACGTCCGGGTGAGAGTTCGGCCGCCCTGCGTCGTCTTTGAGGGCGACCTGGAAGTCACCGCTCTTGTCGAGAGGGAAGGCCGTTTCGTAGAGGCTGGGATCCTTGGACGACGGGTGAAGCGGGATCACGCGGCCATCCTTCGACTTCAGCTCCACCGATTGCATGGGTTTGTTCGTGCGGACCTGCAGTTTGAGGGCCGTCTGCTCGATCGCCGCGATGGAATGGGTGTCCTCGAGGTGGGAGGGCGCCCGGCCGGTGTAGGATGGGAAGTTCAGGTCTGCATCGACCCGCTCGACCCGGGGCGGATCGTAGACCTTGAGCGTGAACTCCTCGCTCTGCTGCCCGGTGAAGGCCACCCGGTACCGCAGGTTGCCGTTCACGGCCGGGAGCGAGGTCGTGAACACCGGATCCTGCAAAGTGCGGCTGAGGGGCACGTCCCGGGACTTGCCGGCCTCGTCGACGACGCGCAGGGTCGCCTCCGGCGGCACGGTCTTCGCAAAGCGGGCGGTGAAGGTAACCGGGGTGCCACGCTCGACCTCCGCGTTGCCGGGGCGGATCTCCAGGGTGCGGGCGATGCCGAACGCGGAGACCCGGTCGATGGCCGAGCCGACGAGCAGCCAGGCCAGAAGCACCATGGTCGCCACCGCGGCGGTGCGCTGGAGGAGCATGCGCCAGAAAACCTGGCTGGCCGGCGCGACATCGTCCCATTTCTCGATCTGTGCGGAATCGAGGGCGGCATCCATCACCCTCCGCTGCAGGAAGGTGAAGCGGCCGTCCTCGGGCTTCTGATCGAGTGCGGTGAGCAATGCGGATTGCAGCTCGGGATGGCGATGCTCGATGAGTAGCGCCACCTCGCGGCGGTCGGGAACGTATTGGCGGCGGCGCCAACGGAGAACGAGGTAGGCGATGACGAGTCCCACGGCGAGGGCCAGCGATGGCCAGAGTACGGGGATCCGCGCGAGGCCGAGGGTGACGAGGATCGCTGCGATCAGGGCGCCGGAGCCCCAGAGGATCGCGAGACGGGAATGCCAGCGCCGGGCGCTTTCGCGTCCGACGACCCGTTCGAGTTCGAATCGGAGGGGAGGATTCATGCGGGTGCCGCTTGAGTTCGTTTTTGGGAGAACCAGGCCGCGAGCGCGCTCTCCACTATAAGAGCGGTTATCGCGGCCAGAATCAACCACCACCACCATTTCTGCCGGCGCTCGATCTCCTCCTGGGCCATGGCGCGGCGGACGGTTTCGGTCGCCGCGGACGGATCGATCTTTTCGAGCGGGAGCCCGAGGGCTTTCAGCTCGGGGTCGGAGAGCGGAGTCAGTTCGCTCTCCGAGATCCGGGGATTGACGGCGAAGGTGAAGCGCTGGTCCGCCGTATGGTAGAGCCCCGGCGTATCGGTCGCGGTGAATTTTCCGCCGGAGGCCTGGACGCTGGAGCCGGAGGGGGTGATGACCCGGGTATCCGCCTGCGAGGGCAGCGGGACGACATCGCCGATGGAGACGTTCGTTTCCGCCTGGGTGGCCCCGCTGGATTGAGCGATGAGGGAGTGAAGGAGCGGTACGAATTTCGACGAGAGCGCGAGCTGGCTGTCGGCGGGGCGCCAGGAGCTCGTGAGGACGAACAGCGCGCCCCGGCCGATCGGCACGCGCAGCAGGGCCGGATCGCCCGAGTCGAAGGCAGCGAGGGTGCGGGCGCCGGGGATTTGAGCCGGGTCGAGCTTCCGATAGTGCCAGGTATAGATGTGGCTGAAGTTCGAGTACTTCGGATCCGAGAAGGGCTGGAACACGGGGTCGGCGAAGCTGATTTCGCCAAAGAGGGCCGAGCCGTCGACGGCGGCCTCGGAGATCCCGGGCTGCCCGCCGGTAATCACGGCGAGAGGCGCCCCGGTGTCGCGCAGGACGAGCAGGGCCTGCGCTCCGGACTCGAGCTGTTTGCGCAGTCCCGAGGCAGCCGGCGGGTCCAAAGGTCCATCGACGATCGTGAAGGCCGGGTGGACCGTGCCTTGGGAGGGATTGACCCGCAGGTCGATCTTGAACTCTGGCGAGGAGTTCAAAGCGCGGGACAGAAAAAAGAGCGAGTCGGTCGTGTCGTCGGGTTTGGCTGGCCCGAAATAGTCGATCGTGATGGCGACGGCCGTCGACGGGGCGAACCACGCCCGGTTGTCGAATTCGAAGGGGTCGCCGCTAAGGACGGCGATGTGGCTCCGGGTGGCATCGGGAATCGCGACGCTGTGCCCCTGGCCCGGGGCGACCTCGAAGGGCTGGGATTTTCCATTGTCCCAGGCGAGTGCAAAGGCACCATCCTCGGAGCCGGCGGAGTTCATGATGCGTGCTTCCCTGGCCCTGTTGCCGGGGTGGCTGGTCACGGGATGAATCCCCGCGTTCGTCCACGCGCCAGTCTCGAGCGCCTCCGGCACGACCTGGATGTGATTGGGCCATTCGAAGCCGATCAGCTCGCCGGTGGAGGCTCCGCGCTGGAAATCACTCAGGAGATGGATGATGCCCGGCGTCTTCGTGGAGTCCCGGGCCTGGTCGAGAAAATCCGCCGCCGCCGTCCAGGAGCTGCCGAAGTTCGTCGCCCGCCAGGAGGGCCTCAGCGACCGGATCGCGGCGAGGGCGCTGTTTTTTCGCTCGGAGGCGGGGATTTCCTGCCAGCGCTGAAACGACAGGGCAATGGAGAAAGCCTCGTCGAATGCGCCGACGGCGATCAGATCCTGAGGTGAGGCTTCGTTCACGAGGCGCTCCGCGTCCTTTTGCGCGCGGATGAATCGGTCGCCGCGCATGCTGGCGCTGGTATCGACCAGGATCAACCGGAAGGCGGCCGGCGTCTCCGCGAGGATCGAGTTGCTCCCGAAAAACGGTCGCGCGAAGGCAAAGGCGAGGAGGGCGACGGCGAGGCAGCGCAGGAGCAGGAGAAGAATATCCTGCAATCGCATCTGGCGCTTTTGCAGCGGCGGAGCGGCGTCGAGGAATTGGACGGCGCTGAACGGTACGCGCTCCCGCGGCTGCTGCCGGCGCACATGCAGCAGGATCGGCACCGCGAGGGCGGCGAGCGCGGCCAGGAAGAGAGGAGCAAGGAATTGCATGGCAGGCTAGCCGAGCTGGCGTGAGCGCCGGGTTCCCCGTGAGCGGCGGGAGCGATCGTTCAGGTGTTCGAGAAGGGCCTTCTCCAGAGGCGCGTCGGTCGCGAAGAGGTGGTGGATGATCCCGGATCCCGCGCAAAGGGCGCGCACCTGCGCCTGGTGCCGCGCGAAGCGCTCGAGATAGCGCGCGCGCGTCGATGCGGGATCGACGTGCCGGCGCAACCCGCTCTCGACGTCCTCGAAGAGCGCGCTCTCCGTGAAGGGAAAATCGATCTCGGCGCGATCGAGGATCTGAAAAAGCGAGACGTCGTGTCCGGCGGCGGCGAGCGCGGAGAGTTTCGCCCGCAGCGTCTCGAGAGGTGCGAGGAGATCGGAGATGAAGATGACGAGGCTGCGGCCACGCTGGGTCCGCAGGAAATGGTCGAGAGGAGCGTCGAGCGAGGTGAGGCGTCCGCTGCGAGGCCGCTCCAGGGCCGCAAAGAGCTCGTGACGACTGCGGTGGCGCCGCCGCGCGGGGAGATAGTTTTCGACCTCTCCCGTGAAGGTCAGCAGGCCGACGGCATCGCCCTGCTCCTCGAGGAAAACGGCGAGAGAGGCCGCGAGGGTGCGCGCGTACTCCAGCTTCGAATGGCCGGCGGAGCCGTAGCCCATGGAATCGCTCACATCGAGGAGCAGGTGGCAGCGGACATTCGTCTCCTCCTCGAATTTACGGATGCATGCGCGATCCGTGCGGGCAAAGAGTTTCCAATCAAGATAGCGCGGATCGTCGCCGGGGACGTAGGCGCGGTACTCGATGAACTCACTCGAGAAGCCGTGATACGGGCTGCGGTGCAAGCCCCGGCGAAACCCCTCCACCACGGTCCGTGCGCGCAATTCCAGATTGCGGATGCGCATCAGCACCGCCGGATCGGCGAACGTGGGAGGACGCTGGCTGGAGGGTACGGCCATCGCGGGAAGATCAGGGCCTTGGCGTGGCGGCGACGAGGCGGCGGATGATTTCGTCGACCGAGACGCCCTCCGCCTCGGCGCGGTAGTTGGCCAGGATGCGGTGGCGCAGCGCCGGCGCGGCGAGCGCATGGATGTCCTCGATTGCCACATGCGTGCGGCCATCGAGCAGGGCGCGGGCCTTGCCGCCGAGGACGAGGCACTGCGCGGCGCGGAGTCCCGCTCCCCAGTTGACGAGGTCGTTGATGAACGCCGGCGTGCCATCCCGATGCGGGCGCGACGCCGCGGCGAGGCGTACGGCATGCTGTACGACCTCGCGGGCGATGGGTGTGCGGCGGACGATTTCCTGGAAATGGCGCAGGTCCTCCCCGGTGAAGAGCGGCTGGATCGGCTCCGGCGCCGCGGCGGTGGTTTCCATGATCACGGACACCTCGTCCGCCTCCGGGAGATAGTCGATCTCGATGTCGAACATGAAGCGGTCGAGCTGCGCCTCGGGCAGCGGGTAGGTGCCCTCCATCTCGATCGGGTTCTTGGTCGCGAGCACGAAGAACGGTTCTTCGAGCGGGTAGCGCTTCCCGGCTGCGGTGACCTGGTGTTCCTGCATGGCCTCGAGCAGGGCCGCCTGGGTCTTCGGCGGCGTGCGGTTGATCTCGTCGGCGAGCACGATATTCGCGAAGAGCGGTCCCTTCACGAAAACCAGGGCGCGGCCCCCGGCCGTCTCGGTGAGGATCTCGGTGCCGGTGATATCGGCGGGCATGAGGTCCGGCGTGAACTGGATGCGCTGGAACTTGAGGTGGAAAAGCTGGGCGATCGATTTGACGAGCAGAGTCTTCGCGAGGCCCGGCGCGCCGGTGATCAGGCAGTGGCCGCCGGCGAGCAGTCCGATGAGGAGCTGGTCGATGACTTCGGTCTGGCCGACGATGGCCTTGCGGAGTTCGGCGCCGATGCGCTGGCGGGCCTCGCCGAGGCGGAGCACGGTTTCCTTTTCATCGGGGGGGGCGGGTAGGGGCGGATTCATGGAGTTAGTGAGTCATGAGGTAGAAAACGATGTTGATACCCATGGGGTAGGCGAGCCGTTCGGAGAAGTAGTGGAAATACCACTCGCTCTCGCCCTCGCGTTCCCAGCCGTCGCCCATGTCGGTATTGCGGCAGATGATGACCATCATGCGCTTCTTGTCGTCGAAGATGCCGTAGTAGTGAGCGCCCTTGCCGCCCTTTTCCCAGTACTCGGTCGTGCCGCTGTTGTGCGCCTGGAGCGCCTGACCGATGCCGGGGATCTGGGGGATCTCCTTGAGATCGAAAACCACATGAAAAATCTCGTGCGTGAGCGGCAGCTCCACCGGCTCGCGGTCCGGGAAGATGAGCTTCATGTTCTCGTACACGTTTTCCCACTCCGCCGTGCCCCAGAAGTCGTCGAGCATGAGGGCGCCTCCGTTCAGCAGATACTTGCGCAGGATCGCCGCCTCCTTGTCGTTGAGGTGCATGAAGCCCGGCTCGACGATGTAGGTGAACGGGTATTTCGTGAGCTCCGGGCTCGTGATGTCGAGTGCGCGCGAATCGGTGTCGACCTGCAGAGAGGTGAGCTGGTGGAGGCGGAAGGGGAAGTTGAGGTCGCTGTCCGGCGAATCGGTGCTCCAGCGCGGATGATTCTGCGGACGCAGGCGGATGAACGTGAAAACGTCGTGCTGGAATTGCGGCGGATTTTTCCAGGTCGTGTTCGTGAGTACGTCGGAGGGCGGATAAACGTCGTCCGCGCGGACTGCCAGGGGCGCGGCAACGATCAGGGCAAGGGCGAGCGCGCGGAGATTCATGGCGTGGCTTGCTCGTGGTGGAGGGTTTGCAGGAGCTGGAGCGCGGACTCGAGGCGGGGATTTTCCTCCAGGGCGAGCAGGACCTGCCGGCGGGCGCGGCTGTCGTGCCGGGCATGCAGCGCCTGGGCGAGCTCCAGGCGCACGCGGGCGCCATCGAGCGGCTTGGTCGCCAGGAACGCCTCGTAGTCGGCGATGGCGTCCTCGGTATTGCCGCCCGCGGCATCGCTGCGGGCCAGGGCGAGCAGGGCGGCGGGATGGGCGGGATTGATCGCGAGGACGCGCGCCGCGGCTTTCGCGGATTCCGGGCCGGGCGCGCCGGCGAGTTCCAGGAGCCTCTCGGCCGCGGGCAGGCTGCCGGCGTCGAGGGCGATCATTCTCTCCAGGGCCGTGCGCTCGGCGCCGGCGTCCCCGAGGTTGCGCTGCGCCTCGGCGAGGAGAAGATAGGGATTGTCCGGCTCGCGGTTGTTCGGCTCGAGGGCGACGAGAGGATTGAGCAAATCCCGCACCTCCGCCCATTTCTGCGCTCGCGCCAGCTGGTGCGCCTGATCCATGACCGCAAAGTACCGATGCGGCTGCGCGGCGAGGAAGGCGGTGGGATTGGCGCGCAGCGATTGGAACTCCGCGTCATCGAGCGGCTTCCAGTCGAGATTGCGACCGTAGGCCTCGGCCAGATCTTTCGTGTAGCGGTCGAAGTCTTCCTGGAGCTTGGGAATCGGGCCCGCCACCGTTTCGAGAGCCTGCGCGACCGGGTGATCCGCATTCAGCTCGGCCAGGAGCTGGCGCAGGCCATCCACCCCGATGCGTGACTCCAGGAAATCGACGAACAGCCCGGAGCGGAAATATGCGAAATCGATATTTTTGCGGAAGATCGCTTCCGACTCGAGGACGGGCGGCTGCTTGCCATCGAGGATCAGTTTTCTCCGCTCGGTATTCATCCCCATGCCCCAGCCGGCGTGGGCGAGATTTTCTTCATGCACGCTGAAGCCCTCGCTCAGCCAGCGAGGGATGCGGTGGCGCGAGCCGGTGAGGGTGATCGTGTGGGCCATCTCGTGCCAGAGGACCGCCTCCCAGTTCGCCCGGCCGAGGCGGGTTCGCGGGCTGGTGGCGGTGATGAGCGGGCCGAAGCAGACCCCGAGGAAACCCTCGCCGCCGGGAAGAGTGAAAGTGCGCACGGCGAAGTCCTGCTGGTTCGGCAGGATGTCCACCGTGACATCGAAGGGCAGATTGACGCCGTATTTTTCGGAAAAGGTCTTGCGGGCTTTCTCACAGAGCTCCAGCGCCCGCGGGCCGAAGAGAGCGAGATCCGTGGCCGAGAGGCGCAGATTGACTCCGCCGCCATGGAGCGTCTGCATCTTTGCCATCGCCTCGCGCAGGGTCATCAGGTTGAAGGCCGCGACGTGATAGGGATCGCGGTTCAGCACTCGCTCGACGTGAGACCAGCCCTCGGCCTCGTTGCCGAAGCGCAGCAGATTCGACCCGAGCTCGAAGTGCGAGGGCAGGTGATTCGGATCCATGGCCAGCGCGGAGCGCAGCGTGTCGATCGCTTCCTGGAACCGGTAGTGCCGGGCCAGGCCGGTGCCGATCTGGTAGTCGATTTCCGGGTTCTCCCGCCAGAGCGCCAGAGCTTTGGCGCGTGCGGTCTCCGCGGTCTTCGAGTCTCCGCGCAACTGCGCGACGAGAGCGCGGAGCGCCCAGGCGTCGGGTTGGGCGGGGTTGATCTTCTCGATCTCCGCGAGGGTCTGCGCCGCCTCATCGAGATCGTCGGCGTCGATGAACTCCCGGGCCTTGTAGAGCAGGGTGGGGATGTGGCGCGGGTTCGCTTTCAAGGCCGCGGCGAGATACTGCGACACCAGCTCCGGGGCATCCAGCGAGCGCGCGAGACCGTAGAGGATGTCGGCGTCGCCGGGCATCCGGTTGTTCGCCTCCCGGAAGGTCTCGGAGGCGAGGAGGTTGTCGCTTTTCTCGAGCGCGGTCTCACCGAGCGCGAGATACAGCTCTCGCACCTGCGGGTTCGCTTTGATCGCGGGATTGAGAATGCGGTCGAGAGTCTGCCGGGGATCGGCGCCGAGTTTCTGCAGCGCCCGGGCACGAGCGGCGGCGTTGACCGGAGTCTCGTCCTGTGGATCGTACGCTCCGGGCTGGGTGCGGGCCGCGATCATCAGGGCCTCGCTAGCCTCCGGAGTGAATCCCGAAGCCTTCAGGGCCTCGAAGCGGGCCAGGTGGACGGCGGCCTCGCCAGGGAAAAGGCCGGAGGTATGCTTCGCGGCCTCCGCAGCCTCGTGGTAGTGGCCGTTCGCGAGCATCGCGCGCATCCCGACGATCGCGGCGCGAGGGTCGCTCGTCATGCCATCTTCGCTCAGCGCGATCGCCTTTTGGTAGTCACCCTTCGCCAGGGCGTCCGCGGCTTGATCCATTCCGGCGGCGATGGCGTCCGGCCGCCAAAGCAGCCCCAGCGTTAACCCAAGAAGGAAAAGGCGGACGTGGCGTGCAACTCTGCGATTTCGCAAGCAGCCCGGCCTGTCCAAATCCGAGCCGGCAGCCAATGGGCCAGAAACCCGCGGATCACAGACAGGGTTTCGAGTTGTGCCGCGTTGTGGCGCAATGATCATGTGGACGCTGGTTCGCCGGACTGAGGGGGATGCCGACTGAATCGATAGCAGAGTCGGGGGCAAAGGCGAGCCCTGTTCGGGTTACTCGCAATATATTCTTGCCCGAGCACCATGCGCTGTACGCGAGTCGCATGAAAAAGAAGCGCACCCGGCTGGATTCGAACCAGCGACCAATGGATTAGAAATCCACTGCTCTATCCCCTGAGCTACGGGTGCATGCGTTGGCGGAGCGAAGGTTGATTTAGCCTGAAAATTCCAAATCTAAAAGACGGTCTGTCAGTTTGCGAAGATAACGGAATTCAACCTGAACTTCGTGTTCCAACCGCGATCTATTTCGCTTATAGCCGGTTAAACGGCAAGCCGATCCTTTCCTCGTGGTGAAGCGCAAGTCTCTCTGAACATACCTATGGCAGCTGCCCTGCAATTGTGATAACCCGCAACGGTTCTATGAGTGCTGGTAACGAAGGGAAGTTCGCGATTATCGGCATCGGCTGCCGCATGCCTCCAAATGCAAATTCGCTGGCTGGTTTCTGGCGATTTTTGATGCGAGGTGGAAACGCGTTGAAGCCGATCCGGAAGGATCGTTGGGACTGGCGGCAATATTTCGACGAAGACCCGAATCGGCCGGGAAAAAGTTACGCCCCGAAGGCTGCTTCGCTCGATGGAGATTTGACCCAGTTCGACCCGCTGGCCTTCGGCATGTCGCCGCGCGAGGCCACGTCGCTCGACCCGCAGCAGAGGATGATGCTCGAGGTGACCTGGGAGGCGTTCGAGGATGCCGGGGTTCCATTGGAAAAGGCGTCCGCCTCCGCGACCGGCGTCTTCGTCGGCGGGTTCTGCCTCGACCACCTGGTCTCGATGGCCCAGCCGTCGAACCGGCATCTCATCAACGCGCACTCCCCCGGCGGAGTGATGATGACCGTGCTGTCGAACCGCATCTCTCACGCTTTCAATCTGCGCGGTCCCAGCCTCACGCTCGACACCGCCTGTTCGTCGTCGCTCGTCGCGCTCCACTATGCCTGCCAGAGCCTGCGCTTGCGCGAATGCGACATGGCGCTGGCCGGCGGGGTGAATGCGATGCTGCGGCCGGAGTTTCCGATCATGATGAGCAAGGGGCATTTTCTGTCCCACCATGGCGAGTGCCATGCCTTCGACGAGACTGCGGCGGGTTACGCGCGCGGAGAGGGCGCCGGCATCCTGCTCCTCAAGCGGCTCGAGGATGCCCTCGCGGCGGGTGATACGATCCACGCCGTCGTCCGTGCCAGTGGTGTGAATCAGGATGGACACACCGACGGGATCTCGCTGCCGAACAGCTCCGCCCAGGAGGCCCTGGCTCGCGAAGTGTACCGTCGGGCGGGTCTTGCGCCCGGCGAGGTCGACTATGTCGAGGCCCACGGCACCGGCACCCAGGCGGGTGACTCCGCCGAGCTTGGCGCGCTGAACCGCAATTTCGCGGAGGGGCGTTCACGCAGGCTCTTCGTCGGCTCGGTGAAGACAAACATCGGCCACCTCGAGGCCGCCGCCGGCGTAGCGGGAGTGCTCAAGGTCATTGGTGTACTTAAGAACCGCCAGGTGCCGAAGAACCTGCATTTCAAGCAGCCGAATCCAAAAATCCCCTTTGCAGAGTATACACTCGAGGTCGCCGGCGACACGAAGACCCTCCCCTCGTTCGACGAGAAGCCGACCCTCTACGTTGGCATCAATTCCTTCGGCTACGGCGGCACGAACGCACACATCGTTTTCGAGTCGGCTCCGCCGGATGGTACCGCATCGGCGGTGGATAATGGGGCGCCGCTGCTGATTCCCTTTTCCGCGCACAACGAGGTGGCCCTGCGCGATCTGGCCGGGAAATTCGCCTTCCTGCTTGGACAGAAAATCCCCGGCACACTGGCTGACCTCGCTTACACCGCCGCCTACCGCCGCAGCCATCTCCCGCAGCGCCTGGTGGTATCGGTCTCGACGCTCGACGAACTCCGCGAGCAGCTCATCGCGGCCTCGACCGGCCAGCCCCATGAAAAGGTCGTCGCCGGGACGAAGGCCGCGTCCACGCAGGTGCCGCTGGTCTTCGTCTTCACCGGCATGGGGCCTCAATGGTGGGGCATGGGGCAGGAGCTTTTCAAAAATGAGCCGCTGGCTGCCGCCGCGCTCGACGAGATCGACGGTTATTTCCAGCCGCTCGCCGGATGGTCGCTCAAGGAGGCGATGCTCGCAACGGAAGCGGATTCGCGCATGGCCCATACCGAGGTCGCGCAGCCGGCGAATTTTGCCATCCAGGTCGCGCTCACCCGGCTCTGGGAGGCGCGGGGCATCCGGCCCGTCGCGGTCGTCGGCCACAGCGTGGGCGAGGTGACCGCAGCCTACGTGGCCGGAGTTTACACCCTCGAGGAGGCGGTGCGCGTGAGCTATCACCGCAGTCATCTCCAGCAATCGATGGCCGGCCAGGGCTCGATGCTCGCCGTGGGTCTCCCGGAGACGGAAGCCGAAGCTTTGATTGCCGGTTTCCCGAGCGTTTCCATCGCGGCGATCAACAGCTTCAGCGCGGTCACGCTCTCCGGCGATACCGAGCCGCTCAAGCAACTGGCCGCGGATCTCGAGGCACGGGGTGTCTTCAATAAATTCCTCCGGGTCGAAGTCGCCTATCACAGTCCGCAGATGGAGCCGCTCCGGGAGGAACTCTTCCGTGTGCTTGGTGATTTGAAACCCCGGCCGGCCACGCTGCCGCTTTACTCGACCGCCCATGGACGGATCGTCCCCGGGGAGAGTTGGGATGCCGGGTATTGGTGGCAGAACGTGCGCCACGCCGTGCGCTTCGCCTCCGCGACGCAGCATCTCATCGAGGACGGCTATGCGACTTTTCTCGAGGTCGGTCCTCATCCCGTGCTGGGGAACTCGATCAAGGAGTGCGCTGCCACCCTCGGACGAAAGGTCGTTTGCTTCACTTCGCTGCGCCGCGCCGAGCCCGAGCGCCCACGGATGCTGGCGACGCTTGCCGAGCTCTACTGTGCGGGCGTGAATCCCGACTGGAGCGTGCTTGCTCCGACCTCCGGCCGCTTCATCCCGGGGCCGCAGTATCCCTGGCAGAGGCAGCACTATTGGGTCGAGTCCGAGCGTTCCCGCATGGAGCGGCTCGGGTTGCCGGGGCCGGTTTATTTGAACCGTACCGTAGTCGGCCCGACGCCCTGCTGGGAGGTCGAGATCAACCGGAACTATTTCCCGTTTCTCTTCGATCACGGGGTGCAGGACCAGACCGTCTTCGCCGGCATGGGCTACATCGAAGCCGCGCTGGCATTGAACCGCGCCATCCACGGCACCTCCGCCGTCGTACTCGAGAACGTGAGCTTCGAGAGGGTGCTCATCGTCGATTACGCGAAGCTTCAGTATTTGCTCACCGAGTTCGACGCCGGAGGAGGCCGTTTCAATATCTCCAGCCGGGTCGAGGGCGAGGAGGGGAACGTGCAGCGCCATTGCCGCGGACGCATGTTTCCGCAGCTCAACGCGAAGGCGGAGATCGATCTGGAGCCATTTCGCGCGGAATGCACGACGGCGGTGTCGAACGAAGCCTTTCACGAACGGCTGCACCGCCGTGAGCTGCACTACGGACCGGCTTTCACCCAGCCGGTGGCCGATGTCCGGGTGGGTGAGAGCTCCTTCATCGTGAAAATCGATGCGAGCGTGGATGCCGGGGACGATGCGCGATTGCTGCATCCCGCGGTTTTCGACGCCGCGTTGCGCGCGGTCCTTTATTGCGCGAGCGGCGAGCGGCTTTTCGTGCCGTTTTCCTTCGAGCAGTTTCAGTATTTTTCGCGCCCGGAGTCCCCGGACTGCTACGCCTGCGGCCGGCTGATCAGCCAAAGCGACACCCTGATCGTGGCCGATGTGTGGCTGACGGATGCCAGCGGGCGGATCCACGCCCACGCGCGGCGCCTTTCGCTGCAGGCAATCGAGATCGATGCGGGCCGGAAAAAGGCGGATCTCTTTTACCAGCTCGAGTGGAAGGAAGCTCCGCTCGAGCCGGCGGATCCAGTGGATGGCGCGACCGTGGCCATCCTGGCCGATGAGTCCGACTCGGATATGGTTTTCGCTCGAGCCCTCGCGGCGGCGTTGCCCGGTTCGGAGCTTGTCTCTTCGGGCGTCAAGGGAGCGGACGCATTCGGCAGGAACGGCATGGCCGATCTGCTGGGCGGACTTTCGGGCCGCCGCCATTTGCTGGTTCTGTGCGGATCGAAGCCCGCCGATGCGGAAGCCTCGATCCCGCTGAACGAGAAAATGATCGGCTTCCTGCAAGCCGCTGCCGAGGCAGGCACCGACAGCCTCGAGGTCACGTTCGTGACCCGCGGCGCGCGCGCCGTCAAAGGTGGGGCGGAGTTGACGAACCTCCCCGCATCCACTTTGAGCGCGCTCGGGCTGGTCGCGCAGAACGAAAGCGAGAACCTCATGTGCCGGTCTCTCGATCTCGAGTCGACTGACGATCGAGCAGTCGCGGACGTGATCGCGGAGCTGGCGTCGGCGAGTCGCGGAGACGTGGCGGTGCGCGGCGGGCAGAGACTCGAGCTCGTGCTGGGACGGAGGCGGGAAAAGAAAAGTACCGCCCGCATCGAAAAATCCGTGGAGGAGCCCGTGGAACTCCAGCTCGGCGTCAAAGGGCGGCTGGACTCCCTGCACTTTGCAGCGGGAGGCCGGAGGGAGCCCGGCGCGGGAGAAGTCGAGCTCCGGGTTCACCAGGTGGCGATTCACGAGAAGGACTTGCAGAAAATTCAGGGGCACCTTCACCCGGCAGCGCTCGAGAAGACTCTCTCGGGGACGGAGTTCGGGATGGCCTGCGCCGGCGTGGTCGAGCGTTGCGGTTCGGACAGCGCCTTCTCGCCGGGAGACCGGATCGTGGCCATGGCTCGTGGGGCGTTCAAGACCCATGCCATCGCGGCGGAATCGTTCGCATGGAAGATTCCCGATGGGCTCGGTATGGAGGCCTGCGCGATTCCCTTCGACTACCTGACCGCCTATCGCGGGCTGGTCGATCTGGCCGGAGTGCAGAAGGGAGAGCGTGTCCTCATCGCGGATGCGGCCGGCGGTCTCGGGTGTGCCGCGATCGACGTGGCCCGTGCGCTCGGGGCGGAGGTTCTGGCTCTGGTTTCCACGGATTCCGAACGGGACCTGCTTCAGGCCATGGGCCTCGAGAATGCCTGCTCGCTGGAGGGCGACGATTTCGCCCGGACGATTCACGCCCGTACGGACGGCGAGGGGGTTGACGTGTTTTTTGGGGCTTTGCCGGGTCGCGCGCGTGCCGCTGCTCTGGCTCTGCTGCGCACGGGAGGCCGCTATATCGAGACGGGTAAACAGGATCTCGCGGAGGATCTCGATCTGCCGCTGCGTGCGTTCAATCGCAATGTGCTTTTTGCCTCGCTGGACGTCGACCGGCTCGCCGAGGAGCGGCCGGTGATCATTCACGAGACCTTCGCGAAGATTCTCCAGCGGTTTGCCAGCGGGGATTTTCACCTTGTCGCCGGGCAGCTATTCGCGGCCGGGGAATTCGCCGCGGCATTTCAAGCATTTGCTCCGAAAGTCACGCCCGGCTCGATCCGGCTCGATCTCTCGAGCGGTACGGTCGAGGTCTCCGACGAGCCGGCCAGGGTGAGCCCCGCCAAGGCGGACGGCTGCTACGTGATCACGGGCGGGACGTCCGGCTTCGGCCTGGCCACCGCCCGCTGGCTGGCGGGCAAAGGCGCGGGAAAAATCATTCTGGTGAGCCGGTCGGGAATGAAGGCGCCCGGTATCGAAGCCGCCGTGAGGGAACTCTCGGCCGGGGGCGCGCGGATCGAAGTGGTGGCCGGGGATGTGTCGAATGCGGAGCAAATGAAAGCCCTGCTGGAAGCTGCCGCGACGGCCCCGTTCGTTTTGCGCGGCATCGTCCACGGAGCCATGGTGCTCGACGACGCGATGATGAAGGATCTGTCGGTCGACAGCTTCCGCCGCGTCTTTCTGCCCAAGGCGGCGGGCGCGCTCAACCTCGCCTCCCTGTTGCCGGGAGTCTATACCCTGGACTTCCTCCTCTTCTATTCCTCCGTCTCCGCCATCGTCGGCAACCGGGGCCAGACGAGTTACGTGGTGGCCAACAGCCTGCTCGACGCCCTGGCTCATTCTCTGCGGGGCCGAGGCATTCCCGCGACCTCGATCAACTGGGGGGCGCTCGCAGAGTCCGGAGTGGTTGCGCGGGACGAGCATCTGGTCGGCGTGCTTTCCTCCGCCGGCATCGTGGGATTGACGGACAACGAGGCCTTCCGGGCCCTCGAGGAAATCCTGCAACGGGCGTCCGCCCAGGAGGGGGCTTTCAAGGTCGACTGGAGCCGATGGTTCGAATCGCATCCGAAACTTGCCGACGACTCGCGGTTTCGAGTCCTGGCCCTGCAGGCCCAGGACAGCGCGGGTGGCAATGTCGCGGCGCAGCTTCGGAAGAGCCTTGCCGAGGCTTCGAAGGAAGGCCGTCTGCGAGTGATCGAAGAGATGCTCCAGGAAACCCTGGCCACGACGCTCAAGATGGCGAAGGAAGCCGCCGCCGTCGATCGCAAGCTCAACGACCTCGGCGTGGATTCTCTCATGGTGCTGGAACTTGGGCTCGGCATCGAGGAGCGAATCGGCATAAGATTCTCCGCGATGGAGTTGCTCAAGGGGCCGACGCTTCAGCAGCTCGCAGCCATGGCCTACAACAAGCTCTGGAAAAGCTGATCTTCTCTCAACTGAAACCAACCGACCGCCGTGGAAAAAGCACTTGCCGGAATCGATAGCGTTGTTGCCTTCACGAACACCTCGGGCATCAAGGGACGTGGAACGTTGATCCACATCTCGCGCTCCCTCGCTGTCTTCGAAGTTTACAATCCCTTTTCGCTCATTCAGCTCAGCGAGGTGCTGCAGGAGCTTTCCGTGATGCGCGGCGAGCGCATCATCTACAGCGGTCGCGGGGTCGTCACGAGCCTGGTGGCGACCGGCCTCATGGTCATTGCCTCGGTCACGCTGATCGATTCCTGGAGCAATCTGGAGTATCTCGAGCCGGGTCCCGCCTTGAGCCGGGAAATCGAGAAGTTCATTTCCGACTGGCAGGGGGGAGTCGACCTCTCGGAGGGCTACCAGCTCGCGGTGAACAAGTTCTCGAACTTCATGGCCGAGACGAGCAGCTGGATCGAGGAGGCCGAGACGGCGATCGTCGGGAATATCGAGGCGAACCAGGAAAAGGCCGACCGTTTCCGCAATTCCATCGAGCCGCCGATGGCGACCAAGTTCGGAGAACTGCTCAACTCCTTCCAGCACGAGGCGCGCAAGGTGCCCGAGGACGACGCCGTGACCTACAAGGCTTTTGCCCGCCGCGAGCTGCATCCCTACATGCTCGCCGCGCCGTTCCTCTGGCGCTCGTTCTACAAGCCGCTCGGCTACGCCGGAGACTACGAGATGGTGAACATGATGCTGCAGGAGTCGTCCACGGTCGGATCGACGACGTATGCGAAGATTCTTCACGAGCTCACGACGGGCGTCCCCGCCTGTCTCGCCCACCGGAACCGGGTGAAAATCCTCGAGCGTCAACTGGCGGAGGAGGCGGATCGCGTGACGAACGACGAGCAGCGCATTTTTACGGCGCTCTCCGTGGCCTGCGGTCCAGCCATCGAGGCGCAGCGGTTCGTTCGCAACCACGAGATTTCCAACCAGTGTGCGCTGCACCTCATGGACTTCAACGAGGAGACCCTGAAGTACGCCGAAAACCGCATCACCGAAGCGGCACAGTCTGCCGGCCACAAGCCGGCGCTGAAGTTTATCCAGAAATCCATCGACGACCTGCTCAAGAACATTCACCTCGAGAGCGAGGGCTTCCTGCCCAGCTACGACATGATCTACTGCGGGGGACTGTTCGACTATTTTCCCGACAACGTCTGCCGGAACCTCCTCCAGCTTTATTATCACTGGGTGCGGCCCGGCGGCTTGCTCGTCACCACGAACGTCCACCCGCGCCATCCGGACATCCCCATGATGGAGCACCTGCTCGAGTGGTATCTTATTTACCGCGACGAGGCGCATCTGCTCTCCCTTGCGCCGAAGGGGACGGAGCAGGATGCGGAGGTGTTCGCCGATGACACGGGCGTCAACGTCTTCCTAACCGTTCGCAAGCCCGGATGAGTGGCGCGACGGACAGGAACGACGCGGATATTCTCGATGCTTACCGCGCCGACAACGGGCGGAAGCTCTCCCGGAGTCTCATCGGCGCGAATATCATCGGCATCGTCGGCATGCCGTCCGGCATCGTCCTCGACTACTTTCTCTATCCGAAGCATTTCGCGCAGTTCGTGGGGATCCGCTTCGGGGTCGATGCTTTGCTGCTCGCGATCATCGGGATCCTCCTGTTGCAGCAAAAGAATCCCAGCCGATTCTGGGCGCGGTTTCTCGGTGTGCTGTCCCTGCTCATCATTACCTCTTCGTTCAGTCTGATGATCTATCTCACCGATGGAGAGCGCTCGCCCTACTTCGCGGGTCTGATCATCGTGCTGATGACGTTTGCGAGCATGCTCCCGTGGACTCTCGTGGATACCATCGTCATGTGTCTTGGCTCGCTGGTGGTCTATTCCGCGGCCTGCTTTGCCACGCCGGATTTTTCCCTGCCGGCTTCGCTCCCGCTTTTTGGATTCAACTCGTCGTTCATTTTCATCACGACTCTCGTCTGCGTCGGGATGACGATTTACCTCTCCCGCGTCCGGCTCGACGATTTCCGCCTGCGTCACCAGCTCGACGTGCAGAATCGCGAACTGCAGGACCTCGACCGGCTCAAGACACAGTTCTTTTCGAATGTCAGCCATGAGCTGCGCACTCCCCTGACGCTGATTCTCGGCCCGGTGGAGAATCTGCTGGCCCGGGGCGAAAGCCTGGATGCGCGCGTGCATGAAGGGCTGATGCTCATTCAGCGGAACAGTCTGCGCCTCCTCAAGCTGATCAACGATCTGCTCGATCTGACCCGCCTGGATCAGGGGGCGGGCGCTCTGCGCCGGCAGCGTGTCGCCGTCGGAACTTTCGTGAAAGGCATCGTCGACTCGGTCCGGCATCTGGCCCTGGCGAAGCAGCTGCGCATGCGTGTCGAAGAAGGGGATGGTCAACTCGAGATGACCGCCGATCCTGCCAGGTTGGAAAAGGTGCTCGTGAATCTTCTGACGAATGCGGTCAAATACACTCCGGCCGGAGGGAGCATTGCGGTGCGCTGGAAGACGCGGGAGCAGGCCATGCTGATCGAGGTCGAAGATACCGGAGTGGGCATTCCGCCGGAGGATGTCGGCAAGGTTTTCGATCGCTTCCATCAGGTGCGCGGCAATAGCGCGAATCAGATTCAGGGGATCGGCATCGGGCTCGCGCTCGCGAAGGAACTGGTCGAGCAGCATGGCGGCGTGATCGAGGTCGAAAGCGAGGTTGGCCGGGGGTCGACGTTCCGCATCGTCCTCCCAACCGAGGTCCCATCGGAAGAGCCAGTGCCCGCGCTCGCCGCTGCCCAGGAGGGGGGCGAAGCCGGGGCGCAGGTGGAGGAGCCGTTCGAGAAGGCGTTTCGATCGGCAGACCGGGTGCTGCGCACTCATGGCGAGGATCTGACCGGCGACCTGCCGACGGTCGGGAAGACCGGAGAGGTCGTCCTGGTGGCGGACGACGAGAACGACATGCGCCAGTTCATCGTTTCCCTGCTCTCCGAGGACTACCGCATCGTACAAACCCGGCACGGTGGAAATGTGGCGGATCTCGTCGCCGAGCATGCCCCGAGCCTCGTCCTGCTCGACTGGATGATGCCGGGCAAGAACGGCCTCGAGGTTTGCCGGGAGCTGCGCGCCAATCCGGCGTATCGAGATCTCCGGATCATGCTGCTCACCGCCCGGATCGACGAGAAATCGAAGATCGAGGCCCTGGCTTCCGGAGCCGACGACTTTCTCACCAAGCCGTTCAGCAGCGTCGAGGTCAAAACCCGGGTGGCAAATCTGCTGCGCACGGGGCGCCTGCAACGGGACTTGCGGGGGCGCAACACGGAACTGACCGAGACGATCGACAAGCTCCAGCGCACCGAGATGATGCTTATCCAGAGCGAGAAGATGAACGCCATCGGCTCGCTCTCGGCCGGGCTGCTGCACGAGATCAACAATCCGCTGAACTACACGATGACGGCCATCTCCCTCGTGCAGCGAAATCGCGGCACCCTGGGCGAGGACATGCAGGAGCTCGTCTCCGACATCGAGGAGGGCATGGTGCGCGTCCGAGATGTCATCACGCATCTCAAGAATTTCGCATATCCGGAGAAGCCGGACCACCTGTCGGTCTTCCCGTTGAGCGATGCCCTGCGGGACGCGCGCAAGATTGCCGCCGGGGAACTCGACAACATCACGATCGAGGTGGATCTGCCCGGGCAGATCGTCGTGAAAGGCCAGAAGACGCAGTTGACGCACCTCTTCATCAATCTCCTCAACAATGCGTCGCGGGTCCTGAAGGAGAACGCCAACGGCAAGCCCGGCGTGATCGCGATCAGCTCCAGCGTCCGCGAGGGGCTGGCGACGATCGAGGTCGCGGATAACGGACCGGGCATCCCCCCGGAAATTTTGAACCGGGTTTTCGAGCCGTTTTTCACCACCCAGCAGGTCGGCTCCGGCATGGGGATGGGGCTCAGTATTTGTCACACCATCATGGAGTCCCATGGTGGGAGCATCCAGGTCCGCAATCGCAGCGAGGGCGGCGCCGCATTTTTCATCAACATTCCACTGGCAGAAGACGCACCAAAATCATGAGCAACACCGATCCGACTCCCGCATGCGGCATCCTCTACGTTGACGACGAGGAGAAGGCGCTGAAATACTTCCGCCTCGCTTTCTCGTCGAAGTTCACCGTCTTCACGGCAGGTTCCGGCCCGGAGGGCATCGAGCTCCTCCGTCGCGAGTCGGCCAGGATCGGGATCGTCATTTCCGATCAGAGGATGCCGGGCATGCTCGGTGCGGAGTTTCTCGGGATGGTGCGGCAGGAGTTTCCGTATATCGTGCGCATCCTGACCACGGCCTATTCCGATCTGGAGAGTGCGATCCAGGCGGTCAACACCGGCCACATCTACCAGTACGTCGTCAAGCCGTGGGAGATCGATGACTTCGCCATGGTCCTCCAGCGGGCGGCCGATTATTTCAACGTGCTCTCGGAGCGCAACGAACTGCTTGCCCTCAAGATGACGATCCTGCAGCGGGTCATCTGCAGCGACCGGGTGAAGTGGCTGCTCCTCTCGAGCCGCACTCTCGACGCCGCCGGGCAGCAGGCCTTCCGCGGAGCGGTGGCAGCCCTGGTCAAAGGATTGCCGGAGGAGTTGCGCCCCAGCGCCACGGACGCGGGCACTTTCAGCCGGCAGCAGTTCGAGATCACCCGGCTCGTGCGCGACGAGTACCGCAATGCCTCCCATTGCCTGGAGACGATGAATGTCTTCAAGAATGGGATGGGTAAAGACGCCGATGCCTTGAAGAAAGCCCTCGCAGGTTTCATTTCCCTGCTGGCGCCGGCCTGCGGATTCGCCGCGACCGAGGTGGTTTTCGATTACGATGGAGCGTCCGAGGCGACCCTGCGCCTGCCGGCCTGCGAGCCGAGGAAGCTGGCTTCCGCCCTTTTCGGACTGCTCGTGGAGAGTGAGTGCGGGGATGTTTCGGTGCGATTTTTCGAGTCGCTCCTGGCTTTGGCCGCCATCCGTGCGACATTGACCATCCAGCCCGATAACGCTGCGCCCCTGGTGTTTGCACCGGTGGCGGAAGCGGATGCGAATGCGGTCATCGACGAGCTTTACGAGAAATTTTCTTCGTCAGATATCTCGAGATTGTAATCCGCACGAAACGGATCAATGTGAGGAGGTAACCCAAAAGTATGACGAGAAACGGTATCCTATTTGTCGACGACGAGGCGAAGGCGCTGAAGTATTTCGCCAAGGCGTTCGCGGATCAGTTCACCGTTTTTTCCGCCACTTCCGCCGCCGAGGCGCTCTGCGTGCTCGAGGCCCATCATCGTGAGATCGGGGTGATCGTGACCGATCAGCGCATGCCGGAGGCCAGCGGGGTGGATCTCTTGAAAATCGTCCGGAGGCAGTATCCACGGACGGTGCGGATCCTGACCACGGCCTATTCCGAGCTCGACCTGTTGATCGAGGCGATCAATACGGGCGCGGTGTACTCCTTCGTCACGAAGCCGTGGCAGTTGGAGGATCTGGAGCGGACGCTTCTGGGGGCGTTCGAGCACCACGAGAAGGAACGCCGCGAGCATGAGCTGCTGGAGCAGAAGCTCGACGAGTTCCAGGCGGAAATCCTCGAGGGGCACACCTACGATATCGCGCTGATCGCGGCGAAGATCGGCCATTACGTCCACAATGCGCTGTGCCCGGTCACTCTGTTGATCGACGAGCTTTTAAAGAAGGACGGCACCTCGCAGGTGCCTCGGGAGTTTCTGGAGGGGGTCGGCACACACATCCAGGAGGTCGCCCGCATGCTCAAGGATCTGGCGCATGTGAGCGAGCCGCCGCCGCGCAGCCGCTTCAAGCCGATGGACGTCGTCGAGGCTCTCGATCAGTCCCTGTCCCACGCGGAGGTATTCCGCGCCGAGAAAGAGATCCGCATCGACAAGGAGGTCATCGGGCATATCCCGCCGATCATCGGAGTGCCCTCGGAAATCGAAAAACTGTTCCGATTCATGATTTCCGAGGAAATCGTGTCCCTGCCGGCCCGGAGCCGGGTGAGCCTCCGTCTGGAGCCGCACATCGTCGACGGAGAGGTCCTCGGCGTGAAGATCGAGTTCGAGGATTTCGCCCCGGTCCGTGCCGGCGTTCAGCCGGAGAATCTTTTGCACCCCTTCAACCTTCGGGGGACGAATCCCCGGGAGTTCGGGATCTTTTTGGCGTCGAGCTACTTCATCACCAATCACCATGACGGCTCGCTAACGGTGAGGATCAAGGAAGATAAAAGCTTGGTGTTCTCGTTTTTCCTTCCTTGTGAACAGGCTGGAAATGTTGTTAAGAAGTCTGCCCGGATGGGCGATATTCACAAACTTCGCGGCTCCCTCTAAATTATGGTTTCTGAATCCCACCCTCGCAAATTGCTGGTGGTCGACGATGAACCATTGGTTCGTCAGACACTGAGTCTCGTGCTTCAGGATGAGTACGAGGTGACTGCCGTCGGCAGCGGCGAAGAGGCCATCGAGGCGTCGTTGCGCGAGTCCTTCCCGGTCGTGATCCTGGACTTGTGCATGGAGGGGCTCTCGGGCATCGAGACCCTGCAGCGGCTGAAGAAGATTCGGGAGACACAAAATATCATTATCCTGACGGCGCACGAGAGCACGGAAACGGCGATCGCAGCCCTGAATCTCGGCGCGTTCAACTATCTCACGAAGCCTTTCGAGCGCGTGCATCTCAAGCGGGTCGTCTCGCGCGGCTTCGATCTCTACGAACAGCATTTCGCCCGGAAGCAGGACATGCAGCAGCGGCTGATGGGCGTGCATGACAATTTTTTTGCGCTCCTGTGCCATGAGTTCAACACCCCGTTGAACATCATTCTCGGTTTTTCCGAGCTCCTCTCGAGCACGACCGAGGACCCCGAGCATTCGTCGTGGATCCAGCACATCAAGGAGGCCGGCAATCACCTGCACGACATTCTGATGGAAATCGTCGATTACACCGCGGCCTCCCATCTGGCAGCGGCGGGCATCGAGAAGCTTTTCGTGCCCGACGACCTCCTGCGGCCGATCGTGCAGAGCTTCCGGGATCGCGGGATCTCCGTCGACCTTCACAACCAGTTGCCGGAAGAAACCCGGATGGTCGGTCCTTCCGACGCCGGATTCCTGATCCTGCGAAAGCTGATGCGCATGGCTTCGCAGCGCTCGAAGCGGATCCGCGTCGCGCCGCGCATCGAGACCCAGGACGGGCCGGATCTGGCCTTCACCGTGAGCGGCACCGGCATCCGTCGCGACTCGATGGGGCGCATGGAAATCGAGGAACTCTTCGAGCCTTATCATGCGATGCCAGGGAGCGAATCGTCCCGTGGCATGAGCCTCGGGCTGGAACTCGCGACCTGCCGGAAAATCGCCGAGTATGCCCACGCTTCCGTGGAGGGCATGTTCAATGCGCAGGGCGAGCTGGAGCTCGTCGCGCGGATTCCTGTTCAGCTTATCCGTTAAAAGGAAGCAACGAGGCTCCTGTCGAGCCGACTCCGGATGAGTGTAAACTAAACAGGATTTACGGGATTAACAGGAGAGGGGGAGGGAAATTCCGCGAAGCGGCTCCGTGCCCGGGTAGGGACGCCACTCCGCTGGCGTCCGACGTTTGATTTGGTCGCAGGTGCTGGGCCGCTTGCGGAAAAATCAACGGAACGCCGCCGGCTGGCCGGTGGCTTCGAGCACGGAGAGCCAGAGGTCGCCGGTGGGATCCACGCAGCGGCGGGCCGAGGTGGCGACAGCCACGGGCACGTGTACATAGGTGCTGTGCCAGCGCGCGACGATGAGGCCGGTCTTGCCCGCCATGCCGGCGTGCACGGCTGCCTGCCCGAGGCGCATGCAGTAGATGCGATCCTGCGGTGAGGCGGGCACGCTGCGGATCATGTAGCTCGGGTCGATGTACTTGAGCGTGAGCTCGGTTTTGCACTGGCGGAAATATTCCGTCAGCCGGTCCCGGAGATAGACGCCGATATCGGCCAGCTTTTTGTTGCCCGAGGCATCGGTGTTCTCGCTGGCCTCCAGGTACTCCTGGCCCGCGCCCTCGGCGACCACCACCACGGCATGGCCGCGGCTGACGACACGCTGACGGATGACTTCGAGAAAACCTTTGTCGCCCTCGAGCGCGAATGGCACCTCGGGGATGAGCACGCAGTTCACTTCACCACTTGCGATGGCTGCGGAACTGGCGATGAAGCCGGAGTGACGGCCCATGAGCTTCACAAGGCCGACGCCGTTTCGGGCGCTGCGCGCCTCGGTGTGCGCGGCGCGGATCGGCTCGACGGCGGCGGCACAGGCCGTGTCGTAGCCGAAGCTCTTGTCCATGTAGATCATGTCGTTGTCGATCGTCTTGGGAATGCCGACGACGGAGAGACGCATGCCTCGGGAGCGGGCCTCCTCGTCGATGGCCCGGCCTCCACGCTGCGTGCCGTCGCCGCCGATGACGAAAAGGATGTTTACCCCCAGCTCCTGGAGGCGGTCGACCATGCGCTTCACGTCCTGCGGGCCGCGCGAGGTGCCGAGGTGCGTGCCGCCGAAGCGGTGGATGCTGCTCACGAACCCCGGCGTCATGTTGAAGATGTGGTGGCCGAATTCCGGGATGAGCCCCTCGAATCCGAACGGGATGCCGAGGATGCGCGCGACTCCGTAGCGGTGGTGCGCCTGGAGGACGATCGCGCGGATGACGTCGTTGAAGCCGGGGCAGAGCCCGCCGCAGGTCACGATCGCGCAGATGGTCTCCTCGGGCTGAAAGAACAACTTCTTCCGGGGCCCGGCGACTTCGAAGCACGGGAGGTCTTTTCCTTCCGCGATCAGCTTCTTCAGACTGCTCAGGCTGTGGTCGACCACGATGCGGTGGTCATCCGTGTAAAAGGCGTGATCGTTGCCCAATTCGTGGAACTGGCGGTTGAGCGGGGAGTCGATCGTACGCGCACCAAGATTCTTGATGGCGAGGTCGGCTGGTGTGAGCGGTGTCATTCGAGAGCGAAATTCGAGCATGGCTCATACCACGCCTGTCAAAAAACCGCGACCGTTCGTAGCGGCATTCTTGCGCGCACCTGACGCTGGCGTTTAGGTTGATCGTCTATGTCCGATACCCGCCTCGTCATTGCCGGCCGCACTTTTGGTTCGCGGTTGCTCCTCGGCACGGGCAAATTTTCTTCGAATGAAGCCATGAAAGCCTCCCTGGAGGCAAGTGGCACCGAGATCGTGACCGTCGCCCTGCGGCGGGCGGATCTTTCCGGGAAGGGTGACGCTTTCGCGAACATCCTCGATTTCATCGATCCGGAGAAATACCTGCTGCTTCCCAATACCAGCGGCGCCATGAATGCCGAGGAGGCGGTGCGCCTGGCGCGCCTCGCGGCCGCGGCCGGCCTGCCGAAGTGGGTGAAGCTGGAGATTCATCCTGATCCCCATTACCTGCTGCCCGACCCGGTCGAGACCTTCCTGGCGGCCCGTACTCTGGTGGAGGAGGGCTTCACGGTCCTGCCCTACATCAACGCCGATCCCGTGCTGGCGAAGCGCCTGCAGGACGTGGGGGTCGCGACTGTCATGCCGCTCGGAGCCCCCATCGGGAGCAATCGGGGCATCGAGACGCGCGCGCAGATCGAGATCATCATCAAGCAGGCGACCGTGCCGGTGGTGGTCGACGCGGGTATCGGAGCTCCGAGCCATGCGGCGGAGGCGATCGAGATGGGGGCCGATGCCGTGCTCGTGAATACCGCGATCGCCGCGGCGGGCGACCCGGTCCGGATGGCACGCGCCTTCAGGATGGCGGTCGAGTCGGCCAGCGATGCCGTCGCGGCGGGCCTGCCGTCGCGCGGGGATTTTGCCTCGCCGACGAGCCCGATCACCGCCTTCCTATCCTCCGGGAAATAATTACGAGCATGGCGGACGAACAAACCCCGATGATGCGGCAGTACCATGCCGTCCGCGCCGGCCTGCCGCCGAATACCCTGCTTTTTTTCCGCCTCGGAGATTTTTACGAGCTCTTCGGCGACGATGCGAAGGATGCCAGCAGCATCCTGAACGTGGCGCTGACCAAGCGCGGCTCGATGCCGATGTGCGGCGTCCCGTACCACGCCGCCAAGGGCTACATCGAGAAGCTCATCGCCGCCGGCCGCCGCGTGGCGATCTGCGATCAGGTGGGCGAGGTGCAGGCCGGGAAGCTCGTGCGCCGCGAAGTTTCGCAGGTCATCAGCGCGGGCACGCTCGATGATTTTGGCCTCGATGCACGGGCGCACAATTTCCTCGCTGCGGTCTGCGAGAAGCGAGGACGCATCGGTCTGGCCTTCGCCGATCTCAGCACGGGCGTCTTCCGCCTGACCGAGCTCGAGGGCATGGAGCAGCTGCTCGACGAGCTCGCGCGCGTCTCTCCCGCCGAGGTGCTCGTGCCCGAGGAGCAGGCCGCGTTGAAGACGGCGATCCCGGCCGCGACCTCCGTCGAGGGCTATATCTTCGAGTGCGAGCCGGCGGAGCATTTGCTCCGCGAGCATTTCCGCGTGCAGTCGCTCGACGGCTTCGGTTGCAGCGAATGGTCGCTGGCGATCGGCGCCGCGGGTGCGCTGCTCCACTACCTGACCCGGCAGATGCGGCGCAATGCCGCCCACCTGCGGGGTCTCCAGCCGTACCGCACGAGCGAGTTCGTGGTGCTCGATGCCGTCACGCAGAACCACCTCGAGCTGGTGCAATCCCGTGGCGGTCGGGCCATGACGCTGCTCGGCGCGCTGGACCGCACGGTCACGCCCATGGGGGCCCGCATGCTCCGCCAGTGGCTGCTCCATCCTCTGCGCGACATTTCGACCATCGGCTCAAGGCAGCATGCGATCGGCTGCCTGCTGGCACAGCCTTCCGAGCTGCAAGCCCTGCAGGAGACGCTCGGCGGGATCCGCGACATGGAGCGAGCCTCCTCGCGCCTGAACGGCCAGTCCGGCAACGCCCGCGATCTGGCCGCACTGGCGGACTCCTTCGAGCGCGTGCCCGCCGTTCGCGCCCGGATCGAGGAGCTCGGTGGCGACGAATTGCTCGCGCAGCTCTCCGCCCAGCTCGATCCGCTGGACGATCTCTGCACCACCTTGCGCGCGGCGATCGTGGACGAGCCGCCGGCCTTGCTGCGCGATGGAGGGATGATTCGCGCCGGCTACGACGCGACCCTCGACGAGCTGCGCAACGCTTCGCGAGAGGGCAAGGACTGGATCGCCGCCGTGCAGGAGCGGGAGATCGAGCGCACGGGCATCAAGTCGCTCAAGGTCCGTTACAACTCGGTCTTCGGCTATTTCATCGAGATCACGAAGGCAAACCTGGCCAGCGTGCCGGAGGATTACCATCGCAAGCAGACCACGGTGAACGGCGAGCGATTCATCACGCCGGAGCTCAAGGAGATCGAGGGAAAGATCCTCGGCGCCGAGGACCGCTCGAAGGCGATCGAGATCGAGATTTTCCAGAAGCTTCGCGCGCTGGTGCTCGATGCCCTGCCCCGGATCCAGCAGACCGCGACCGCTCTCGGCGGATTGGATGCCCTGGGCTCGCTGGCCGAGACCGCGCGGTTGCACGGCTTCTGCCGTCCCGTGGTGGACGGCTCGGGGATGATCGAGATCGAGGAGGGGCGCCATCCCGTGCTCGACCAGCGCGCGGGCGCGGAGCGGTTCGTTCCGAACGACACTACGCTCGATCGCGATCTCAAGCGGTTCGCCATTCTCACCGGCCCGAACATGGCCGGCAAGTCGACTTACATCCGCCAGGTCGCGCTGCTCGTCCTGCTTGCACAGACCGGGAGCTACCTGCCCGCGAAGCGCGCACACATCGGCGTGACGGACCGGATCTTCACCCGGGTCGGCGCCAGTGACGACCTCTCGCGCGGGCAATCGACCTTCATGGTCGAGATGAACGAGACCGCGAACATCATCCACAACGCGACCCGGGACAGCCTCGTCATCCTCGACGAGATCGGCCGTGGGACGTCCACCTTCGACGGCCTGAGCATCGCGTGGAGCGTGGCCGAGCACTTGCACGACGCCATCGGCTGCCGCACGCTTTTTGCCACGCATTACCATGAGCTGACCGATCTCGAGCGGACCCGCGACGGCGTGGTGAATTTCAGCGTCGCCGTCCGTGAGTGGAACGACGAGGTCATCTTCCTGCGCAAGATCGTGCCGGGCCGCGCGGACCAGAGCTATGGCATCCAGGTCGCCCGGCTGGCCGGCCTGCCCGATTCTCTCATTTCGCGAGCCAAGGAGATCCTCGCCAATCTCGAAAAATCGGAGCTCAACGCCGAGGGCAAGCCGACGCTGGCCACGAGCAGCGGCCGCAGCCGTCGCCGCGACATGGCTGCGATCGCGGCCGGCCAGATGAACCTGTTCGGCGAGGAGCCGGCGACCGCGGAGCGGTAGGAGCGGTTCCGCCCGTCCGAATCGACCCCTCGGTCCGTGGGCGAATTCCGGTTGCCAATCGGTCCGCCCGCATTTAGATAAGAAGTTCCATGAATAAGGCCGCGCGCACATCGCTCCTCGCGCTTCGACTCGGGTTGCTCCCAAGCCGACTTACCCTTCTTTTGTCCTAATTCCCTGGCGTAGCTACGACCTTCCGGCGGCGTGGTGACGGCCACGATTCCTTTCACTTCCGCCGGAAAAACCAATTCAAGTTATGTCCGATAAAGTTATTATTTTTGATACGACGCTGCGCGATGGCGAGCAATGCCCCGGCGCGTCGATGAACCTGCGCGAGAAGATGGAGATCGCGCGACAGCTCGAGCGGTTGAACGTCGATGTCATCGAGGCCGGCTTCCCGGTGATCAGTGACGGTGACTTCGAGGCCGTGAGAACCATCGCCGAGGAGATCAAGGGCCCGGTGATCTGCGGTCTCGCCCGGTGCGTGGACAAGGATATCGACGCCGCGGGGGCCGCGGTGAAGGCGGCCGGCGAGCGCGGGCGCATCCATGTCTTCCTGGCTACCTCCGCGATCCATCGCGAGTTCAAGCTGAAGAAGGCCGAGGACGAAATCATCCGGATGGCTGTGGCGGGCGTCCAGCGCGCGAAGGCCCTGGTCAAGGATGTGGAATTCTCGCCCGAGGATGCCTCCCGTACGGAGCCGGAGTTCCTGGCCCGGGTCGTGCAGGCGGCGATCGAGGCCGGCGCAACCACGGTGAACATTCCCGATACCGTCGGCTACGCCGTCCCTGAGCAGTACGCCTCGCTCATCACCTATCTGCGCTCGAACGTGCGCAACATCGACGACGCCATCATCAGCGTGCATTGCCACGACGACCTGGGGCTGGCGGTGGCGAACTCCCTGGCGGCGATCAAGGCCGGGGCGCGCCAGGTCGAGGGGACCTTCAACGGCATCGGCGAACGCGCGGGCAACTGCGCGCTCGAGGAAGTCGTGATGGCCATAAAGACGCGTCCGGATTTCTTCGGTGGCGTGGACTCGGGGATCATTACCCGGGAGATCCTGAAAACGTCGCGCCTGATTGCGCGCATGAGCGGCCTGCAGGTCGCCCGCAGCAAGGCGATCGTCGGCGAGAATGCCTTCGCGCACAGCTCGGGCATCCACCAGGACGGCATCCTGAAAAAACGCGAGACCTACGAGATCATGGATCCCGCCGAGGTCGGCTGGGGCGGCACCGAGCTGCCGCTGACGAAACACTCCGGACGTCACGCCATGGCGGCGAGGCTCGAGCATCTGGGCTTCCGCCTGACCGACGCGGAGATCGGCGCGGTCTTCACGCGATTCAAGGAGATCGGCGACAAGAAGAAGTTCGTTTACGACGATGACTTGAGCGCCCTGGTCGATGACTCGATCGGCAACGCGGGCGAGACCTTCGCGCTCGACTATATCAATGTGACCAGCGGCTCGACGACCATCCCGACTGCGACCGTGCGGTTGAAGAGTGGCGAAGAACTGCTGCAGGATTCCAGCACCGGCAATGGCGCGGTGGACGCCGCGATGCAGGCGATCGATCGCATCGTCTCGAAGCGGGGAACTTTGGCTTCCTACCACGTCGAGGCCGTCACCCAGGGGCGGGATTCGCTCGGCGAAGTCACGGTGAAGATCGACTTCGGCGACGGGGAACTCGTCACCGGGAAAGGCGCCGCGACCGACGTCATCGAGGCCAGTGCCAGGGCCTATCTGAACGCCATCAACCGCTCCGTCGCGCTCAAACAGACCGCGGCCCGGCGCTTCGAATCGTCCGGCGTTTAGGCGGTAACCTAAAAATTCCCGTCATCCGCCCAGAAATCGGATGACGGGCTCCCGATCCGGCATTAAATCCCATCCATGTCCGGCGCTTATCGTCATATCGGCGTGGCTTCGACCTTCTCACCGCGGTTCTTCGCGGTGCTTTCGGAGGCCGACCGTTACGCGCGGTGTTTCGAGAGTCCGCTCAGCGTGATCCATGCCGCGCCGGAGCATGCGGACGGCATCTCGCGCTTCTCCGAGGCTCTCGAGAAACTCGGCCGTGCGTCGGAGACCGAGATCATCTGGTCGGTGGCCGACTCTCCCGCCGAGGCGATTCTGGGGGCCTGCCGGGACAATCAGCTCGATCTGCTCATCGCCGGCGCCCTCGAGCGGGAAGGGGAGCACCGGAATTTTGTCGGGGGCGTGGCCCATGCGCTGCTCCAGCGCGTGCCTTGCGATCTACTCCTGATGCCGAAACCGGCCGAGAATCTCCCTGCTTTCCAACGGGTGGCCGTGGAGGTTGATCTGAAGCGGCCTGCGATCGATTTTCTCAATCGCACCTGTGAGCTCGCGACCCGGCTGGGGGCGAAGGAAATGGAGTTCATCGGCATCGTGACGCCCTTCGACGAGGCGCGCGCCGCGAAGGGGGACCACCTCGACGAGGAGGGGCTGGCCGCGATCATCGATCAGGCTTCGGGTTTCGAAGGGGAGGTCGATTTCAAGGTGCTCCATTCGACGACGGGTTTCGCGGTCTGCGATTTCCTTCAGGAAAACGGGGCGGATCTCTTCATTGCCGGTTCCCGGCGGAAGGAGGGAGTCCGGCGGTTGCCGACGCGGCTCGACTGGCTGCTCCAGGTCGTGCCCACCAACGTTTTGCTCGTCGGCATCGACGCCTGACCGTCCGCCGCTTTATAAGCAGCGATGGTGAAGGAACGACCCGACGGCCCGCATCTCCGTCCGCTGCTCGCAACCGCGGTGATCGGACTCGTCGGCGGCCTGATGGCGGTTGCCTTTGCCTATAGCGCGAGCTGGGTGGAGAAGAACTTCCTCTTTGCCATGGCGGGCCATCCTTTCGGGCTGTTTGCCATCTCGGCCTTTGTCCTCATGGTCGGGGGCGCCCTTGCTGCCGGCTGGCTGATGTACCGCTTCGCGCCGGACGCCGCCGGGAGTGGCATTCCGCAGGTGAAGGTTGCGTACCAGCGCGGCGAGCCCGATTTCACCTGGCGGCTCATCCTCGTCAAATTTGTCGGAGGAGTCCTCTCGATCGGCACCGGCTCCAGCCTGGGCCGCGAAGGGCCGACGGTGCACATGGGCGCGGCTCTCGCCAGCAAGCTCGGGGGCTGGATGCACGAGTCCCGCGAGGGACGGCTCAATGCGGTCTGCGCGGGCTCGGCCGCCGGGCTTGCCGCCGCGTTCAATAGCCCCCTGGCTGGTGTGACTCTCGTCCTCGAGGAAATTGCCGGCGGCCAGAACCAAGCGAAGTTCGCCGGTCGCGCCTTGTTTGCCGCGGCCCTCGCCGTCGTCGTGGTCTATCTTATTTCCGGTGATCGCGCTGCCCTGCCGCTGGGCCGGGAGGTCGGGCTCGCCTGGCCGGTGTTGTGGCTCTCGCCCGTGGTGGCCCTGGTCGCGGGGCTGGCGGGCATCGCCTTTCAGTTTGGCACGCTCCGGTTGCGGAGCTGGATCCGTCACTCGCGGATCCATCCCGCGCTCCGGCCGGCGGGTGGCGCGGCGATCGGCTGTGCCGCCGCCGTGGGGGCTTTTGCCCTCACCGGCCAGCTGGGCGTCTTTGGCCTCGGCGAGACCGATCTGAATGCCACGCTGCAAAATCAGATCCTCTGGTCCGCCGCCGCCTGGCTGCTGATTGCCAAGATCATTTCCACGACTTTCTGCTACGGAGCGGGTGGCTGCGGGGGGATTTTCGCGCCCCTCATATTCTTCGGCGGAATGGCGGGTACGGTAACTTTTGGCGCCTTGCAGCACGTCATGAGCCTGACGGCCGACGACCAGACCATGATGTCGGTGATCGGGATGACGGCCTGCCTGTGTGCCGTCGTCCGGGCGCCGATCACGTCGATTCTCATCGTGACCGAAATGACCCGGCAGTTGCAGTCGCTGCCCGCGCTCATGGTCGCCGCGGTGATTGGAGCCTTTCTGAATCGTTATTGCCTCGGCGAGAATCTTTACGATGCCGCGCTCCGGCAGGACGGCATCCATCTCGGCGACTGACGATTTTCTTGGACTCGCCCTCCGGGGATTCCTAGTCTTCCCGGCTTGCCATGCATTTGACCGATTTTCTCCTTCTCGCCCAGGCCGCGACTCCCGCACCGGCCGGTCCGGCTCCGAGCCCGCTCTCGAGCTTCGTGCCTCTCATCTTCATCTTCGTCATCTTCTATTTCCTGCTCATTCGTCCGCAGCAGAAGAAGCAGAAGGAGCACCAGAAGCTCATCTCCTCCGTGCAGACTGGTGATGCGGTGGTCACGAATGCCGGAATCCACGGCGTCATTACCAACGTGAAGGAAACGACCGTCATTGTCCGCGTGGCGGACAACGTGAAGCTCGAGTTCGACCGCGCGGCCATCGCCACGGTCATCCGCGACTCCGCCAAAACAGCCTAGTCTCTCCCTGTAGGACGGCTGAAGTTCGGGCTGCAATTTTCTTGGACACCTCCGCCCGCCCACCTATGCTCTCCCGCTCCACTGCCACCGCCATGGTCGCGGTGGCTCACTGATTTGTTATGTCTCCCGCACTGGTTTTTGCTTTTGGTCTTCTGATTCTGGCCCTCCTTGGGTGGTATTTTGCGACGGAATTTCCGACTCGCAAACGCTGGCTCGGGCTGGCGCTCACCATCCTGATCACGGCCTTCTGTGTCGATCAGTTCAACCCACCGGCCAAAAAGATTCGCCTCGGATTGGATCTCGAGGGCGGTGTGTCCTTCCTCATCAAGCTCGTCCGCGAGCCGGGTGCGGAGCCGATCACCAAGGACATGCAGAATCGCGCCGTGGAGGTCATCCGCAAGCGCGTCGACGCCATGGGCGTCAACGAGCCCGAGATCGTGCCCCAGGGCGACGATCGCATCCTCGTCCAACTCGCCGGCGTCGGCGTCGAGTCGATGAAGCAGACGCAGGACCAGCTCCAGAAGGTGGCCCGCCTCGAGTTCGCCATCGTGCGTCCCGATTCCGAATCCCTCCTCAGCCAGATCCAGTCCGGCACCGCGATCCTTCCTCCCGGCTATGTCGTCAAGACCGAGAAGAGCAAGGATCTGAAGGGCGTGACGACGGAGCATCAGTATATCCTTCCCAAGCGTGCCGACATGGGCGGAGAAAACGTGCGCAGTGCGTTTCCATTCTTCGACCAGCAGGGCTGGGGCGTGAGCCTGGAGTTCAACGGCGAGGGCGCCAAGCAGTTCGACGCCATCGCCTCGCAGAACAAGGGCAACCAGATGGCCATCCTCCTCGACGGAGAAGTTTTGTCCGCGCCCGTTTTGCAGCAGGATCACTTCGGCGGCCGTGCGCAGATCACCGGTCACTTCACCGAGCAGGAGGCCCGTGACCTCGCCAGCTCGCTCGAGAATCCGTTGCGAGTCCCGGTCGAGATCGTCGACGTGCGCAGTGTCTCCGCCACTCTCGGAGCCGACTCGATCAAGAGCGGCGTCCTCGCGAGCATGAGCGGCCTGCTTTTCGTCGCGGTCTTCATGATCATCTATTACCGCCTCGTTGGCTTCATCGCCATCGTCGCTTTGTTGATCAACTGCGCCATGGTCCTCGGCGCGATGGCCATGTTCCACAGCGTCCTTACCCTGCCGGGCATCGCGGGCTTGATCCTCGGTCTCGGTATCGCAGTCGACGCCAACGTTCTGATCTACGAGCGTCTGCGCGAGGAAATCGACCACGGCAAGTCGCTCCGCGCCGCGGTGAATACCTCCTATTCGCGCGCCTTTAGCGCCATTTTCGACGCGCACGTCACCCAGTTGCTGACCGCCGGCATTCTTTACTGGCTGGCTTCCGGTCCGGTGAAGGGCTTCGCGCTCACGCTTACGATCGGCCTGATTGCTTCGATGTTCTCGTCGCTGCTCGTGACCTATACCTGCTTCGACTGGGCCTTCCATTGGAAGGCGATCAAGAAGATCACCATGCTGCACCTGATCAAGTCGAAGCGGTTCGACTTCCTGGGCAACGCCCGGCCTTTCCTCCTCGGCTCCGTGGCGCTGGTCGTGCTGAGTGTTGCGGTTTTCGCGTTCCGCGGATCCAATAACTTCGACGCCGATTTCAAGGGCGGCGACATGATCGTCTTCTCCTACCAGGGTGATCTCACGCCGGATCAGGTCCGCAAGGCTCTCGCCGGCACCGGCTTCGACGACAGCGTCATCCAGGCCGAACAGGTCGCGGGCCGCAAGCTCATCAGCGTGCGCACCGACTTCGGCAAGGCCGACAAGATCACCACCATTCTCAAGCAGGGGCTCTCCGCTTCCTCGCTCAAGTTCGAGCAGGTCGAGCACATCGGACCGGTTTTCGGTGAAGAACTGGCTGTGAAGAGCGCCTGGGCCCTGGCTTTGGGCATGGTCGGCATTTTCATCTACGTCAGCCTGCGCTTCGAGACCTCGTTCGCCTTCGGCTCACTTATCGCCGTGGCGCACGATTTGATCATCACGCTCGGCATCTTCGCCCTCAGCGGACGCGAGCTGTCGATGATCATGGTGGCGGCCTTCCTGACCATCGCCGGGTACTCGATCAACGATAAGATCGTCGTCTTCGACCGTATTCGTGAAGCTCTCAAGTCCGGCTCGCCGGGTTCCGTGCAGTTGCTGATGAACAACGCCATCAACGACACGCTCTCCCGTACGATCCTCACCGGCGGCACCGTGCTCCTCACCGTTCTGGCGCTTTATTTCTTCGGCGGGCCGGTGTTGAACGACTTTGCCTTCTCCTTTGTGGTCGGCGTGATCGTCGGTACCTACTCGTCCATCTTCGTGGCCGCTCCGATCGTCCTCTGGTGGGCTCGCATGCGCGGCACGAGCCTGCGCCGCGAGGTCATCGAGAGCGAGGCCATGCGCCAGGCCCGCACGGCCTAAGGCTCCCGATCTCTCGAGAAAAGCTGAAACGCTGAAAAGGCCCCGCAACCCGCGGGGCCTTTGTTCATGGGAGGGCGAGGCTCCCGCCGAGCCGACTTGTTAATCAGCGAGCGGTTCCGTGAAGATGCGGGCCGGAGCTCTGTTTGAGATCTTAGCCGTCTCTTTTTTTAAAGTCGGCTCGGCGGGAGCCTCGCCCTTGTATCTCGAAAATGAGGTAGATTTGTGGCGTTGAGAGCAAAAACGCCCTCAGCCAACCAAAAAGCAAAGGGACTGTTGCAACAGTCCCTTTGCCACCGCGCCGAAGGCTGGCTTCGCCCTAGCACCGGCTCCTTTTGGGGAGCCGAGTACGTATGGGAGACTGAGCCCGGTGCGGTTCTTTGGTTTGAACTTGAACAGTTGCCGGAACGGTCCGCCGTCCAAAGCGGGCCAGTTCGCATCAACAAGGAGAAGTTTAACCATGAACCCTCGTCCCGTCCACCGACTCTGTTATCTCGGCGCCGATATCGCGCAAAAACATCTCGACCTCTACGGCCAGATCCCGGGCCTGCCCTCACGTATCGCCAACACCAAAACCGCCCTCAACAAGCTTCTCAAGCTTCTGCTCCACCA
>Ga0310811_10000401_pt1 | contig 59186 bp, 50 predicted proteins | sample YCmetagenome_FD_207642 | JGI IMG/M metagenome (GOLD analysis project Ga0310811, IMG submission 207642) | Soil microbial communities from experimental microcosm in Duke University, North Carolina, United States - YC | ecosystem: Engineered > Artificial ecosystem > Soil microcosm > Unclassified ... | reverse complement strand
TCCTTGATAACCTGAGCCTTGCGGTCAGCCGTAATCGACATCGTTCAAATCCTTGTTTTTCGGGTTGCTGTTGCGGCCAGGCCGGGATGTCGTCCAGCGGGGTCGCGCGCTTAGGGGGCGATCAATGCTCACCCTCTGCGCAGGCGGGACATACAGGACGAACCCCTCACGGTCAAGGCAAGAGCCGTTAAGCATCGATAAAATCGAAGGAATTCTCGTCCCGAGACAAGTTTCGGGGCGAAATTCCCGCTTAAAAAGGCAAAATTCCCCGCAATCAGGCTTTCGGCGCGGTCTCGCCGACGAGATTGAACACCCGCCGCGGCACGATCTCGCCGTTCTCCATGTCGGCCAGCGCCAGAAGATTGCCACCGACGGTGACATAGACGATGCCCTCGACGATCGGCGCATCGCGGCCGCGCAGGATCACCGACTGGCCGCGCGCGATGCGTGCGGCATCCGGCCGGCTCACGGGAATGCAGGTCAGATCGGTGAGCGCGATCTCGACCGGCAGCAGCGCCGTGTTGAGCCGCACTTCGCCGGCGGCCGCGCGCTGATGCAGCGCCTCGAGCGCATCGAGCGTGATCATGAGGTCTTCGCCGAAGCCGCCGACGCGGGTCCGCCGCAACGCGCTGACATGACCATGAACGCCGAGCATGCGGCCGAGATCGCGGGCGATGGCGCGCACATAAGTGCCCTTGCCGCATTCGGCCTCGAACTCGGCGTGATCGGCATCGGGCTGGCCGACAAGCGTCAACGCATAAATCTCGACCGTGCGGCTCTGCATCTCGACCACCGCGCCGTCGCGGGCGAGATCATAGGCACGCTCGCCGGCGATCTTGATCGCCGAATAGCGCGGCGGCACCTGTTCGATGCTGCCGATGAAGCGCGGCAGCAGTGCGTTGATCGCAGCCGCATCGGGCCGCTCCGCAGACGTCGCGACGACCCGGCCCTCGGCATCGTCGGTGTCGCGCTCTTCGCCCCAGCGCACGGTGAAGCGATAGACCTTGCGGCCGTCCATGACGAAGGGAACGGTTTTCGTCGCTTCCCCGAGTGCGATCGGCAGCGCGCCGGAGGCGAGCGGATCGAGCGTGCCGGCATGGCCGACGCGCTTGGCCGAAAACAGCCGCTTGATCGCGGCAACCGCATGGGTCGAGGTCATGCCGACGGGCTTGTCGAGCATGATCCAGCCGTGCACGTCGCGGCGGTCGCGCTTGCGCTGTTGCTGCTGGCGGCGCGGACGCGGCGCACGGTCGTCCTCCCCGGCCGGATTGGAAGAATCGGGCGGAGACGTTTCGATCGCGTTCCTTTCGATTGCGCTTGTCTCCGTCACCGGGGTTTGCGCATCGGCCTTTTCGGCCGGCGGGAGCGGCGAAGACAGTTTGTGGCCCGTCTGGTTATTCATCGTCATTCCCGTCGCTATTCCCGTCGCTCAAATCCCGCTGCACCTGCGGTGTTCGCAAAAGTTTCTCGATCCGTTCCGCTTCGTCGAATCGCTCATCGATTCGAAACCGGATGTCAGGTGCGAATTTCAAGTTAACGCGGTGGCCGATCTCGCCGCGCAGATAGCGCTTGTTGCGATCGAGCGCGGCGATGACTTCATCACCATCGCGGCCGCCGAGCGGCATGATGTAGATCGTCGCCAGCTTCAGGTCGGGGCTCATGCGCACTTCCGGCACGGTGATCAGGTGTCCCTCGATCACGGGATCGTGGATGTCGCCGCGCGTGAGCATTTCGGCCAGCGCATGGCGCACGAGTTCGCCGACGCGCAACGAGCGCTGCGAGCCGCCGGAACCGCTGTCGCGGTGGTGAGATTTCTTGTTGCGCATCAAAACTCTTTCCGTCATCGCCCGCGAAAGCGGGCGATCCAGCGTTTTCAGGGCCGGATGCCCCGCTTCCGCGGGGCATGACAAAGGTGGTTACAAGCGGGCGTTCCGCACAGACCTAAGACTTGAACGCAGACCTAAGACTTGGACTTAGAGCGTGCGCTGAATCGTCTCCACGCGGTAGCACTCGATCACGTCGCCGGCGCGCATGTCCTGATAGTTTTCAAAGGCCATACCGCATTCCTGTCCGACCGCGACTTCCTTCACATCATCCTTGAAGCGCTTGAGCTGCGAGAGCTTGCCTTCATGGATGACCACGTTGTCGCGGATCAGACGCACATTGGCGCCGCGTTCCACGGTGCCGTCGGTGACACGACAGCCGGCGACCTTGCCGACCTTCGAGACATTGAAGATGTCGAGAATCTGCGCGTTGCCGAGCATGGTCTCGCGCCGTTCCGGCGTGAGCAGGCCCGACATCGCCTTCTTCACGTCATCCACGAGATCGTAGATGATGTTGTAGTAACGGATTTCAGTACCGGTGCGATCGGCAAGATCGCGCGCCTCTTTATGAGCGCGCACGTTGAAGCCGATGACCGCAGCCCCTGACGCTTCCGCTAGCGTGACGTCGGATTCGGTGATACCGCCGGCGCCGGAATGGATGATGCGCGCAGCGACTTCGTCGGTGCCGAACTTTTCCAGAGCGCCGATGATCGCTTCGACCGAGCCCTGCACGTCGCCCTTGATGACGAGCGGGAATTCCTTGCGGCCCGATGTCTTGAGCTGCGACATCATCTCTTCGAGCGAACCGCGCTTGCCGGTCTGCCGCGCCACCATCTTGTCGCGCTTCTGGCGCGAACGATAGGCGGTGATCTCGCGCGCCCGCGACTCGCTGTCGACGACGGCGAGACGGTCGCCGGCCTCCGGCGGTCCGCTGAAACCGAGCACCTCGACCGGCGTGGACGGACCCGCCGTCTGCACGGTGGCGCCGGTATCCGACGTCAGCGCACGCACGCGGCCCCATTCGGCGCCGGCGACGACGAGGTCGCCGATCTTGAGCGTGCCGCGTTGCACGAGCACGGAAGCCACCGGTCCGCGGCCGCGATCAAGACGCGCTTCAACGACAGTGCCTTCCGCGTCGCGGTTGGGATTGGCCTTGAGGTCAAGGATTTCGGCCTGCAGGCTCAGCAATTCGAGCAGCTTGTCGAGATTGGTCCGCTTGATGGCGGAAACCTCGACTTCGATCACGTCGCCGCCAAAGGATTCGACCTGCACGTCGTGCTGCAGCAATTCGGTGCGCACGCGTTCGGGCTTGGCGTCGGGCTTGTCGATCTTGTTGATGGCGACGATCATCGGCACATTCGCCGCCTTGGCGTGATTGATGGCCTCGACGGTCTGCGGCATGACACCGTCATCGGCCGCGACAACCAGCACGACGATGTCGGTGACCTTGGCGCCGCGCGCGCGCATCGCGGTGAACGCGGCGTGGCCGGGCGTGTCGATGAAGGTCACCTTGCCGCCCTGCGGCGAGGTGACCTGATAGGCGCCGATATGCTGGGTGATGCCGCCGGCTTCGCCGGCCGCCACTTCGGTGGAGCGGATGGCGTCGAGCAGCGAGGTCTTGCCGTGATCGACGTGGCCCATCACCGTCACGACAGGCGGACGCGGAACCAGGCTCTCGGCCTCGTCGGGGGCATCGAACAGACCTTCCTCGACGTCGGATTCGGCAACGCGGCGCACGCTATGGCCCATCTCCTCGGCGAGAAGCTGGGCGGTGTCGGCGTCGATCACGTCGGTGATCTTCACCATCTGGCCCTGCTTCATCATCAGCTTGATGACATCGACGGAGCGCTCGGCCATGCGATTGGCGAGTTCCTGGATGGTGATGGTTTCCGGGATCGTGACATCGCGGATGAGCTTTTCCTTCGGCTCATCGCTGGCATGACCCTTGAGGCGCTGGGTGCGGCGGCGGAAGGCGGCGACGGAACGCTCGCGCACTTCATCGGCATCAAGCGCCGTCACCAGCGTGAGACGGCCACGCTGTTTTTGCGGCGCGGTACGGGTCGGCTTCGGCGCCGGCACCGGGCGCGCAGGCGCACCACCGGGTCCACGGCGAATGACGGTGCGGGGGGCTTCCTCTTCTTCCTTTTCGGGACGCAGCGTCCGGCTCAGCGGCCCGGCGGGGCGCTTTTCCTCTTCACCCAGACGCTTCTTGACGACTTCGTCGGCCTTGCGCTTGGCCTCCTGCTCGATCCGGTGGCGCTCTTCCTCTTCGCGCTTGCGGGCTTCGGCGGCGGTGCGCTCGACCGCTTCGGTGGCCTCGCGGATAGCGCGCTGGCGCGCATCTTCCACGGCGGTCTTGCGGTCCTCGGCCTCACGCACGCGCGCATCGCCCAACGCACGGGCACGCGCGGCGCGTTCCTCTTCGGTCAGGGTGCGCAGCAGCATGCCGGCCGGCTTCGCCGCGGGCGCGGGAGCCGCCGGACGCGCTTCCGGTGCAGCACGCGCGACTGGCGCGGAACGAACCGGGCTGGCGGGCTTCTTTTCCGGGACGGGCGCGGGGGCTGCTTCGGCCTTCGGCTCCGCACCGACGATGCGGCGCTTGACCTTCTCGACCACGACCTGCTTAGAACGGCCATGGCTGAAGCTCTGACGCACAACGCCCGTTTCCGTGCGCGGCTTCAGGCTCAGCGTCTTGCCGGAGCCGACGCTCAATTTCTCACCCGGGTTTTTCGTATCCGTCATTCAAATCCTAACTTCGGACGCCCTTTGTGGACGCCTTTCGATTTCTGCCATCGCCCGGATTGCCGGCCCGGAAGCGGTCTAAGCGTGAGCACCGCGAAAGAAAAGCGTCGCCCGCGGGTCCGGCAAGCACGGCAGCATGTACCACACTTGCCCGCCCCAATGCCAAATCCAATTGAGCCGACGAGAACGATGTAATCGTTCTGACGGGGGATTCATCCCCCTCCTGCCCGTCTTCGCCCCCAAATCGACGCCAGATGCCGGATTCCAGCTTGCGCAGACCGTCGGCGGCCCCATCGCTGGCATGCAGCAAGGCCAGAACCGGATCGCGGGCAAGCGCCGCCTCGACCTTGGCAAAGCCGCCGGCGGTCTGCCCCGCCTTGCCGGCGATGGCCAGCGCATCGAGCGCCGAACGCTCGAGCAGCGCTTCGGTTTGCGCCACCAGCCCGGTGTCGGTGACCGATTTGCCAAAGGCGCGGGCGAACGCCTTGCAGCGCACCGCCTCGGTGACAGCCTCGCGGGTCGCGGTGACCCAGGCGCCACGGCCGGGCAGCGTCGCCTTGAGGTCGGCGACCACCGCTCCGTCAGGGGCGACGACGAAACGGATCAGTTCGGCAAGCGGCTTGACCGTGCGGCTGACGATACAGGCCCGCTCGCGCACTGATTTCGCGCGCCCCGACCTGGTTTGTCGGGGACCGCGATCAAGCTCTGCCGTCTCTGTTTCGCCAGCGTGCATAATCGGTCTTTCGCCACAGCTTTCGCTCAGGCTTCTTCCGTTTCAGTCGGCTCGGCCTCGCCTTCCTCGGCCGCCGCGGGCGCGAGATCGGCTTCGGTGATCCAGCCCATCTGCAGGCGGGCCTGCATGATGATGGCCTCGGCCTCGTCGCGGGTCACATCGATGCCCTCGAGGAAGCCGGGATGCTGGGTCGTCTCGCCATCCTTGCGCTCGCTCCAGCCGGCGAGATCGTCGGTGGCGCAACCGGCGAGATCCTCGACGGTCTTCACGTCGTTCTCGCCGAACTTGACCAGCATCGCGGTCGTCACGCCGGGAACTTCGCGCACCGCGTCCTCAACGCCGAGTTCCTTGCGCCGGGCGTCGTATTCGGCCTCGACCTGCGCGAGATTTTCGCGCGCGCGGGTCTGCAACTCTTCCGCCGTTTCCTCGTCAAACCCTTCGATGCTGGCGAGTTCCTTGAGATCGACCAGCGCCAGTTCCTCGACCGAGGTGAACCCTTCCGAAGCAAGCAATTGACCGACCACTTCGTCGAGATTGAGCGATTCCATGAACAGCCGCGTGCGGTTCTCGAATTCAGCCTGACGGTGCTCGGATTCCTGCTGCTCGGTGAGGATGTCGATATCCCAGCCGGTAAGCTGCGAAGCCAGCCGCACGTTCTGGCCGCGGCGGCCGATGGCGAGCGAAAGCTGCGCATCCGGCACGACGACCTCGATGCGCTCCTTGTCTTCGTCGAGCACGACCTTGGCGACTTCGGCCGGCGCCAGCGCATTGACGACGAAGGTCGCGATGTCGGGCGACCACGGAATGATATCGATCTTCTCGCCCTGCAATTCGTTGACCACGGCCTGCACGCGCGAGCCGCGCATGCCGACGCAGGCGCCGACCGGATCGACCGAGGAATCGCGCGAGATCACGGCGATCTTGGCACGCGAACCGGGGTCGCGCGCGACCGAGCGCACCTCGACGATGCCGTCATAGATTTCCGGCACTTCCTGGGTGAACAGCTTTGCCATGAATTGCGGATGCGTGCGCGACAGGAAGATTTGCGGTCCGCGTGGCTCGCGGCGCACGTCATAGATGAAGGCGCGGATGCGGTCGCCGTTGCGGAACACTTCGCGCGGCAGCATCTCGTCGCGCCGCACGATGGCTTCGCCGCGTCCGAGGTCGACGACGACATTGCCGTATTCGACGCGCTTGACGATGCCGTTGACGATGTCGCCGATGCGGTCCTTGTATTCCTGATACTGCCGGTCGCGCTCGGCCTCGCGCACCTTCTGCACGATCACCTGCTTTGCTGACTGCGCGGCGATGCGGCCATATTCGAGCGGCGGCAGTGTGTCGACAATGGTGTCGCCGGCCTGCGCTGCGGGATTGCGCCTGCGCGCGTCCTCGACGCTGATCTGGTTCGACGCGTTCTCGACGACATCGACGACGAGCATGTGGCGCGCGAGCCGCAATTCGCCGGTCTTGGCGTTGATGTCGGCATGCACGTCGGTCTCGCTGCCGTAGCGCGAGCGCGCGGCCTTCGCGATGGCGTCTTCCATCGCGGCGATGACGATGCTGCGATCGATCGATTTCTCGCGGGCGACCGCTTCGGCGATCTGCAACAGCTCCAGCCGATTGGCGCTGACGGCCATGGCTCAGTCTCCTTCGTGTTGGGCGTCGCGCTCGTTCTGCGGCGCGGGCTGTGAAGTCTTTCCGTGTTTGCTATTTTTCTCGCGTCGTCGCGCCGCCGAGCGGGCGGCACGGCTGTCGCGTTCTGCGGCCTTGCCGCGCTTGAGCGCGTCGGCGACCAGCGCATCGGTCAACACCAGCCGCGCTTCCGCCATGTCCTCGATGCGCAGCAGAGCGTCCAGCGCTCCATCCTTCGCAGTCTCTTCGAGCCGCACGCGGGCGCGATCGCCCTCGCTACCGATGAGCGTTCCGCGAAAACGTTTGCGGCCTTCGACTGGAACGGCCATCTCGATGCGTGCGATATGCCCGGCATAGCGATCGAAATCCGAACGGCGCACCAGCGGACGGTCGATGCCCGGCGAGGAGATTTCCAGCCGGTACTGCTTCTCGATCGGATCGGCCACGTCGAACACCGGCGACAGCGCGCGCGAGACCGCCTCGCAATCTTCGATCGCCATCAAACCGTCCGGGCGTTCCGCCATCACCTGCACGGTCAGTCCGTCCATCGCCGATACCTTGATGCGCACCAGACGATAGCCGAGCGACTGCAGCACCGGATCGGCGATCGCGGCGATGCGCGCGGAAAGGCCGGGCTCGGCCACAAGACGGGGCTCGTCGAGACGTTCCTGCCGCGGATCGTGCTCTCCGTCCTGAACTGTGCCCTGTGTCGTGTCTTGCGTCATCGAATCGTCAGAGACCATGGGTCGCTTGCGAGGGCCGCAACGCCTTGCTGCGGCCGGGTTCCGGTAACAAAAAAGAGCGGGTCCCGGGGGGCCCACTCTCAACAATCGGTCATGGACCGTTATGAGAATTTGGAATGGCTGAAAGTATAGTGATTTCGCCCGCGGATGCAAGGCAGATCAGGACCGCCACCGGATACCCCCGATTTCATCACCGCCCCTAACCGTTCTTTCAGACTCCCGTTCTAGCCTCCCCGGACCGGCCGCATACCACCGCTTTAGGGAATTCATTGCCAAAACTCGTCAGGAACAGCCCTGTGATGTCTGCGCGCAGTTCAATCATTCCAGAACTGGAGGACGCGTTCACCCGCGGGACGGGTGAACAGCGCGAGCGCGCGCTCACGCAGATCACCTCGTTGTTCGTGAACAGCGCCAGCCAGTTCAGCGACGAACATATCCAACTCTTCGACGATGTCTTCGGCCTGCTGATCGACGAGATCGAGACCAAGGCGCGCGCGCATCTGGCGACGCGGCTGGCGCCGATCCCGAACGCGCCGATCCACGCGCTGCAGCGGCTCGCCCACGACAGCGACATCTCCGTCGCCGGTCCGGTCCTGCGCGGCTCGCGGCGGCTCGGCGAACCCGATCTCCTCGCGGTCGCGCGCAACATGAGCCAGGACCATCTGCTTGCCCTTTCGGCGCGCAAGGATATCGGCCCGACCATCACCGATGTGCTCATCGACCGCGGCAATCGCCAGGTGACCCACGCGGTCGCCGAAAACGCGGCAGCGCATTTTTCCGACCGCGGATTTACGACCCTTGTGCGCCGCGCCGAAGGCGATGCGCGGCTCGCCGAAACGGTGGCGCTGCGCGGTGACGTTCCGCCGCGCCTGTTCCGCACTCTGCTCGCGCAGGCAAGCGAAGTCGTGCAAAAGCGGCTGCTCGCAAAGGCCCGGCCGGAAACGGCAGCGGAAATCCGGCGCGTGCTGATGGAGGTGACGGCGGAGATCGGCGATCGGGCGCAGCCGCGCGATTATACGGCCGCGCTCAAGACCGTGACCGCCATGCGCCAGGCCGGACAGCTTGGCCACGCTGCGCTGATGGAATTCGCCAAAGCCGGACAGTTCGAAGAGAGCGTGGTCGCGCTGTCGATGCTGTGCAAAATCCCGCTTGAGACGGCCGACCGCCTGCTCACCGGCGACCGACCCGACCCGGCGCTGATCCTGTGCCGGGCCATTGGTATCGGCTGGGCGGGAGCGCGCGCGCTGCTGACGGCACGTCCGAGCCTTGCGCCGATGACGACAAAAATGCTCGACGAAGCTTTTGGCAATTTCGAGAAATTGTCACCGGAGACAGCGAGCCGCGTCGTGCGCTTCTGGCAGGCGCGCCCCAACGACAGCGTCGAGAACTGAATTTTATTTCCGCATGCTGACAAGATAGCAGGGCGTGCGGCCCTCGCGCAGCGCCTTTGCTTCATAGCGCGTCCGGCAAAAGCCGGGCCACGGGCGGCGCCAGTCGTCGGCCTTTTCCGCCGTCCACGTAAAATGCTGATTGCGCAGCACGCGCTCGAGCGTCCAGGCAATATAGTCGGGAATATCGCTTGCGAAGCGGAAACAGCCGCCGGGCGTCAGAATGCGCGCGATCCGATCGAGTGAATCGTCCTGCACGAAGCGGCGTTTCCAATGTCGCCGCTTCGGCCACGGATCGGGATAGAGCAGATCGACGCACGACACCGCGGCGTCCGGCAGCCAGGCGATCAGTTCGGCGGCGTCACCGGCATGGATGCGGACATTGTCCAGCCCAGCGGCACTGACGGCCGTCACCGTTTTGGCGATGCCGTTAATAAAGCCTTCGCAGCCGATGAAGCCGACGTCCGGATTGTGCGCCGCCTGCGTCACAAGGTGTTCGCCGCCGCCGAAGCCGATCTCCAGGCGGATGTCGGTCCGTTGACCGAACAGGCGGCCGAGTTCCTGCGTGGCGGGTGCCGTCAGGTCGATCGCGAGGGACGGCAGCACCGTCTCCATCGCCTGCGCCTGGTGCGTACGCAACGGACGCCCCTTGCGCCGTCCGAAGAAGGCACTCGTCCGCTCGCCCGGCGCGCCGTTCAGATCATCGGGTCGCGTCATCATGGGTGCCACGATGCCCCGCCTGCGCGGGGCATGACAGAACAAACTGATGCCCCGCTTTTGCGGGGCATGACATGGAAGTGTGTCATGGGAACATGACCCCGGGGGCGTGTCACGGGAACATGACCCGGGAGCATGAGAGCACGACTTGGGAACGCGACCCGGGAGAATGGCGGCGCGCAGCCTTTTGGCCGCCGCCGAACCCCGCTTTAGGCGAGCGCGCTGCGCAGCGTCTCGGCGAGGTCGGTCTTTTCCCACGAGAAGCCGCCATCGGCGTCCGGCGTGCGGCCGAAATGGCCATAGGCCGACGTGCGCGCATAGATCGGGCGGCTGAGCTTGAGGTGCTCGCGGATGCCGCGCGGCGACAGGTCCATCACCTCCGACAATGCCTTTTCGAGCTTCGCCTCATCGACGCTACCAGTCCCGCCGAGATCGACATAGACCGAAAGCGGCTTGGCGACGCCGATCGCATAGGCAAGCTGGATCGTGCAGCGCTCTGCCAATTTGGCCGCCACGACGTTCTTGGCGAGATAGCGCGCCGCATAGGCCGCCGACCGGTCGACCTTGGTCGGATCCTTGCCCGAGAACGCGCCGCCGCCATGCGGAGCCGCGCCGCCGTAGGTGTCGACGATGATTTTCCGGCCGGTGAGGCCGGTGTCGCCGTCGGGACCGCCGATGACGAATTTGCCGGTCGGATTGACGTGCCACACGGTGTGCTTGTTGATCCAGCCCTGCGGCAGCGCCTTCTGAACATACGGCTCGACAAGCTGACGCACGTCTTCCGATGTCATCGTCTCGTCGAGATGCTGGGTCGAGACGACGATCTGGGTCGCTTCGACCGGCTTGCCGTTGTCGTAGCGAATCGTGACCTGGCTCTTGGAATCGGGGCCGAGCTTCGGCGCCTTGCCGGCGCGGCGCGCGTCCGCCATCAGCTTGAGAATGAGATGCGAATAATACAGCGGGGCCGGCATCAGGTCCGGCGTGTCATTGCAGGCATAGCCGAACATGATGCCCTGGTCGCCTGCGCCTTCGTCCTTGTTACCCGCGGCATCGACGCCTTGCGCGATGTCGGCCGACTGCGAGTGCAGGAGCACTTCGATCTTGGCGTTCTGCCAGTGGAACCCGTCCTGCTCGTAGCCAATATCCTTGATCGCGGCACGGGCGCGCTCGGTCAGAAGATCGGGGGAGATCATGGCCGGGCCACGCGTCTCGCCGGCAATCACGACCCGATTGGTCGTGCACAGCGTTTCGCAGGCGACGCGCAACTGGTTGGGATCGAAGCCATTCTTGGGCCCGAGTTCGAAAAAGGCGTCCACCACCTCATCGGAAATACGATCGGACACCTTGTCGGGATGGCCTTCGGAAACGGACTCGCTCGTGAAAAGGTAGTTGTTGCGCGACACCTAGCGTTCTCCCGATACGGGCCGGCTTCGGCCCAGGTCGATTGGCGGTCGCGTTGTTGCAGCGTATCAGCGGGGGGTCAAGGTCAGGTTGGCAAAAATGCCAATACCGGAACACGAGACCGGCACGGGAGACGGGCAAGAGCATAGTTCGCCCTCGCGGCGGCCAAGGACGGCAATCGTGAGTTCCCGCTGGCGGCGGCAACCGCGCGCCGCCGTCGGTTGATCGTCACGCGTCGACCATCGCGGGGCGCGTCAAACGTCGTTCTTGTCGTCGTCGTCATCCTGGCGCGCCATCTGCTCGACGAGATCGACGACGCGGCGGCGCAGCTTCGCATCCTTGATGTGGATGAAGGCCTTGACCAGCGCCAGCCCCTCGGACGTCGCCAGGAAGTCCGACACGTAAGCCGGCGACGGCGCTTCGCCGAGACCATCGACGGCGAACTCGCTGCCAGGTGCTCCCTCGAAGAAAAACGACACCGGCACCTGAAGGATCTGCGCGATCTGCTGCAGCCTGCTCGCACCGATGCGGTTCGCACCCTTTTCGTATTTCTGCACCTGCTGAAACGTCAGCCCCAATGCATGACCCAACTTCTCCTGGCTCATCGACAGCATGATGCGCCGCATGCGCACGCGACTGCCGACGTGCTTATCCGTGGGGTTGGGTGCCTTTTTGGCCATTATTATTGGTGACTCCTCGCTGCGCTCTCTGCGCGCAACTGCATCCCATCATTTCCCAAAAAGGGCTATCAGGGGTAGTCCTGCGTTCGTGAAACGCTGTAAAAAAACGCTGAAGTTAAACCAAAAAATCGCTGCCTTTTGCGTAAGGCGGCAGTAACCAAGTGAACCTCATCGCATTCTGCAATCTGGCCGCGAACTTACTCGATTACGATTTTCGGCGTCAATGAGAGTGCACAATTGCACGCTATTTCTGCGGCTATTTCGCGGCACTCCGCGCGGTATCATGCAGGCAATTGCAACTGCAGATACGCCTGGAAGGGTGTCCTGGCACGGGCCCGCATCCCCGCGTTACCTCTTCTGTTCGCTGCAGCCGCCCGAAAGTCGCAAGCCAAAAAAACTGTGCGTTACGCACGCCGGCGGCGGCGCGGGATAACAACGGCGAGCGCGGCCAGAATCATCAAGCCAGGCATGCTGTCGCCGGCGCGTTCATACCACGTCGGCGCGATCGCCTTCGGCAGGCTTGAATCGAGCACGCCCTCAACGCCGAGCGGCAGTGAATCCACGACGCGACCGAGCGGATCGATCACCGCGGAGATGCCGTCATTCGCGTCGCGCACGACGGGCAGACCTTCTTCGATGGCGCGCACGCGCGCCTGCAGAAAATGCTGATACGGGCCCGAGGAGATTCCGAACCAGCCGTCATTGGTCAGGTTGACGATCCAGCCCGGACGATCGGACAGCGGCACGGTGTCACCGGAAAAAATGATTTCGTAGCAGAGCAGCGGCAGCACGCGTGGCGCGCCCGGTATCGCGATCGATCGATGACGATCGCCAGCGAGGAATCCGCCAGGCAATTTCGTGAGCTGTTGCAGACCAAGACGCTCGAGAAAATCCTGGAACGGAAGATATTCCCCGAACGGCACCAGATGCACTTTGTCATAGACGGAGAGGATCGTGCCGTCGCCGCCGATCACATAGATCGAATTGTAGGCGCGCAGATGCCGCGCGTCGGTCACCGGCTCGCGCGCGCGCACAGCGCCCGTGATCAGCGTCGTCTGCGGCGGCAACAGATCGGCGATCTTTGCCATCGCGTCGGCTTCGCGCGTGAGGAAGAACGGAAAGGCGGATTCCGGCCAGATCAGATGCGTGACATCGGCGATGCCGCTCGACTGCGGACCCGTCGCGCGATCCGACAACGCGAGGTAATGCGCCATCACGCGATCCTTGGCGGAATAGTTGAACTTCGCGTCCTGCTGCAGATTGGGCTGGATCAGGCGCAGCTTGACGCCATCGACGAACTGCGTCGGCATCGATGCAAGACGCCATGCGCCGGCGCCCGCAAGCGCGACGAGCACGACGACACCGAACGCAAACGGCAGCCAGCGCCGCAGCGGCCGCAGGCCGGCATCGGCAATGACAACAGGTGTCGTGAAGATCGCGACCGCCAGAAATGTCAGCCCCCAGACGCCGACATACGCCGCCGCTTGCGCCAACGGCAGGAAACCGGTGAGCGCATCGCCGAGCGCATTCCACGGGAAGCCGGTGAGGATGTGGCCGCGCAGCCATTCGGAAACGGTGAGCGTGGCGGCCAGCGCAAGAATGCGCGTGGCGCCCTGCGTCCACAGCACGCGCGCCAGCGCAAAGCCGAACGCCATGAACAGTGCCAGGCCCGCCGGCAGCGCCATGACCGCGAACGGCAGCAGCCAACCGAATGTCTTTGCGTCGACCAGAAATGCGTAGCCGACCCAATAGAGGCCGGCGAGAAAATAGCCGAACCCGAAAAACCATCCGGCGGCGGCTGAAGCCCCGATCCCGTTCCAGCGCCCGGCGGCAGAGCCGTCGATCAGCAGCGCGGCCACCGGCAGCGTCAGGAACATCACCGGGAAGGCATCGACCGGCGCCATCGCCAGGGCCGATGCCGCGCCCGCAACAAGCGCGATCAGCGCCCGCCGCCAGCCCCAGGCAAGCACGATCGCGTTGGCGATCCTTGGCGCAGGACGCAGGCTCGTCACGCGGCGCCGTCTCTTTCCGGCGCTGTCGCGCCGCCCCCGGCCGTTCCAATCTCGGTCTTTTCGGACTCCGTCTTGCCCGCTTCAGTCTTGCCAACTTCAGGCTTGCCGGCTTCGATCTTGTCCGGCCCGGTCTTTTCGGTGCCCTTGCCGGATGCTTCACCGGCCGCGGCCGCGTCACGGGCCTCCGCGCTCTCGCCGGGCGGCGCTGGCGCGCGTTCATCGCTCCGTTCCTGCCCGCGACTGCGTTCCTCGCGCACCCAGTCGGCGCGCTTGCTGCGGAAGATGCGCACGCGCTTGACCCGGCGCGGATCGGAATCGAGCACTTCGATCTCGAAACCGAGAGGACCGCGCACGAGTTCGCCGCGCACCGGCAGATGGCCCGCCTTCATCACCAGATAGCCGCCAAGCGTATCGGCATCTTCCGCCGCGTCGCCGACGTCGAAGTCGGGACCGATGACCGAGGCGACCTCCTCGAGTTCGGTGCGCGCATCGGCGAGGAAGGCGCCGTCGGCCTGGCGCGTGATCGTCGAGGGTTCTTCCTCGTCGTGCTCATCGGAAATATCGCCGACGATCATTTCCACCAGATCCTCGATGGAGACGAGACCGTCGGTGCCGCCATATTCGTCGATGACGAGGGCGAGATGCACGTGCGTCGCCTGCATTTTTGCCAGCAGGTCGACGGCCGGCATCGACGGCGGCACGAACAGCATGTTGCGCACGATGTCGGTTTTGGCGAGCGGCATCGACAGATCGATACGCGACAGGTCGAGCCCGGCAGCAAAGGTCTTCTGGCTCTCCACCGGTGCCGTCGCATCATGCGGTGGCGCATCAGGCGCGACCGCATGCGTCGTCATGAAGGCGATGAGATCGCGGATATGCACCATGCCGATGGAATCATCGAGCGTATCGTCATAGACGACGAGGCGCGAATGCGCGGCGTCCTTGAACACCTTCACGAGTTCGCCGAGCGAAACATCCTTGTTCACCGCGATGATGTCGGCGCGCGGCATCATCACATCCTCGACACGGCTGCCGCGCAGCTTGAGGATGTTGCTGAGCATCGTGCGCTCTTCGGGCGAAAAGCCGCTTTCGCTCGTGGCGCCGTCGGCGAGCACGACTTCGAGGTCGGCGCGCAGCGATCCGGGCTTCCAGCCAAACAGTGCGCGCATGACGCGGCCGAGCCAGTCCTCGCCACGTTCGCGCGGATTGACGCGCGGCGGAATGACGGCCGGCAGGTTGCGGATTTCATCGGGTCCGCCCGGCGCGCTCGTCGCGGACGAATCCGCAGCGCTACCAGCCTGAGGCGTTGAAGACGGGGTGGCCATGATGCTCAGACGTCCTCGTCGGCGACGGCATAGGGATCGGGCACATCCAGACCGCGCAAGATATCCCGTTCCAGATCTTCCATGGTTTCCGCCTCGGCGTCGGTCTCGTGGTCGTGGCCGCGCAGATGCAGAAAGCCGTGAATCGCCAGATGCATCAGGTGATGCAGGAAAGGCTTGCCGGCGGCAAGCGCTTCGGCCGCGACAGTCTCGTAGGCGATGGCGATGTCGCCAAGGGCCGCTTCCTGCCCCGCTGGCCCCGGCAGTCCCGTCGCCGCGGGAAAGGACAGCACATTGGTCGGCTTGTCGAGGCCGCGCCAGGCACCGTTGAGCGTTCTGATCCGTGCGTCGTCGGCGAGCATCACCGCGACCTCGCCCGCCGCGGGCACGCGACCGGCGGCGGCGCGGATGGCGCGCACGACCGCCGCCTCACTCTGCGGCTGATCCGTCCACAGAGGCGATTCGATCAAAACGTCGATGACAAGCAGGTCTGCTGACGCCGGCACGGCGCATCACTCCCGCCGCGCTGGCGCGGCAGATGCAGCCCCTGCAGGCCGCTGCGTTCTCCCGCTCGCGGCGCCCGCACGGTCATAGGCCGCGACGATGCGCCCGACGAGTTCGTGGCGCACCACGTCCTCGGCGCGGAACGCGACCTCGGCGACGCCTTCGACCCCGGCCAGCAGCGACACGGCTTCGGAAAGGCCGGAAATCTGGCCGGGCGGAAGATCAACCTGGCTCGGATCGCCGGTGACGATCATGCGGCTGTTCTCGCCCAATCGCGTCAGGAACATCTTCATCTGCATCGAGGTCGTGTTCTGCGCCTCGTCGAGGATGACGACGGCGTTCGACAGCGTGCGCCCGCGCATGAAGGCAAGCGGGGCGATCTCGATCTCGTTCGACTGCAGCGCGCGCTCGACGATGCGCGTGTCCATCAGGTCGTAGAGCGCGTCATAGACCGGGCGCAGATAGGGATCGACCTTTTCGCGCATGTCGCCGGGCAGGAAGCCGAGCCGTTCGCCGGCTTCGACCGCCGGCCGCGACAGGATGATGCGATCCACTTCCTTGCGCTCGAAGAGCTGCACCGCATGGGCCACCGCCAGCCACGTCTTGCCGGTGCCGGCCGGGCCGGTGCCGAACACCAGCGCATGGCGGCGCAACGCGCGGATATAGGCATCCTGCGCGGCGGTGCGCGCCCGCACGGGGCGCTTGCGCAGGTTGATCTCGTCGAACTTGGCGCGGCCGGCGGCGGGGTCGAAGTCGAACAGCGACCCCTGTGCGATGGCGAGACGGATCGCTGCCTCGACATCGCCGGTTGCGACATCGGCGCCGCGCTTGAGCTGTTCGTAAAGCCCCTGCAGCACGCGGCGGGCCTGTTCGCAGGCATCGCGCGACCCCTCGACCGTCACCTGATTGCCGCGCGAACTGGCAACGACGCCGAGCTTGCGCTCGATCAGCGCGAGATTCTGTCCGTATTGGCCGAACAGGGACGAGGCAAGCCGATTGTCGTCGAAAGCAAGGACAAGCTGCGTTGCCGAGGCCGTCTGCTCATCCTCCTCCAAAGAAAGAGGCCCGGGCGGGGTGGCAGTGGTGTCGGCTCCGTTCTTGCGCAATCGTTCAGCCTCCTGTGGCAACCCGATCCGGCCTCTGGACCGGAGGCATTGCGTGGGACTCAGCGTGGGACTCGATATGGGGCTCAGGATGGGACCCGTCCGCACGCTCCGCAAGGCGTCCGTGCAGACTGTTGGTGCTCAAATCCGTGATCGTCACGCGGCGTACGGTCCCGATCAGTGATGCCGGCGCCAACACCTGCACCGGTTGCAGATAGGGCGACTTGCCGGTGATCTGCCCCGGATGGCGGCCGATCTTCTCGAACAGGACATCCAGCGTACGACCTCTGCATGACAGGTTGAAATCGGTCTGATGGCGGTCGATCACGCGTTGCAGACGGCCGAGCCGTTCGCTTTTGATCGTCTCATCGACCTGATCGTGCATCTCCGCGGCCGGCGTGCCCGGGCGCGGCGAATATTTGAACGAGAACGCGCAGGTGATATCGGCCTCGTCCATCAGCGACAGCGTGTCGGCAAAATCCGCTTCCGTCTCACCGGGAAAGCCGACGATGAAATCGGAGGTGAAGGACATGTCCGGCCGGGCGCGGCGCAGGCGCGCGAGATAGGCAAGATAGTCGGCGCGGGTGTGGCGGCGGTTCATCGCCGCGAGAATGCGATCCGAGCCCGACTGCACCGGCAGATGCAGTTGCGGCATCAGCGCCGGAATGTCGCGATGCGCGGCAATGAGACTGTCATCGACATCGCGCGGATGGCTCGTCGTGTAGCGGATGCGCGCAATGCCGGGCATGGCGGCGATGTGCTCGATCAGCCGGCCCAGCGACCACGGCTTTCCATCCGGGCCGTCGCCGTGAAACGCATTGACGTTCTGCCCGATCAGCGAGACTTCGCGCACGCCGGCATCGGTGAGCCGCGCGACATCGTCCGCGATCGCTGCGACGGGCCGCGAATTCTCCGCGCCGCGCGTGTAGGGCACGACGCAGAAGGTGCAGAATTTGTCGCAGCCTTCCTGAATGGTGACAAAGGCGGACACGCCGCGTGCGCGGATCGCCTTGCGGCTCGGCGCGCCGAGCTGCCCGAACTTGTCTTCGATCGGGAACTCCGTCTCGACGACTTTCGCGCCGTTGCCGACGCGCGTCAAAAAGTCCGGCAGGCGGTGATAGTTCTGCGGGCCGAAGACCAGATCGACCGAGGGCGCGCGGCGCAAAATCTCCTCGCCTTCCGCCTGAGCAACACAGCCGGCGACGGCGATGGTGACCGGGCGGTCGGGATCGGCGGATTGTAGGCGCATTTTCCGCAACCGGCCGAGTTCCGAATAGACCTTGTCGGCGGCCTTTTCGCGGATATGGCAGGTGTTGAGGATGATGAGATCGGCGTCGTCGGGCGTCGGCGTCTCGACATAGCCGTGTGGCGCCAGCGTGTCCGCCATACGATTGGAATCGTAGACGTTCATCTGGCAGCCATAGGACTTGATGTGGACTTTACGTCGTTCGCTCATTCCGAACTTCAGGGCGCTCCAATAGCGCGACAGGATGCCCCTGCCGGCCTCGCCCGCTGGGTTCGTTGTAGCGGTTTTCAGCCGCGATTGAAATGCCTTCAGGCCTGTCGTTCACCGGCACGCGCGAGGCCGCGCAGCATCGCGCCATGCTGTTGCTTGACGTCGGATTCGAGCCGTTTCATCAGATCCTTGCGGTCGGCCGACCCGTCATAGGGGACGGGGTCCCCCCAGACCAAAACGGCATCGACGACGCCGCGACGCACGAAATGCAGCAGATGTGGCGCGAAATCGAGATCGCCATACCAGGCGACGATCGGCCGCTGGCTGCGGTTCATCGGCACGCCCTGTTGGGTCGTATAGGCGAGCGACAGCGGCTGCAGGGCAATCGACTGACCGTCACTGGCATTGGCGAGGGCATCGCGGGCCGCGCCGAACAGAGCCGAGCGGAACGGCAGCACGCGGTTACCATCATTCGAGGTGCCTTCCGCGAACAGCACCACGGGCTGGCCCGACGCCAGGCGGGCGGCGATTTCGGCATTCGCCGCCTTGCTCTGCCGGCGTTGGGTGCGATCGACAAAAATCGTGCCGCGCATTTTTGCCGTTGCGCCGATCAGCGGCCAGGCCGCGACCTCGCGCTTGGCGACGAACATCACCGGCGCGACCGAACTGATGACCAGGATGTCGAGCCATGACGTATGGTTGGCGACGACCAGCACGCAGCCCTGCCGCGGCTCGCCGTGGCTCACGACGCGCACGCGCAACAGCCTGCAGATGACCCGGCAATAAACCAGCGCCGCCGTGTCGGTGCCGGGCAGATGCAGGACGCGCGCGAGCCAGAACCAGACGGTGAGCAGCGTGGTCAGCAGGGCAAACGCGGGCAGAACGAAAAAAGGCCGCAGCATCTACTGCTTCTTTTTCCCGTCGAGCGGAATGCCGTAGAGTTCGAGCCGGTGATCGACGAGATCGTAGCCGAGCTGGCGCGCGACCTCGCGTTGCAGCCGTTCGATCTCTTCCGACTGGAATTCGATGACGTTGCCGCTGCGCAGATCGATGAGGTGGTCGTGATGCGATTCGCGGTGCTGCTCGTAGCGGGCGCGGCCTTCGCGAAAATCATGGCGTTCGATGATGCCGGCATCCTCGAACAATTTCACCGTGCGATAGACCGTCGAGATCGAGATGCGCGCGTCGATCTCCGCGCAGCGGCGATAAAGCTCCTCGACATCGGGATGATCGGCGCTGCCGGCGAGGACCCGTGCGATGGTGCGGCGCTGTTCCGTCATCCGCATGCCTTTGGCGACGCATTGCGCCTCGATGTCGGAATTGTTCGGCACGACCCCTGCTCTCCTTCACACGCGCGATATCATAGGAACTACCGCAAATCCCGTCCATCGCCCAGGTTCACCTGCCGCCCCAGCCGGTTCGCGCTCAAGCGAGATCACGCCGCAGCACGAGCGCAGTGGAGGTTTTTCCCGCCGGATCGCGGTAATAAGCCGCACGCTGGCCGACTTCGCGGAAACCGGCGCGTCGATAAAGCCGCAGCGCCGGGGTATTGTTGGCATCGACTTCGAGAAAGATCGTGCGCGCGCCCAGGCCCGCGAGCCGCCGCATATTGGCGGTCAGCAGCAGCCGCCCGATACCGCGACTCTGATCGCGCACGGATACGGCGACAGAAAGAATCTCGGCCTCGTCGGCAACGAGCCGCGACACGATGAAGCCGGCGAGCCGCCGCCCGACCCGCGCCGCATGGGCGATCGTTGCGCGATCCATCAGCAGGCGCTCGAATTCCTCCTCGCTCCAGCCGCGGTTGAATGAGGCCGCATGCAGCGGCACCAAGGCCGCCGCATCGCGCGTACGCGCCTCGGTGATGGCCGGTTCGGGCCGCGCGAAGACAAGTCCGAAAAAACGGCGCAGCCACGCCATCATCGGCGCGGCAGACGGGCAGCGGTCTGCGGATGCGCATCCGGCGGCCGCAGATAGGCGGGCGTCACCGGCGCCAGCGGCTCGCGCGCGGTGGCGCCGAGCCGCGCCACCCACGTGATGTCGGGCGCCACATGGTGATTGATCGCGGTCGGCGACACGATATGCGCCGGCCAGGCATCGCGAACCACATGCGCTGCGGAACCGACGACGCGCGCGGATTCCTGCGCGATCAGCCGGATCGCGTCGCGCATCGGCGCGATGCGCGGCATCACCAGCGTGCGGCTGCCGGGGCCAAAAATCTGCAGATAGACATTCCCATGCCGGGCATCGACGACTGAGGCGACAGCGCCCTCATCGTCGACGGCGAGATAAGGTGCTGCGAACGCAGCCAGCGTCGTGATTCCGACCGCCGGTTTTGCGGACGCCAGCGCAATGCCGCGCGCCGCCGACACGCCGACGCGCAATCCGGTAAAACTGCCGGGACCGGTGGTCACCGCGATGCGATCGAGCTGCATAAAAGGGAGATTCGCCTTATCCATCACCCGGGCAATGAGCGGCATCAGGCTTTCCGCGTGCCCGCGCGCCATGGTGTGCGATTCGCTCGCCAGCAGGCCGCGCTCGGTGTCGACCGCAGCGGCAGAGCAGGCTTCGAGCGCGGTGTCGATCGCGAGTACGAACATGCGCGCAAAAAGCGCATTCTTGTCCGGCGCTGTCAACGGACGACGCAAACCTGTCAACGGCTCGCTGATGCGGTGGCTATCGCGGCGACGGTAGCGGAGGCGACTTGTGGTCGCCCCGTCGTGCGTGGCACCATCATGCGACGGGAACGCGCGCCGGATCGATCCGTCGTCCACGATCCGCAAGCGCCCACCCGCCGCGCCGTCCACGAGGAGACCCCATGAGCAGCAAGCGCCGCAGCTACGAGGCCGGCCACAAACCGAAATTCCTGGTCGTCATCGACAACACGACGGAGTGCGATCGCGGCGTCTATTACGGCGCACGCCGCGCTGCACGCATCGGCGGCGCCCTGGTGATGCTGTACGTCATCGACCTCAAGGACCAGAACCAGCAATGGCTCGGCGTCGCCGACATCATGCGCGCCGAAGCCCACGAGGCCGCCAATGCCGCGCTCGACCGCTATGCCGGACGCGCCAATGGCGTCGCCGGCATCACGCCCGAACGGGTGATTCGCGAAGGCGACCTGGTGGAAGAAATCCTCAAGCTGATCGACGAGGACGAAGACATCGTCGTGCTGGCGCTCGCGGCCGGCGCCGGCGCCGAAGGACCGGGCCCGTTGATCGGCAATATCGCCCGTACGGCGGGAGAATTTCCAATTCCCATCGCGCTCGTGCCCGGCAGCCTCGCCGACGAGGATATCGACGCGATGTCGTAGTCGCCCGGGCCTTTCCCAAAGACCGCCGAAAGCATCGTTTTAATCCTTGTATTTGCTGGAAAACGCGCCACTTTGAGGAGGAAAGCAGGCAGGTCGCATACTGGCCAGAATCCGGCCCGGCCTCCGCATGGAGCACGCCATGTTCATCCAGACCGAATCGACGCCTAATCCGGCGACATTGAAATTCATTCCGGGCAAGACGGTGCTCGACAGCGGCACCCTCGAGGTTCCAAACCGCGAGGCGGCAGCACGGTCGCCGCTGGCGGCGCGCCTGTTCGACGTGCCCGGCGTCGAACGCGTCTTTTTCGGCTCCGACTTCATCACCGTGACCAAGACCAGCGGCGAGTGGCAGCAGCTCAAGCCCGCCGTGCTCGGCGCGATCATGGAGCACTTCATGTCGGGCGACCCGATCATGGAGGGCGTGGGCGGCGTCGACAATGACGAAGCCGGCGAATTCTTCGAGGAGACCGACGCCGAGACCGTGGCCACGATCAAGGAATTGATCGAGACGCGCGTGCGGCCGGCGGTCGCCAATGACGGCGGCGACATCACCTTCCGCGGCTTCAAGGACGGTATCGTCTATCTCAACATGAAGGGCTCTTGTTCGGGCTGCCCCTCCTCGACTGCCACACTCAAGCACGGCATCCAGAATCTGCTGAAGCATTTCGTGCCCGACGTGGTCGAGGTGCGGCCGGTCTGAGCCTTCGCGCAACAAAACAAGACAGAAAAAGCACGGTCCTGCCGTGCTTTTTTATGGAAGCATGATCTTATCCGAAAACCGGTTCCCGCTTTTCGGGATCATGCTTCAGCGCCGGATGAACCCGATGATATCTTTGACGTCGCGCATGGTGGCTTCGGCCAGAACATTGGCGCGTTCCGCGCCGTTGGCGAGCACCGAGTCGATATAGGCCGGGTCCTGCACGAGGCGTTTCATCTCGGCGCCGATCGGCCCGAGCTTGGCGACAGACAGGTCTACCAGCGCCGCCTTGAAGGCGGAGAACTGATTGCCGCCGAACTGCGTGAGCACCTGCGCCTTGCTCGATCCTTCGAGCGCCGCATAGATGCCGACGAGGTTGTCAGCTTCGGGGCGCTGTTCGAGACCCTTCTCCTCGCTGGGCAGCGGCTCCGGATCGGTCTTGGCCTTGCGCACTTTCTGGGCGATGGCGTCGGCGTCGTCGGTCAGGTTGATGCGCGAATAATCCGACGGATCGGACTTCGACATCTTCTTGGCGCCGTCGCGCAGCGACATCACCCGTGTCGCCGGCCCCTGAATCAGCGGCTCGGGCTGCGGGAAATAAGCACCGGCATGGCCACGCGCGGCGATCGACTTGCCAAAGTCGTTGTTGAATTTCTGCGCGATGTCGCGGGCGAGTTCGAGGTGCTGCTTCTGGTCCTCGCCGACCGGCACGTGGGTCGCGCGATAGAGAAGAATGTCGGCCGCCATCAGGTCGGGATAGACGTAAAGCCCGACTGACGCGTTCTCGCGATCCTTGCCCGCCTTCTCCTTGAACTGCGTCATCCGGTTGAGCCAGCCCATGCGGGCAATGCAATTGCAAATCCACGCAAGCTCGGCGTGACCGGGCACCTGGCTCTGGTTGAAGATGATGTTCTTCTTCGCGTCGACGCCGGCGGCGATGAAGGCGGCCGTCACTTCGCGCGTCGCTTTCGGCAATTCTTCCGGGTCCTGGAAGACCGTGATCGCGTGCATGTCGACGACGCAATAGATGCAGTCATGCGTCTCCTGCAGCGTCACGAATTTCGTGATCGCGCCGAGATAATTGCCGAGATGCAGATTGCCGGTCGGCTGCACGCCGGAGAAGACAAGCTCCTTGAACGCGGATTTTGCCGCAGCCGGGTCGGTGGACATCGTAAAACCTTTCGCAGGATCGTGTGACCCGCAGATGCCACGGAGATGCAGGCGGGATCAAGGGCGTCGCGTCAGGCCCGGACGACGGCGCGGACCAGATCGGCGAATTTGATGACCCGAAAAGCTCGCAGCATGAGGCCGTAAACGGCAAGCCCCAGCGCCACGAGGCAAATCAGCTCCACGAGCCGGCCTGTCGTGGAAGCCGCGGCCATACCGCCGTTCTGCACGACGGCCAGCATCCCGATCAGCGCCGCCGCCATGATCGCCGTCGCAGCAGCGATGCCAAAGATGTTTCGGCCACCGAATACCTGCGGATGCAGCCAGTCGCGCCGGGCAAGCACGGTGCCGAGGATTGCAGCCCCGATCCAGGCCGAACCGCCAATCGCGCCGGCGACGCCAACGGCCCCATAGCGCGGAAACAGAAAGACGGCGCCGAGCACGGCCGCCCCCAGGGCGACGAGCGCCGTATGCATCGGCGTGCGCGTATCGCCACGGGCAAACGAAATGGCGCCGCAAATTTTCTCAACCACATGGCCGGGCAAGCCGATGGCGATGGCCGTGAGCGCTGCCGCGACGGCGGCGGTGTCGGCCGGCCCAAACGCGCCACGCTGAAACAGGCCGGCGGCGATCGGCTCCGCCAAGATCATCAGGCCGGCAGCGGCCGGCAAGGCAAGGCCGAGGCCGATTTCGGCGGCGCGCCGCTGGGCGGCGTGGAGCGCGTTTTCGTCGCCCGCGCGCACGCCGGCGGCAAACAACGGCACCATGACGGACGCGACGATCACTGACACGACGCCGAGCGGCAGTTCATAAAGCCGGTTGGCGTAATAGAGCCAGGAGACCGCGCTTGGTGCGGCCGAGGCCACCATGGTACCGGCGATGAGTTTGAGCTGCGGCACGCCGGCGGCGACGAGGCCGGGCAATGCGCGGGCAAAGAAACGGCGGGTGCGATGCGGCAGCGCGACCGGCATCCTTTCGCTTGCTGACCGTCGCGCGGATGCGGGCCAAAGCCTGTTCAATGTGAATAGCGCGGTGCCGACGACCAGCAATTGTGCAAAGCCCGCCGCGACAATGCCGAGCGACAGGATTTCGCCCGCACGAACGCTGGCGATCGTGCCGGTGGCGATGAGGCCGGAAACAATCGCCACCGCGACCACGTTGTACATAACGACCCCGAGGGACGCCGCGGCGACGCGCTTCTCGGCATTCAGAACCGCCGATGCCACGGCAACCAGGCCGGCGATCGCGACATAGGGGAGCGCCAGGCGCAGGAATTGCACCGCCGCCGCGCCGCGCGCGGAGGCAACGGAAAATCCCGGCACGACCACGGCGATCAGTTGCGGCGCGAAAACGATGCCGGCCAAAACGATCAGCGTCAGCACAACAAAAAGGGTCAGCGCCACGCGGATGGCGAAACGGCGCGCGCCGTCGATGCCGTGCGTGTCGCGCGTGGCGATCCATAACGGCACGAAGGCGGCGTTGAGCGCGCCGTCGGCAAGAAGCCGGCGGAACAGGTTCGAAAGCTGCGCGGCGGCGAAAAAAGCGTCCGACAACACGCCCGCGCCGAGTACCGCGGCAACACCGGCATCGCGCGCAAAACCGAGCAGCCGCGAAAGCAGCGTCGCCGAACCGACGGTCGTTACATCACGCGCCATCGCCATCGCAGAACCCTCTGGGACACGCTAAACCCGGAATGCGTGCAGCGTTTCTGTCGTACCACCGGCCGATTGGCAAGCAACGGCGGGTAAATTCGCCGGCGATCCGCCTCTTCGCAGGCTCATTTTTTGCAAAGCAAACGATTATTCCGGGCATCGCGTGACATCTTTTGGGCATGTGCTTTTGCTCGCGCACAATCTTGTCCAAAAACTGTGTTCTCACTCGCGGATCGTGCTTATAGTCCGCGCCCGCCAGCCCTTCCCCACAATCATAGCGAAGAGATGATGCAGTCAGCAGATTACGACGTCCTTGGAATCGGTAACGCCATTGTCGACATCATCGCCCGCGCCGACGACGACTTCCTCGTCGGCCACGCCATGCAAAAGGGCGGCATGAGCCTGATCGACGAATCCCGCGCCGAACGCATCTACGAGTCCATGGGCCCCGCGATCGAGATTTCCGGCGGATCGGCCGCCAATACCATTGTCGGCCTCGCGAGTTTCGGCGCCAAGGCCGCCTTTGTCGGCAAGGTCAAGACCGACACCGTTGGCAAATCCTTCACCCACGACATCCGCGCCGCCGGCGTCGCCTTCACCACGCAAGGCGACAGCGACGGCCCGTCGACGGCGCGCTCCTACATCCTGGTCACGCCCGACGGCGAGCGCACCATGAACACCTATCTCGGCGCCGCACAAAACCTCACGCCCGCGGACATCGACGAAAAGACAGTGGCAGCCGCGACGATCACCTATCTTGAAGGCTATCTGTGGGATCCGCCGCACGCCAAGCAGGCCTTCCTCAAGGCGGCACAGCTTGCGCACAAGGCCGAGCGCATCGTTGCGCTCACCCTGTCGGACGCGTTCTGCGTCGACCGCTACCGCGAGGAATTTTTGACGCTGGTGCGCGACGGCACCGTCGATCTGCTTTTCGCCAACGAAAGCGAATTGAAATCGCTTTATCAGACGGCGGATTTCGACTCCGCGGTCACGGCCCTGCGCAACGATGTGAAACTCGCCGCCATCACGCGCAGCGAGAAAGGTTGCCTGGTGGTGAGCCGCGAGGAGACGCAGGCCGTGCCGGCCTATCCGGTCCAACGCCTCGTCGATACGACGGGCGCGGGCGATCTGTTTGCCGCCGGATTTCTCTATGGCGTCGCGCGCGACGCCGATCTCTTCTGGGCGGCCCGGCTCGGCGCGCTGGCTGCCGCGGAGGTCATCCAGCACCTCGGCGCGCGGCCTGAAACGGCACTCGCCACGCTCGCGGCGGACAACGGCCTCGCGCTTTAAACCTCACGCAAAATCGTCCTGCAGACGCCGCGTAGTAACCAAACCGTAACTCGGCATGGTTAGCGTTTGGTGAAGCCAGCGTGGCGTTTTCAGGAGGTTTTTGTGAGCGAGCACAGCGAGCACAAGGGCGGTCAGATCAACATAAATGAATCGCGGGATGCCGAGGCAGCGCCGGTGGTGATCCGGCCGGCGCCGGATCTCGACGGCCTCGAAGCCGGCATGGATTTACCGCCGATCGTTCCGGCTGGCGTGGCGCGAAGCCATGCCGATATCGCATCGCCCTCGATCGCGGCCGACGACGCCACGCCGTTCGATGCGGCGCAAGAACCCTCCCAGCAAGAGTCGCTCAAGGCCGATTCCACGATCAAGGCCGACTCCTCTTTGCATGCCGGCGCGCGCGCGCAGGCGACGGAAGAGGCCGCGGCGCCCGGCACCAACCGCTTCGCCCTGCTCGCGGCAGCGGTCGCACTGGCCGCAGCGCTCGGCGCCATGATCGGTTCAGCAACGACGGCCGGGATCGCCTACCTCGCGATGGCCTCCGATACGCCGGCCTCACCCGCAACTCGCGTCATCGATCCGACGAAAGAGATTCATGCGCTGAAGACCATCATCGCAAAATCGCAGAGCGACATCAGCAAGCTCAAGGCAAGCATCGATTCGACGGCACGCCTCGCCAGCACCCAATTCGCCCGCATCACCGACCGCATGGAGCATAACGAAAAGGCGCAGAACGACCCGACCACCAAGCTCGCTGCGATCCAGGACTCGCTCGGGCGCATCGAACGTCGCGTCGTCCTGAGCGCGACACCGGCAAACACCGTCACGGCGAGCAACGCCAGCGCCACCGATGCGCACGCGAAAGACGACGTGACCGGTTCAATTCCCGCCAGGGAGACAGCGCCGAAAGAGCGCACCCTGGCCGAACAGGCCAGGGACATTCAGGGCAAAGACCTGCAAGCCAGGCCGGACCGGCCCGCCGTGGTCACGGGCTGGGTGCTGCGCGACATCTATCGCGGCCGTGCGCTGGTTGAAAGCCGCTATGCCGGCGTGTTCGAAGTCGGTCCCGGATCGATGCTGCCCGGCGTCGGCCGCGTCGAGACCATCAAACGTCAGGATGGAAAATGGGTGGTGGTCACACCGAAGGGCATCATCACCTCGATGCGTTAAGCGGCCCACGTTCCATCATCTCCGTCCGCTTCGCGGCGCCCCTGCGGGCGCCGTTTGCGTTTGGTGCCGTGGCAGGACTGACCAAATCGTGTCAGACTTGCCGTCCTTGATGAGGAACGGTGTGCCATGTCCGCTCGATGGCTCGCAGCAGTTACCATCGCGGGGCTGGCGTGTTTTGCTCAGCCATTCGCCGCATGCGCACAAGGCGCGCCGCGCGGCAGCATCGCGCAGGCCGATCCAGCAAAACCCGAAATGCGCGCATCCTGCACCGGCCTGGTCGCGCGCCGCGAGGATCGCATCCGGCCGCAACGCGTGTCGCTCGATCCCGGCAACGTACGACTGACATTCGTCGGCCACGCCACGTTCCTCATCGAGAGCCCGCAAGGCGTACGCATCGCCACCGACTACAACGACTTCGTACGGCCCGCGGTGCTGCCGGACATCGCGACGATGAACCACGCCCATATCACGCACTACACCGACGCTCCCGACCCCGGCATCAAAATGGTGCTGCGTGGGTGGACGCCGGACGGATCGCCCGCGCGTCACGACGTCCAATACAAGGATGTGCGCATCCGCAATGTCGTCACCAATACACGGACCTGGAGCGGCGCGACCGAGCGCAACGGCAACTCGATCTTCATCTTCGAAATCGCCGGCCTGTGCGTCGTCCATCTCGGCCATCTTCATCACACGCTGACACAGCAGCAACTCGATGAGATCGGCCGCCCCGACGTGGTGATGGTGCCGGTCGACGGCAGTTACACGCTCGACCTCGACGGGATGGTCGACGTCCTGCGTTCGCTCAAGGCGCAGGTGATGCTGCCGATGCATTATTTCGGCGCAGCGACGCTGCAGCGTTTCCTCGATCACGTTGGCACCATTTGGCCCGTCGAGACGGCGCCGGTGCCGATGCTGGTGGTGTCGAAGTCAACGCTTCCGCCGCCGAAGATCGTGGTGCTGCCGGGCCACTAGCCTGTTTCGGCCGGCCGCCCCTCGGTTCCATTAGAACGCTGCCGGCGCCCCATGAACGGCGGCTCCCCATCGTTTCACCATGCGAGCCATTTCCTTGCGGTAAAGCAAATAGGAACAAGGACTTAGTACTAATTCCAACCGCGCGTCGGCGTTGAAGATCACAAGCCGGCGGCGCGTGGCCGACACAATCGCGGCGCGTGATTTTTTCTGTGATTCGCCCTTAAGGATATCTTGATTATCGTCCCTAAAGACGACAGCCACCGCGGATTCCCGACTTTATCCGTATGGGCCGCAACGGTATAATAGCCCCTTGGGGGCGCCATGTTGTCGAAGCTGGAGTCAGTTCCTGCGCAATTCCGCGAAACGACTCGCAACGACTTTCCACATCGCCATGGATACTCTCGTCTCCGACGCGCCCTAACAACCTGGGCAAAGTACAGGCGTGTAAGACGTGCCGGTGCTTACCTGCTGGCGATCGCCGCGGTCGCTGTTGCCTGCATGATCTCGGTCCCGCTGCGCTATTTCGCGGCCGGGATGCCGAACCAATTCTTCTTCTTCGCGGCGGTGATGTTCAGCGCGTGGTTCTGTGGCGCTGGACCGGGTTTTCTGTCCGCGATCCTTTCGACCATGGCGGTCGACTATTTCCTGTTGCGCCCGCTTTATAAATTGGACTTCGGACCGCAAGACATCTTGTGGTCGCTGTCGTTTCTCGCCTGCTGCCTCTTCGCCTACAAAATCAGCCTGCAGCGGCGGCGCGTTGAAAAAGCGCTGAAGCGAGCCGGCGCAGAACTCGAAGAACGCGTCCGCCTCAGATCCACCGAATTGGAAACGGCCAATAAATGGGCGATTTCACAAATCGTGGAACGGGCGCGCGCCGAAGTTGCCCTGGGTGAAGCGCAAAGCGAGTTGTTACGCTTTTCACGCATCATAACGATTGGCGAAACGACGGCCGCCATCGCCCATGAGATCAACCAGCCTTTGACGGCAATTGCCGCCAACGCCAACGCAGCCAAGAACTGGCTCAACCGGACACCTCCGGATATCGAAGAGGTCCGGACGTCGCTCGCAGAAATCGCCGTTGCCGCGGACCGCGCTGGCGAGGTCATCGGCCGCGTCCGATCGCTCATGCGGCGCAGCCGGCCAGAGTTCGAGCAGGTCGACGCCAACGAAATCGTCGAGAATGTCCTCGCCCTGGCCGGCGCCATGCTTCTCGAACGGGGCATCATCGTCACCAAGACGTTCGCCGCGAAGAACCAGTTTGTCCGCGGCGACTCCATTCAGCTTCAGCAACTGATCCTCAACCTCGTGAACAACGCCGCCGAGGCGATGGCCGGCGTCACCGACCGAAGCCGCGATCTGCAGATAAGGACAGAAAACGAAGGGGAGAGCGCCGTCGTCATCCGTGTCATCGACGCTGGCGACGGAATCGATCCGAACTGGCTCGGTCGCGTATTCACGCCCTTCTACACCACGCGGCAGAACGGCATGGGCATGGGCCTCGCGATCTGCCGCACCATTGTCGAAAATCATGGCGGCGGGATATCCGCGACACCGCAGTCGCCATACGGAACCGAGTTTCGCGTAAGCCTACCGATCATGGTGCAAAGATGACCGATACAGAAAGCCTTGTATTCGTCGTTGACGATGATGCCCAGGTGCGACGCAGCCTCGTCAATCTCCTGCGGTCCGTCAGCATGGCCGTAGAAGCGCTCGCATCCACCGAGGAATTCCTGTCGTACCCACGGCCGAATATTCCCAGTTGCCTTGTTTTGGACATCCGCTTTCCGGGCACGCGCCAAAGCGGGCTCGACTTCCATCGCCAGCTGACCAGGGAAGGCATCAAGATCCCGGTCGTCTTCGTGACCGGACATGGCGATGTGCCGATGTCGGCCTGCGCCATGAAAAGCGGCGCCGTCGACTTCCTGCTGAAACCCGTGCGCGAACGCAAACTCCTCGAAGCCATCCGCATCGGTCTTGAAAAAGATCGCCGGAGACTTGATCGCGAACAAGCAATGCAGGCGCTGAACGCCAAATTCGAATTGTTGACGCCACGCGAACGTGACGTCCTCGGGTTGCTGATGCTTGGCCTCATGAACAAGCAGATCGCCGCGGAGCTCAACTTGAGCGAAGTCATGGTCAAGGTGCACCGCGGTCATATCATGCACAAGATGCAAGCAAAGACGCTTGTCGATCTTGTCCGGATGAGCGACGCGATTCAGATCGCGGGGCTCGCTCCGGCGACAATGGACAGCGGCGTGTAGCTGCCCTCGACGCTGCCCGGCCATTCCGCAAGGCTCCGCGCATTGCAGACGAGTACGGCCGCGTGCGTGCGATTGCTGGCACCGAGCTTTCGCATGATGTGCCGGACATGCACCTTGACCGTCGTTTCCGACATTCCGAGACGGCGCGCGATGACCTTGTTCGGATCGCCTTTCAGCAGACATTCCAAAACGGCCTTTTGGCGCTCCGTCAACGTCGACGAAAGATCGTCAAGCTCATAAGCCAGGGCACTGTGGGATGGGTCATTGAAATGGCCCACGTCTCCGCCGTTGTTGGATCCGCTGCTGCGGCCGCCGTCACCATGCGGACAAAGGCTGGGAAGCGGCGCCATATCCATCTGGCGGAGCGCCTCGACGGGGAAATAGGAGCCGCCCTTCAGGATAAACGACAGCGCCAGCAGCACGACATCCAGCAAGGCCCCGGTGTGGACGTAACCCACGGCGCCGACGTGGAGGGCAAGAATGATGTTATCCGTGCCGCTGGAATCCGACATGATGACCAGCGGAACTTGCGGCGCGACCGCGCGAATACTTTCGATTTGTGCGACCGCGTTCGACAGGGAGTCGCCGCCGATGCTGAAGATGAGCATGCGATAGCTGTGGTCCTGCTCCAGAAGCTGACGGGCTTCCTCCAACGAAGCTGAACAAAGCTTCACATTGTCGGCTACAGCCCACGTCTGCAGAAGACTTGAGACGCTGGCGCGTCTTATCTCCATTGCATCGATGATCAGAATGGATGGCTTCGTCGTCGAAGCTGGTGCGGGTACACTACTGGACGATAACGCTGACATAATACGCCCCCAAGCGTGAAGCTATGAGCTGGTTATGGCCTCATTTTTCTTGTCGCGATGCTCTCTTGCAGAACGGATTGGCTTTTGAAGTACACAAAATATTAACCGTGGCGTGGGCGGCAAGCGAGTATACATACGTATATGTCTAAACGAATGTATCGATAGCATTAACGTCATGAACGTCTGCAGATCGGAGCGGGCCTGGCGCCCCATTTCGCAACCCCCTTGTCGTCCGTGTGACTGCCAAAGCTTGCGCGCAACGCGATCGGTGTCTCGTTAACCGTGACAGAAATTCACGAAACGCCGCCCCGATGGCGGATGACAAAATTTTTTATCGCGAGCGCGCCAGCATTGTTGATCTCAAATCATCGCATCGTCTGACGTGCGACGATCGTGACACGCCTGCATGTCCGCTTGATCGCTAAAGAGATTTGATAGCTGAAGAGATTTGATCGCTGAAGAGATCAAGCCTCAGTCGTTCACGACTGCCGCGCTATCCACGCCGTGATTCATAAAAGTTATGACTCATAAGAAAATTCATGGGCTCACAAGACGCGACTCATAAGAACAAGCGCCCTGTCGCGTCGGGCATCTGCATCATCGCCTCACACACATTTGATATCACGACGTATCATTTCATCACCGCCGTCATCCGTGCGGACACTCTCCTTCCGAGTGATTGCCGACACCGCGTTTGCGGTCATAGTGGACAGTGCGGCTTGTCACTCATGTTCAGCGTACGGCGACCGCGCAAGGCAAACGCCCTGGAGAGGAAAATGCCGCCTATTCATCTCAACCGAATGTGAACGTGACAAGGACCATGCGCATCACCTCGCAGCTCGGTTCGCACGGGAGCAATGGCACCCCCGTCATGGATGCACCCGTCCATGCGCATGAGGCTCACACGTTCCAGCTTCCCTGCACGGACGCAGTCGTCGCTCCGCACAACAGGACGTCGCCTTCTGCATCCGTTGCCCGAACAGTCGGCAGCCACCCCTCCTTCTGGTAAGCCGACGGGCGCCGACAGCGGTTTCCCCCAAAACACCGCTGTCGGCGCCACCTTCATTATCAACAAGGATGGCGCGGTCTGAGATGACCGCACATCGCGGTTATTGGAGATCCATCCATGGCCAGCGACAAGAATGGCGACCACGTTCGCGAAGAACCGCGCAGTCCGGCGGAGAAGACGCCGACGATCTGTCGGATTTTCACCAACGGTTGTGCGGAATTTGACGGCGATTACACCGATGATTTCAGCGATTGCCTGCGGGCTGCCTTCAGGGCGCGTGTGATCGAGCAGGGCCTGAACATACAAGAGCTGAACATATCGGCGTCATCGCGTACGTCCTGTCATGCCACCCGTTCGGGGCCGATGACAGGGATCGCGCAGAGTCAGACCGCAAGCAAGACGGCAACGATCATCGCCTTCCGCCGCTCGACGTGAAACGAAGGAAATCGCGCGTCAGACGTCGACGCTGGCGGTCAGGGCGTTGTCCTGAATGAATTCGCGGCGCGGCTCGACCAGTTCGCCCATCAGCTTGGTGAAGATGTCGTCGGCTTCGTCGACTTCCTTCACCTTGACCTGCATCAGCGAACGGACATTGACGTCGAGCGTCGTCTCCCACAACTGGCCCGGATTCATCTCGCCGAGACCTTTGTAGCGTTGCAGCGCGATGCCCTTGCGGCCGGCGTCGGTCATGGCTTCGAACAGGCCGAGCGGCCCGTAGATCGGCTTCTCGTCACCCTTGCGCCGCAACATGCTGGGGCGCGCGTAAACCTCCTGCAGGGACACCGCGTATTCGTCGAGCTTGCGCGCATCCGCCGAACCGAGCAGCGCGGTGTCGATGATCGCAACATCCTTGACGCCGCGCACGATGCGGCTGAACTGGAAACCCTCGCCTTCGACAAAATGGCCTTCCCATCCGCGCTCGGTTTCGTCGGACAACGAATCGAGCCGGCGGGCGATGTAATCCGCGGCCGCGTCTGCGGTGGCGATGTCCGTGGTGACCGAAGGCGTCAGCACGCCGGCAATCGCCGCCTGTTCGACGACCTTGCGATCGTAGCGGCTGTGCAGGCCGGTGAGGATGGTGCGCACCGTACGCGCCTCTTCCAGCAGACGCTGCAGATCAGCGCCGGCGCGCTCCTCGCCGGAGGCCAGCCGCAACACCGCTTCGTCGAGCCCGCCGGCGATGAGATAGTCTTCCAGCGCGCGTTCGTCCTTGAGGTACTGTTCGGATTTGCCGCGCGTGACTTTGTAGAGCGGTGGCTGGGCGATGTAGAGATGGCCGCGCTCGATCAATTCATGCATCTGCCGGAAGAAGAAGGTCAGCAGCAGCGTGCGGATGTGCGAGCCGTCGACATCGGCATCCGTCATGATGATGATCTTGTGATAGCGCAGCTTGTCGGGATTGAATTCCTCACGGCCGATGCCGGTGCCGAGCGCGGTGATCAGCGTGCCGATCTCCTGGCTTCCCAGCATCTTGTCGAAACGCGCGCGCTCGACATTGAGGATCTTGCCGCGCAACGGCAACACCGCCTGGAATTCGCGGTTGCGGCCCTGCTTGGCGGAGCCGCCGGCGGAGTCGCCCTCGACGATGAAGATTTCGGATTTCGCCGGATCGCGTTCCTGGCAGTCGGCAAGCTTGCCGGGCAGCGACGCGATGTCGAGCGCACCCTTGCGCCGCGTCAGGTCGCGCGCCTTGCGCGCCGCTTCGCGCGCAGCGGCGGCCTCGACGACCTTGCCGACGATGGTTTTGGCTTCCGAAGGATGTTCTTCGAACCACGCGTGCAGCGCTTCATTCAGCGCATTCTCCACGGCCGGCCGCACTTCGGAGGAAACCAGCTTATCCTTCGTCTGCGACGAGAACTTTGGGTCCGGCACTTTCACCGAGAGCACCGCGGTGAGGCCTTCGCGGGTGTCGTCGCCGGTCAGCGCCACCTTTTCCTTGCGCGACAAACCCGAACTGTCGGCATAGCTCGTCACCTGCCGGGTGAGCGCGCCGCGGAAGCCGGCGAGATGCGTGCCGCCGTCGCGCTGGGGAATGTTGTTGGTGTAGCAGAGCACGGTCTCGTGGTAGCTGTCGTTCCACCACAACGCCGCTTCGACGATGATGCCGTCGCGTTCGGCCTTGACCAGGATCGGAGTCGGCACGAGCGCGGTCTTGTTGCGGTCGATATACTTCACGAAAGCTTCGACGCCGCCTTCATAGCGCAGTTCCTCGCGCCGTTCGACGGCATGACGCATGTCGGACAGCACGATGGTGACGCCGGAATTGAGGAAGGCGAGTTCGCGCAGACGGTGTTCCAGCGTCGCAAAATCGAACTCGGTCTGCGTGAAGGTTTCCGTCGACGGCAGGAAGCTCACTTCGGTGCCGCGCTGGTCGCCGGCATCGCCGATGACGGCGAGCGGCGCCACCGCTTCGCCGTGGGCGAACTCGATCAGATGTTCCTTGCCGTCGCGCCAGATGCGCAATTTCAACCAGCTTGAGAGCGCGTTGACGACCGAGACGCCGACGCCGTGCAGTCCGCCGGACACCTTGTAGGAGTTCTGGTCGAATTTCCCGCCGGCGTGAAGCTGGGTCATGATGACCTCGGCCGCCGACACGCCCTCACCTTTATGGATGTCGGTCGGAATGCCGCGGCCGTCGTCGCGCACCAGGCACGATCCGTCCGGATTGAGCACCACTGTCACCGCGGTGGCATAGCCCGCCAGCGCCTCGTCGATGGCGTTGTCGACCGTCTCATAGACCATGTGATGCAGGCCGGAGCCGTCATCGGTGTCGCCGATATACATGCCGGGGCGCTTGCGGACCGCATCAAGACCTTTGAGGACCTTGATCGATTCAGCGCCGTAGTCGGAAGCGGGCGGCGTGACAGATGGGGTGGGTTGGCGAGCGGCGTCAGCCATCGGCAGACCTTTGAATCAGCGGCCTTCGAATCAACAGCGCATGAGGTGAAGAAGGACGCTTTGGTGTGACATGAAAAATCGCCCTCGTACAGGGCAAAGTCGCACCCTCCAAGTTGCTGATTTCTATTGATTATATGGGTTGCTTCAACACCGTTTTCAATGCCCGCGGAAAGGCCGCGAAAAGGCTGCGGCATGGCGCGATTTCAAGCGGCACAAACTCATCGAAAACCCTTCTTCGCGCGAAATAAGAGGCCCCGAAAAGTGAAAGGACAAGCGCGCGCCCCCGCACCTGCCCTCTCAAACGTCAGTCGTTTTGCCGTGACTTTTACCGCGACTTGTTACCTTGACTTGCACATCACCTGCGCTGATCTGCACCCTTCACCAGTTTTGGCGTCTGCCCGGAATCCGAACTCGTCGGCAACATGTAGCGCTCGTCCGGCTGATAGTCGGGCACCGGCGCGCTGAAGCCGTGAAGCGCGGACGCCCAGATTTCCACACGTTCCATCTCACTGCGGATCGTCTCCAGCGAACCCTCCAAGCGCTGATAGATCCGCTCCTTGCTCTGCATCATGATTGGCTACTCTTTCAGTTCAACTGCACCGCCCTTCGAACTTCTTTTTTCCATCAAAGGACAATCGTGAATGTGTCGCATGACTAACCAATGCAAGCCTGCGACAAACGTTCCGTTGTCACGTTTTTGAAGAAATCGTGGCTAAACAGTGCCTTGAGAAAAACGGGCAGTCATGTCGCCGTGATCATGCCGGCGTCGACGCGGCAGATTTGCGCGCGGCCGGCCAGGCTTGCGAACGCAGCCGGATCAGCTCCGGTCATCCAGACCTGCGAACCGATGCTTTCGAGCGTGGCGTAGAGCGCGTCGCGGCGCGCCGGATCGAGATGGGCCACGACTTCATCGAGCAGCAGCAACGGCGCGCTGCCGGTCATGTCGGTGATGAGCCGCGCATGCGCCATGATCAGGCCGATCAGCAATGCCTTCTGTTCGCCGGTAGACGCATCGGCGGCGGGAATGTTCTTGGCGGCGTAACGGACGGCAAAATCCGTCAGATGCGGACCGTCCAGCGTCCGCCCGGCCTGGGCGTCGCGCGACCGGTTCGCGCGCAACGCATCGCGATAACGATCCTCGACCGCGACGGCGGGTTCGGCGAGCAGCGCCTGTTCCATCCACCCGGCAAGGGAAATCGCCGCTGCCGGAAACGGAACCGATCCATCGTCGCGTGCACTGATCGCGGCCTGCAAACGCTGCACGGTCTCCGCGCGCAGCGCGGCCACGGCGACGGCGAGTTCGGCGGTTTCATGCTCGACCGCATCGAGCCAATGGCTGTCGGCTTGCGAATCCTCAAGCAGCCGGTTGCGCGAGCGCAGGCTGCGGTCGAGCGCGGCAACACGGGCGCTATGGCCGGAATCCACCGCAAGCACGAGCCGGTCAAGAAACCGGCGGCGCTCCGAGGCCGGACCGGAGAACAGGCTGTCCATGGCCGGCACCAGCCAGAGCACACGCAAATGATCGGCAAAGGCTGCGACCGAGGCCACAGGCTCGCGATCGACCCGGCACTGCCGCGTGATCGGCGCCCCCTGCATCCCCTGCCCCGGCGGCTCGATGCCGGTGCCCAGCGTCGCGAGACCGAGCGCGCCTTCGATCTCCACCGAGACGGCCCAGCCACCGTGGCCTTCGCTGAACGCGATCTCATCGAAGGTGGCGCGGCGCAGGCCGCGTCCGGGCGTCAGGAGCGAGATGGCTTCGAGCACGTTGGTCTTGCCGGCGCCGTTTGGCCCGACCAGCACCAACCTCTGCGCCGAGACATCGATCTTGGCGGCATGGTAGTTGCGGAAGTTCGACAGGCTCAGGCGCGTGATGTGGACCGTGCTCATCGGCGCCACGTGTGCAGGATGGTAGCACGCAATGACCGAGTCCTCTGCTTTGCACCCACTCTGTCATCGTCCGCGCAGGCGGGCGATCTGCGCCACATGGACCGCCCTCTTTTTGCAGAGATGCCCCGCCTTCGCGGGGCATGACATTCCGAATGGAGGGAGACATGCCGTGCGGAGACGTCCGATCGTCGCATCGCGACGCAAGCCAAGTTCGGCGGCGGCCTAGACCCGCATCGGCATAAGGACATAGAGCGCGTTGCTTTCGTCCTTTTCCTGGATCAGCGTCGGTGAGCCGGGATCGGCCAGACGCAGCACCGCCGACTCGCTTTCGATCTGCGAGGCGATGTCGAGGAGATAACGCGAGTTGAAGCCGATATCGAGCGGCTCGCCGTCATATTCGACTTCCAGTTCTTCCGTCGCGCTGCCGGAATCCGGATTGGTGACCGACAATTGCAGCCGCCCGGCGCTCAAGGCGAGTTTGACGGCGCGGCCGCGTTCGCTCGACACCGTCGAGACGCGATCGACGGATTTCTCGAACTCCTTCTTGTCGACGATGAGCAGCTTGTCGTTGGATGCGGGGATGACGCGCGCATAATCGGGGAATGTGCCGTCGATCAGCTTCGAGGTGAGCACGATGTCGCCGAGGGTGAAGCGGATCTTGCCTTGCGAGAGTTCGACGGTGATGTCGGTCGCCGTATCCTCGATCAGCCGCTGGATTTCGCCCACGGTCTTGCGCGGAATGATGACGCCCGGCATGCCTTCAGCCCCCTTGGGCGTCGGCAATTCGATCTGCGCCAAACGATGCCCGTCGGTCGCGACCGCGCGCAGCATGGCCGCCTTGCCGCTGGTCGCGGTGTGCAGGTACACGCCATTGAGATAATAGCGGGTCTCTTCCGTCGAGATCGCGAATTGCGTCTTGTCGATCAGGCGTTTCAGGTCTTTCGCCTGCAGCGTGAAGGTGTGCGTCATCTCGCCGGCTGCGAGGTCGGGAAAATCGCTTTCCGGCAGCGTCTGCAGCGTGAAGCGCGAGCGGCCGGCACGAATGGTGAGCACGGCGCGGTCGCCGCTCGCCTCAAGCACGATCTGCGCGCCATCGGGCAATTTGCGGACGATCTCGTAGAACATATGCGCCGGCACGGTGGTGGCGCCGCCGGGACCGACCTCGGCGCTGACGGAATCGATGACTTCAAGGTCGAGGTCCGTCGCCTTGAGGCTGAGCTTGGCGCCGTCCGCACGCACCAGCACGTTGGCCAGGATCGGAATGGTGTTGCGCCGCTCGACGACGCGGTGGACATGGCCCAGCGACTTGAGAAGCTCGGCGCGTTCGACAGTGACCTTCATTTGGCCGCTCAATTCCGGTGCATTCTTCCCACGCGCTTGAACCCGTTGCGGGCTCCCGATCGACGGGCCGGCCGTTCTGGCATCCCGGGACTGACCCGGACTATCCCAAGCGGACGTCCCAAGCAGGTTATTCCAAGCGGACTATTGCAAGCTCTGGCGATCGCGTGACGTGAGGGAGAAAGGGTTAAAGGGCGGCTAGGTTAGGAAAACTGATCGCCCGTGCCAACCACTATCTGGCGTGTCGTCTGTGGATGCGTGTTGATGAAACGGCCATCCGAAATCGGTCTTTAGGCGTCGACCTCCCCCGCATGCGGGAGAGGTAAAGCGTGGCGCGACCGGCGCTTCGTCCGCGGCCTATTCCTGGAGCTGGCGCTTGAGGGAATCGATTTCCTCGGCGAGCGCGACATCGCCGCCGACGAGGCCCTCGATCTTGCGCACGGCATGCAGCACCGTGGTGTGGTCACGGCCGCCGAAACGGCGTCCGATCTCCGGCAGTGAGCGCAAGGTCATCACCTTGGCCAGATACATCGCCACCTGACGCGGCCGCACGACATTGGCGGTCCGGCGCGAGGACAGGAGGTCGGCGCGGCTGACATTATACTGCCGCGCCACCAGACGCTGGATGTCCTCGATCTTGACCCGCCGCGGATCCTGCGGACGGATGAGATCGCGCACTTCGCGCTCGGCGAGTTCGAGCGTCACTGGCTGGCCGGTCAGCTTGCTGTGCGCCAGCAGGCGGTTGAGCGCGCCTTCGAGATCGCGGCCGTTATGGGTGACGCTGCGGGCGATGTACTGGATCACCGCATCGGGCATGTCGAAGCCGGGATGGTAATGGCGCGCCGCGGAAATGCGTGCCTTGAGGATGCGCGTGCGCAAATCCTCGCCGATCGAGCCGACCTCGACCACCAGACCGCCGGCGAGGCGCGACCGCACGCGCTCGTCAAAGCTCTCGAGGTCGGATGGCGGACGGTCGGACGCGATGACCACCTGCCGGCCGGCATCGATCAGCGCATTGAGCGTGTGACAAAACTCCGCCTGTGTCGACTTGCCCTGCAGGAATTGCAGGTCGTCGATCACCAGCACGTCGATGCCGCGCAGCGCGTCCTTGAACGCCAGTGCCGTCTGGTTGCGAAGCGCGGAGACGAACCCGTACATGAAGCGCTCGGCGGTGAGGTAAAGCACCTTGCGCTCGCCGCCGGTATTGCCGGCCCAGGTAATGGCCTGCAGCAGATGCGTCTTGCCGAGACCGACGCCGGCATGGATGTAGAGCGGGTTGAAGACGACAGGCTCGCCGCGCCGGCCGACCGCGACCTGCTGCGCCGCGCCGAGCGCGAGTTCGTTCGAGGGTCCCTTGATATAGCTGTCGAAGGTGAGCCGCTGATCGAGCGGCGAGCCGCCGAGCGCCTCATGCGCGGCGGAGGCCGGAGCGCTGAATGTGCGGGCTGCGCCGTCGAGCTTGTGCTCGACGCCGTTGCGATGCGGTTCAGGCAGAGCCGGCGCCTTCGGCTTGGTCTGCATCGAGCGGATGATGGCGGACCGCACATTGATGTCGACGCGGATGATCTGTGCATCTTCCGCCTGCCAGCACCCGATCAGCTTTTCAAGATAATGCGACTGGATCCAGCTCTTGAGAAACCGCGTCGGCACCGTGAGGCGCACGCCTTCGTCTTCCCCGCCGTCGAAATCCATGCTGGCGAACCAACTGGTGTAATTGTCTTCGCCCACCTCGGCGCGGAGCCTCTCCTTTACGCGGGTCCATTGATCCTTGGATTTGTCGTTCATCAGAATGGCTCTTCTCATTTCAACAGTCGTGTTCGGAACGCCTGACTCCAGCGACGCAGCCGCGCCGGTGGCATCAAATCGGGACGCACACAAAATCAGAACTGATAGGTGGAGGTGTCTATTTGTGCCGCCGGGCCACAAGGCCCGATCGGCCGGTCGCTTGCGTGTCAGGCGGTCGCTGCCGCGGGACTCCGTCTGCGATGGAACGGGATGCTCGCGAGACGCTGCGCACCTTCACCGGTGCGCGCGCGGACGCGCGCAAAATGCGAAACAAGCCGAGTAAGTCGCGCGATATGCCCCCCAGGCACCGTCACGCCTAACATCTGCGTCGTATTCAGCCTCATCGTCGTCCCCGTATTCTCTGCCGGCTTATGTGCCGGTTTATCGTCTCATCCTGTCGTCCCGCTTTCCCCGCGACGGCCGCTCCGCCACGATGAAAGCTTCAAGTCTTCAACACGCGCCGATCCGAAATCAAAACAAACAGTCGACCAAACAAGACAGGTCGCTTGATCAGACCGGGCACGAATCTCCCATCCCCATCCATGATGAGTTTGGATCGACCGATTTGCAGAAGACGTTCCCGAAGCCCCGGGAATGAACTCAACATACACATGGATAGAGCAGCCGCAACGCGTTTGATCGCGGCGCATAGAGCGCGCCGCATGCGTGCCGTCCTGCTTCGCCGCGGCGTGGCCACCGGTGCCAGCGACAAGGTGTTGAATCCGCGCGACGATTCAGCAAGGACACACAGGTGTTAAAAAACTGCAACACTTCGCCAGAATCCGTATTTCGCTGCGATGCAGCGCCACGAAGATTCCTCATTTTTGCAACCGCTTCCTCTCGTATTCCGGCTAACCGCTTTTTAAATCGAAACATTCTCTGACTGAAAAAATAGGGTAGCCGGATTCCATGGCGGCGTGGACGGGGGACATCAGCCTCGATTTCCGTTTTTCATTCGTTTTGGTTCGCCGCGTTCGTCTTTGTTGGTGCGTCGCATCATTCGACACCATCGCGATCTCCAAAAACTGTCTCTTGCTGCAACGAAATCCGATTTGCAAAAATTTGATCTCCGTCATTTGCCGTAGGTCGTCTCGGCGCAGGATGCGCGCGCCCGCGCCGCGAACGATGCGCGTGGCATGCCACGCGCACGCGCGACAAAATAAAAAGGCCCCGGTCTATGCCGGGGCCTTTTGGAATTGTCGTTCGTCGCGAAATTCGTCGCGGCGTGTCGCCGATGCGGACTACTGCGCGAGCTTGGCCACGCGCTTGGTCAGACGCGACACCTTGCGGCTTGCCGTCGACTTGTGCATCACGCCCTTCTGCGCGGCGCGCATCAGCGCCGGTTCGGCGTTCTTCAGCGCGGCCTGGGCCGTCGCCTGGTCGCCCGTCTTGATGGCGTCCTCGATGGTGCGCAGCGCGGTGCGCATGCGCGTGCGGCGGCCCTTGTTGATGGCCGTGCGGCGTGTGATCTTGCGGGTCGCCTTCTCGGCGGATTTAGTATTGGCCATGGATTGTCCGTAAGCGCTTGGCTGATATTCAGCGCGACCGGGAACGAAGGATTTCTTCGCAACGGGCCACGCTTGGCGTCAAAATACCGGCGTGAAAAAACTGCGGCGGCGATGACACTCGCCGCCTTTGAGCAGGCTTATAGTCAGGCCCGCGCGCCGCGTCAATTCCCGCTGCAGTTCCGGCCCTGCGGGGGAAGGCCGCCCCGCCCGTCCCGGCCCATCGCTCGCGCGCATATTTGACCGCAAAAGCGGCTCCCGCCCGCGGGTCATGTCCGAGGACGGGCTTTTTGCGAAATAGGCGCCTCAACCGCTGACGTTGAAGGCGGCAAGGGCTGCCATGTTGACGAGTTGTGTGTCCTTGGCCCCGAGGGACACGATCTGCACCGGTCGGTCGAGGCCGACGAGCATCGGCCCGATCACCGTCGCGCCGCCCAGTTCCTGCAACATTTTCGTCGCGATCGACGCCGAATGGAACGCCGGCATCACCAGCACGTTGGCCGGCCCGCTCAGCCGGCTGAACGGATAGGTCTGCATCATCAGCGCGTGGTTCAGGGCGACGTCGGCCGCCATTTCCCCGTCATACTCGAAATCGAGCCGGCGCTGATCAAGAATGCGGACCGCTTCCTGGATGCGCTCCGAGCGTTCGCCAGCCGGATGGCCGAACGTCGAATAAGCGAGCAGTGCGATGCGCGGCTCGTGCCCCATGCGGCGCATGACGTTGGCGGCTTCGACTGCGATGTCAGCCAGGTCCTGGGCCGCCGGCATCTCGACCACGGCCGTATCGGCGACGAGCACCGGCTGCGCGCGCGTCAGCACCAGCGACACGCCCATGACGCGATGGCCGGGTTTGGGATCGATGCAACGCTGCACGTCCTCAAGCGCGACGGAATAATTGCGCGTGACACCGGTGACCATGGCATCGGCATCGCCGAGCGCGACCATGCAGGACGCGAAGTGGTTGCGGTCCTGATTGACCAGCCGCTGGCAGTCGCGGAACAGGTATCCATGGCGCTGCAAGCGCTCATAGAGATAATTGGCGTAATCGGTGGTGCGGTGGGAGAGCCGCGCATTGATGATCTCGACTTTACCGCCGAGTTCGACGCCAAGTTCAGCCGCAACCGCGCGCACGGCTTCCTCGCGCCCGCACAAAAGCGCGGTGCCAAGCCCCTGATGCGCGAAACTCGACGCCGCGCGGATCACCTGCTCCTCCTCGCCTTCGGCGAAGACGACCCGTTTGGGGTTGCGCCGCAGGCCGCTATAGACCTGCTGCAACACGCCTGCAGCCGGATCGCGGCGGCTTTCGAGTTGCGCGCGGTAGGCATCCATATCGGTGATCGGCTTGCGCGCCACGCCGCTGTCCATCGCCGCTTTGGCGACCGCCGCCGGAATAGCGGAAATCAAACGCGGATCGAACGGCACCGGAATGATGTAGTCGGGACCGTATTTCGGCCGGCTGCCATAGGCGGCGGCCACTTCGTCGGGCACGTCCTCGCGCGCGAGCGCGGCCAGCGCGCGCGCAGCCGCGATCTTCATCTCCATATTGATCGCGGTAGCGCGGACATCGAGCGCACCGCGGAAGATATAGGGAAAGCCGAGGACATTATTGACCTGATTGGGATAATCCGAGCGGCCCGTCGCCATGATGGCGTCGTTGCGCACTTCGGCGACTTCCTCGGCGGTGATTTCCGGATCGGGATTGGCCATGGCGAAGATGATCGGATTTTTCGCCATCGAAGCGACCATCTCCTTGGTCACCGCGCCCTTTGCCGACAGGCCGAAAAATACGTCGGCGCCCTTGAGCGCGTCGGCGAGCGTGCGCGCGCTGGTTTTCACTGCATGCGCCGACTTCCACTGATTCATGCCCTCGGTGCGGCCTTGATAGATCACGCCCTTGGTGTCGCAAAGGATCAGGTTCTCGTGCTTGAAGCCGACGGCTTCGAGCAGCTCCAGGCAGGCGATGCCGGCCGCGCCCGCGCCATTGCAGACAAGTTTTGTGTTTTCGATCTTGCGGCCGGTGAGATCGAGCGAATTCAACAGGCCGGCCGCGGAAATGATCGCGGTGCCGTGCTGGTCGTCATGAAAGACCGGGATGTCGAGCAACTCGCGCAGCTTCTGCTCGATGATGAAGCATTCCGGCGCCTTGATATCTTCGAGATTGATGCCGCCCCAGCTTTTGCCGAGCAGCTTGACGCAATTGATGAATTCTTCCGGGTCCTCGCTCGAGAGTTCAAGGTCGATCGAATCGATGTCGGCAAAGCGCTTGAACAGCACGGCTTTGCCTTCCATCACCGGCTTGGCCGCCAGCGCGCCGCGATTGCCGAGGCCGAGGATCGCCGTTCCATTGGTGATGACGGCGACGAAGTTGCCTTTCGTCGTGTAGTCGTAGGCTGTGGCCTCGTTTTCGGCGATGGCGAGCACCGGCACCGCGACACCCGGTGAATAGGCGAGCGAGAGGTCACGCTGGGTCGCCATCGGCTTGGTGGCGACGACTTCGAGCTTGCCGGGACGACCCTCCGAATGAAACAGCAGCGCTTCCTGGTCGGTGAATGTCGGGCGGTTGGGCCGCGCTGGTTTCTTGTCGGACATCGGAACTCCTTCGTGGGGCAATCCGTCACGGGCCTGACGAGCTTTCGCTCACGGCATCGCGCCGGGGCCGGGACGTTAGCGGATGGGGGTGGCCCGGCTCAAGCGGCGGGGCCGGATTTCTGGATGCGGATCAGAGGTCCCAAAGATGGGTTCAAGGGAATGCGATTTTGCGAATGCTATGGTTTGAATGGTCGCGACCGATGCGCTAGAGCATTTTGCAGCGGAGCGAAATCCCGTTGGCCTATGAAAATGCTCTCAATCACGACTGGGCGCGTGTTCCGATCGCAAAACCGGTCACTTTTGCGGAATACGCGCCATCCCTTGGCGAAAATCAAACAGGCAGCCGCGCGATGATCCGTTCGCTCTTGCGTTTTCTCGGTCTGGTGACCCTCGCTGCCGGGTTCATATCCTTTATCTATGATGCCACCAAGTCCGTGGCCGACCATACCGTCATGATCACCCAGCTCGGCCAGACCTGGTCCGACCTGCATCAGACAAGTCTCGTGGCCGCACGCCCCTGGGTCGAACAGCATATCGGCGTCTGGCTCTGGGATCCGGTGATCAAGACGCTTCTCGACCAGCCGACATGGGCGGCGCTGCTGGTCGTGGGGGCGATCCTCATCCTCGCCGGCCGGCGCAAGAAGCCGCTCATCGGCTACGCGCGCAATTAGATTTTCCGCGATCCTGATCTCGCGTCCAAACCCGATCTCGCGGCCAGACCTCTTCTCGCGTCGATGTGATGCGCACCGGCACCTCCATGCCGCGCATGGGCATGCGCATGGGTGGCGCAAGACCTATATTCCCGTCAGATCGCCTGAGAACCCAAGGGAGCCTTCATCCATGTTTCAGTTCAAAAAATCGCTGGACATCCCGACGGCCGACAAGGCCTTGCCAGGCCGCGCGACGCCGATCCCGACCGCCGCCAAGCATGCCGTGCTCGGCACCTCGTTGAAGGGTCCCTATCCCGAAGGGCTGGAGCAGGCCGTGTTCGGTCTCGGCTGTTTCTGGGGCGCGGAGCGGATCTTCTGGCAACTCGGCGACGGCATCTACACGACCGCTGTCGGTTATGCCGGTGGACCGACGCCCAACCCGACCTACGAAGAAGTCTGCAGCGGCCGCACCGGACACACCGAGGTTGTGCTCGTCGTCTACGATCCGAAAAAAATCTCCTACGACAGACTACTGCGCGCGTTTTGGGAAAGCCATAATCCGACCCAGGGCATGCGTCAGGGCAATGACGTCGGCACGCAGTATCGCTCGGCGATCTACACGTTCTCGCCCGCGCAGCGCAAAGCCGCGGACGCCTCCAAGACGGCCTACGACAAGGCGCTGCAGGCGAAAGGCTTCGACCCGATCTCGACCGAGATCGCGGATGCCGGCGAATTCTATTTCGCCGAGGACTATCACCAGCAATATCTCGCCAAGAATCCGGGCGGCTATTGCGGGCTCGGCGGCACCGGCGTGTCCTGCCCCATCGGCGCTGCGGCTGCGGCGTCGTGATCAGGTGCTGGAGTCCGATCCAGCGTCGCTGAATCGGACTCTTCGCTTATTCCTGAAAGGCACGATTTTTCAAAAGCCGGGCGATGCGGCCGCGCCGCAACCAATTGTTAACCATGTAAGACGTTAATCAGGCTTGCAGTTTCTGCGCACTTTTTTGCGTGAAAGCCTGGACCTTGCCGATGCGGCCGATGCGCCTGTCTCTCCTGCCTTTGCTCGCGCTGCTGGCCGGCACGGTTAGCGGCTGCATGCAGGGGCCGGGCCTTTCCGCCGCGCCGCGCACCTTGCCCAACCCCTATGCCGGCCGGGCGCCTCTCGTCATCGCCGCGACGCCGTCCGCCTACGCGCCGGAAACGCCGGCGGCGTACACGCTCGATGCCGGCGACCGGCTGCGCATCTCCGTCTTCGGCCAGGACGGTTTGACCAATACCTATCCGGTCGATGCGTCTGGCAATGTCACGCTGCCGCTCATCGGCATGCTGCCGGCGCGCGGCCTGTCGCCCCAGCAACTCGCCCGCGCCATCGCCGAGCATCTGAAGCGCGGCTTCATCCGCGACCCGCAGGTCACTGTGCAGATCGAGCAGTATCGCCCGTTCTTCATCCTCGGTGAGGTGACGACGCCGGGCCAATACGCCTTCGTGCCCAACATGACGGCGGAGACGGCGGTGGCCATCGCCGGCGGCTTTGGTCCGCGCGCCGCAAAGTCCGACATTACCGTCACGCGCCTGCTCAACGGGCAGACCGTGAAGGCCGACGTGCCGCTCAACTATCCGCTCCGCCCCGGCGACACCCTGCGCATCCACGAGAGATGGTTTTAGCGTTTTAACGCCGATCCGGTCGCGCAGGCTCGCTTCCTCAATCAACGCCATGAACGCGCGCTCGCGACGCGCATCGCTGCGCTGTAGCCGCATGAGAGCGGCGCACAATGAGCGCCGCGCCTTCAATTGCCGAACAGGAAGCCCGGCGTCGGCGGGGGTTGCGGTGCCGGAGGCGGTGCAGCCGGGCGCACGATCTGCTGCCTCACAACACGACGCACGGGCTTCGGTTTGCGGGCGGGCTTGGCTTTCACTTTCGCGCGCTTTGCTATCGCGGGCTTTGCCGGGCTGACGGCGGCCGATCGGATCGTCCTGATCGCGGGCTTCGCCTTCGGCAGCGGCACATGCGCAAGAGTGCCGGCCGCCGACAGGTCAGGCACGACATCGTTCGGTGCTGTATCCGCCAGCGTGATTGCCGGCGCATGATCAGCCGGCATCACTGATTGGTTCTCCAGCAGAGCGACGTTTTTGGACGGCTCTCTGGATGCCTCTTCGGACGGCTTTTGACTCGCCTGCGGCGGCGCTGGCGTTGCGGATGCCGCGGCTTGAACAGCTATCACCAGCGTCGGCGCAGCCGGTGCTGCGACAACGGCAGGCGCAGGCGATGCCGGTTTGATCTCGGCCGTGTGCGGCAGTGCTGCCAGTGCCGTTGGCGCGGACGTTTCGGATTCCCCTATTTTGGATTCGGCCGTCTTGGCTTTGACCGTCTTGGATTCAGCCAGCGTCGGCTCTGCGATCTTCGGCTGCGCAGTCTCGGGCTGCATAGTTTTGGACTCCGCAGTCTTGGAGGCGAGCGCAGCGGATGCATCGGCACCGGCCGCATGAGGCGCTGCTGCTGCCAGAGCGGCGGGTTCCTCCGGAGCGGGCTTCGCTGCGTTGGACAAATCGGTTCCAGGCTGGCCTGACGTCTTCGCGTCTTCCGTCTGCGTGGAAGCCGGTGGTGCGCTGCTGCCGGGCGCCGGCTCCTGCGCAGAATCGGGGGCCGTGGCGATGAGCGCCGTCTTTTGTCCAGCCTGCGACGCCGCCAATGAATCGGCTTGCGGGGCGGGCATGGCGATTTTCACACTGTCGGATATGGACGCGCCTTCGGGCGCATTATCCGGAGCGGCAGGGACCGCAGCGGATTTTTCCGAAAGCGCGTGCGCGTCGGGATCGCGTGACCTCTCCTGGGGTATCTGGTCGTGCGACACGTCTTGCGACGGCTTTTGCGACGCCGTTTTGATCGGCGCGGGCACCGGCGATTTCGTCTCGGGGACGGAGGCGGCCTCAGGAGCAGGGGCAGCATCAAAAGATGGCGCGGTCTCGGGAGGCGTCACGACATAGGTGCTGATACCGGGCGCCAACTTCGTCGCAGGCTTTGCTGCCCGCATCGCGACGGTCTCCGGCACGGCCGTCACGAAGACGAGGTCGCGCGACAACAGCATCGTCTCCTGCACGGCGCCGTGTGCGCGTGCGCTGCGTTGCCCCATCGCTTCGTGCGCCACGCGCGCGGAGACGAAGACGAAGGTGAAGGCCAGCAGCACGGTGGCGAAAAGAGCCGCGGTGACGAGGCGGAGGCTCGGAAACATTCGCAATCCCTGGCATCTACGCGGAGCCGGCCCACGCCGGGCCCAAACGCTGCGCATGACGATCCTTCGGATCGCTATACGCACAACGGTGATAACGACGACATAAGCGATACGCGCGGACAGCACGGGCCCGCTGCGTTCACCAGCGCGCAGCCGGACAGCCACACCGGCGCGGTGATTCGGAGCCGAGACAGCGGAATCCTAGCAGACTCGGTCCTATGCGAAAAATTAAAACGCTCGTTGCGATTCTTAATTCTGCGCTATTGCGCGGCCGTCGGCGTGTGAAACGCGAAGCGATCGGCGGCGATCACCAGATTGCCGAGCAGGCTCGCGATCGAGAACCGCACCGGCGCGCGCATACGCGTGGCGCCGAGCGGCGCCAGCCACAATTCGATCTCGCGCCCGTCGGTCGCATAAGTGACGAGCGGGCTGCCGCGGCGCTGGCCGGAAATGGCGCGCAGGGTCACCGCGCAGACGACGACGGAGCCTCGGTAGCCGATGGCGGTCTCCACCCTGTCGAGTCGCTTGTAGGAGAGCACGAGATCGTAGCGCCGCCGCCCGTCAAAAATCGGCAGGGTGCGCTGGCAGCTTTCGCGCGCGCCGAGCGGACCCGCGCCGGCACTGCCGATCAGCAGCGCCGAGAGCGGATCGACAACGCCGTGTAGTTGATCGGCCGTGACCGGCACGTGGTCCAGGGTATCAGGCGGCGTGACCGAGAGCGCCGAGACGGTGCCGTCGGTGAGCGACATCTTAATGTCGGCTTTGTCGTCGTCGCCGGCGACCTTGGCAGCGAATGCTTCGGGCTGCAGCATGCCCTTGCGCAACACGCCTTGGGTTTCGACGCTGGCCTGGCCGCTGAAGAAAAAGGTGATAGCGGTGCCTGCGCGTCCGACGGCGCGCGAGACATAGCGGTCGCCGGTGATGCTGGTCGTCCACGCCGCCTTGCCGACCGGCACCGACGCCGCCGTGATTGTATAGTCAGCCTCGAGCGTGGCTTTCGACGCCCCCGGGGATGCTCCCTCGCCTTGAGACGCTCCTTGAAACGCCCTTTGGGCCTTGGCCGGCGCAATCACCGCGACATTCCCCAACACCGACACCAGCACCACACAAAAGGCAGTACGCAGCACCGGCGGCACAGCGTGCCGCATCCGGCCTGGCGGCGGCCGCGTCTTATGATGAGGCTTGGCAAGCACGGACAGGCAATCGCTCCCTCGAAAAGCTCGCGCGCAATATAGGGCCATCTGCTGTCATCGGGGAGACCCAGGAGAAGACTCAGGAGCAGGACATGTCAGGCCAAGACCTGTCGGGCCGAGACCTGTCAGGGCAAGAACTGGCTCCCCAAATAAGACGCGCTGCAACGGGTGCAACAAACTGATGCATGCGGAGTTGACGGGATCGCCGCGAAGGTATTGGAACGAACGACGTGCGCAACCCAATACCTTGGGCGTATCATGATCGCAAAACCGGTACTCTCTTTGGCGGAATAAGCGCTAGGATCCGTCTCAGTCGCGCTCAAGGACGACGTCAACGTCAAATCGGAATCAAGGACAATTATAATGTCTTCGGACGGCGACTGGAAAATCCCGGCGATGTTGCAGCCCAAGTCGGAGGACTATTCCTACGACCTCGACCGTGCGCTCTCCGCCGTCGTCGGCATCCACACCGTCATTCCGCAGGATGCGCATTCGGCCGAGACGCTTGGCACGGAGCGTTCGGGCAACGGTATCCTGATCCGAGAGAACGGCCTCGTGCTCACCATCGGCTATCTGCTCACCGAAGCGGATTCGATCTGGATCACGCTTGCCGATGGACGTGCCTTTCCCGGCCATGTCGTCGGCTACGACCAGCCGACGGGGTTCGGCCTCGTGCAGGCGCTGGCCCGTCTCGATGCTCCGGTGCTGCCGCTCGGCGCGTCATCGGCCCTCAAAGTCGGCGATGCGGTGGTGGTCGGTGGCGCCGGCGGACGCGCGCATTCGATCGCGGCGCGCGTTGCCGCCAAACAGGAATTCGCCGGCTATTGGGAATATCTGCTCGACGAGGCGCTGTTCACGACGCCGGCGCATCCGAATTGGGGCGGCACGGCCGTCATCAGTCCTGCGGGCGAACTGGTCGGCGTCGGTTCACTGCAGGTCGAGCAGCCGCGCGAAGAGGGATCGGAAAATCTCAACATGGTCGTGCCGATCGACCTGCTGAAACCGATTCTCGACGACATGCTCAGCACCGGCCAGCGCGCGTCACCGCCGCGGCCCTGGCTCGGCGTCTATTGCGCGGAGGTCGACGACCGCATCGTCGTCGTCGGGCTGGCGAAAGACGGGCCTGCCCAGCGTGCAAAGCTGCGCACCGGCGATGTCATTCTCTCGGTGTCGGGCAAGGAGGTCGAGACGCTCGCCGACCTGTTCCGCAGCATCTGGGCGATGGGCACGGTCGGCGCCGCTGTACCGCTGCTCGTCTATCGCGACGGCTCGACCTTTTCGGTCACGGTGACATCCTCAGATCGCACGCGAGTCCTGAAAAAACCGCGGCTGCATTAGAGTGCTCACAATCCAGCCCTAGAGCGGGGAAAATGCTCCAGGACGCATACGCGCTGCGGTTCCTGCCTTGCCTGCCTTGCCTGTGACATCACTGGCACTCACGTTTCACACCGGCACTCCGTACAGTGCGGCGATCAGCAAGCAGTGGGCATAATGACAAACGTCGCGACCAGTATCCGGAACCGGGTTTTTGAAGCGGTCCGGCGCGCATTCAAAGAATTCCTCGGCCTGCCGATCGCCATGGTCGTTTGTTTCGTCGTCTTCGCGGGGGCGACATACATTGTCGACGAGATCGCCTGGTCGAACCAGAACAGCATCGCCAGCTTGAAATGGCTCGCGCGATTGCTGGGTGACGCGAAAGCCATCGGCAATCTCCTGGGCATCGTCGCGAGCAGCATCATCACCGTCACGTCGATCACGTTCTCGCTGCTGCTGATCGCCGTGCAGCAGGGCGCTTCGGCACTGACCAGTCAGGTCTTCGATCAGTTTCTCCGGCGCCGATCGAACCAGCTTTATTTCGGCTACTTCGTCGGCTTGTGCGTCTATGTTCTTCTCACGCTCGCGACGGTGAGCGACGTCCACCGGCCGATCTTCGGTGCGCTGGTCGCGATCATCCTGACCTCGGCGGCACTCTGCATCGTTGTCGTGCTGATCTACAACACAATCGATCAGATGCGCCCGGCCGAAATCGTCAAGGAAATCCACCACTACATCCTGCGCGCCCGGCAGACGCAAAAATCTCTCCTCGAACAGACGCGGCGGAAGACGAGCGGCAGCCTGACGAGCAGGAGCAGGATCTGCTCGTCCGAGAGCGGCTTTTTGTCGAAGATTGACATCGGCGCGATCAGGACGGCGCTGCTCGACGACGAAAAGACGTCGCACGAGCGCCTTGAAATCGAGATGCTGGCGGGCATCGGCGCCTACATCGCCTATGGCGATCCGTTGATCGACATCCATTCCATGGGTCCGCCGGCCCACGATCGGTATAAAGCCATTCGCGATACGGCCGTGCGGGCGATCACCTTCGATGACGGACGCGATCTCAACAGCGATCCCTCCTTCGGCATCGAGCAGCTCGCGATCATCGGCTGGACATCCGTCTCGACCGCAAAATCGAATCCGATGCCCGGCATCCTCGTCTGCCAAAGCCTGCGCGACATCCTCGCGCGATGGGCGGCGGACGGCACCGTTCCGGAAGATGCAAAGTCGCCGGTCGTCTACACCGACCGGGTGACGCAGGAAGCCATCGAAGCGCTCGAATCCCTCGCCGTGGTCGCCTCCGAATCGATGCAGCATCAGACGCTGGCGGAGATCATGCGTACCCTCTCGATCCTGCTGCTGACCTTGCCGCATGACCGGGTGCGTCGCGTGGAGGAAACCATCCTTCGCAGTCTGTCGGCGCTCGGCGAACACGTGCTCACGCATCCGCTCGAGGCGAGCTTGCAGGATGTGCAGCAGGCGCTGAGACACATCGACCGCGGCGAGAGTGCCGAAAAGGTCGCGCAAGCCGTCAGCCAATTCCGGAAGAGCTACGGGCGTCTCAACTCACGCGCGACTCGGGTTCCGCAAAACGGCTGATCCTACCGACGCCCGTGCCGGAAACACGGCACCGGCGCGAGACATCGACGCGACATAATATCAGATGCGGCAGATGCGGCGGCGGTGTTTACCCGCCGCACCGCGTTGTCGCGATGCCCGCAAATCCGCTATTGTCAGAAAATACTGGCTGATCTGGGGGACATCATGAATTCCATGACCACGTTGAAACACCATCTGCATGAAACCGAGGAGCAGATTCTCTGCGAGCTTCGGGCGGCGCGACGCGCGCTGCGCAAACCCCACGCCAACCTGCAACTACCCGCGGATCATTTGACCTTCGGCCAAAGGGTTGCGGATTCGGTGGCCTCGACCATGGGCTCGTGGCCCTTCATTATCGTTCAGACCGTCATTCTGTTCGTCTGGATTGTCCTCAACATCACCGCCTATGTGCAGCAATGGGATCCTTATCCCTTTATCCTGCTCAATCTAGCGCTTTCCTTCCAGGCGGCGTACGCGGCGCCCTTCATCATGATGAGCCAGAACCGGCAGCAGGACATCGATCGCAAGGCGGCGGAATGCGATTACCAGATCAACATCAAGGCCGAGCTTGAGATCGAGCTTCTGCATCAGAAACTCGACCAGCTCCGCGAGAGAGAAGTCGCGCTGCTGACGGAATCCGTCAAGGAGCTGACGACGTTGCTCAGTCAGGCCCAGGAGGCCAATCGCGCCCGCTGAGGCGGTCAAATCCTTGGTCCCATCACGGAGCATTGCCGTGACCCGGAACGCGTTTCGTTCAAACACGGCCAAGACAATCCCAGGTCCGGATATCGAGCAGACTTGAAGGATGCTGGGGACGCACAAAAAAGGGCCGCAGTCATGCGGCCCTTTTTTTGCTCACCACCAGTCTGGCTTAGAAGTGATAGTTCACGCCGGCGCGCACGACATGCATCCGCGACTCCTCGGAGATTGTGCCTGGAAAGCCCCCGAGAGCTGTGAGATCGAGATCATCGCGGCCCAGGTCCACATACAGGTATTCCGTCTTGAAGGACCACTTCGGGGCAATCATGTATTCAAGGCCCGCGCCCACGGTCCAGCCAATCTTGTCGTTGCTGATGTCCGGACTGCCGAATCCGCCGCCGATAATACCAAAGTTGGTTGTCGTGTGACCGTAAGCAAGGCCGCCGGTCACATAGAGCAGGGACCGATCCCACGGCGTCGTGCCGATGCGCGCACGCGCCGTTCCGAAATAATCCGTCGTCGTGCCAATGGCGATGCTGCCAAAACCGGGAAGGGTTTCCTCGAACTTGCTTTCCACGCCGGAGCCCTGAAAATCAACTTCAAGTCCGTACACGACATTGCCGGTCTGCCAATTGTAGCCGATCTGACCGCCGCCAATGAATCCGCTTGACGTGATGTCAATCTCGGCGACGCCCAAACCGCCTGCCGAGATCGGGTAATTTGTTTCACCGCCGCCATAGCCGACGTTCACGCCGGCGTAAAAGCCCGCCCAGCTCCAGGCCGGAGCCACCGCAGGCGCCTTCGTATACATACGTGCTGGCAGATCCGCGGCCGAAGCCATCGAGGCCATTGCAAACAAAGCGACTGAAGCCAATAAAATCTTTTTCATAATTCCCCCTGTTTAAAAAACGCCGTTCAAATACCCCCCGCTGCTTAGCAACATCTCGCAAAGCCGAATATTGCAATTCGGCCACAGGTGCACGTTTTCGAATTTTTGCTGCGGAAAAGGCTCTGTTGCGTGTGAATAACGGCCCGTCATGCGCCGGTTTACCCCCTGCGCTGCTTGGTTTAATTTGACCGCCAGATCAACCCCAGCCGGCGCAAGCCGTGCGCCCATTCAGATTGAAAAATCTGCAAGAACGAAAAGCCCGCACACGCGGCGCTCAGACAGGACAATCCCGCTCATGGCTTCCTACAATTTCACGCGCGCGATCCCCGTGGAGGAAAGCTACGACGTCCTCGTCTGCGGCGGTGGCCCGGCCGGAACGGCGGCGGCTGTCTGCGCCGCACGCCAGGGCGCAAAGGTGCTTCTCGTCGAAGCCACCGGTTGCCTCGGCGGCATGTCGACGTCCGGCCTCGTCTGCACATTCGGCCCCATGGGCGACGGCACGCGCACGCTCGTCGGCGGTTTCACCCGCGAACTGATCGAGGCGATGCACGCGCGCGGCTATCTCGGCCCGGAAGTGACGCCGGAATACTGGATCACCCATTACAATCGCTGGATCCCATTCGATCCGGAAGCGCTCAAGCGGCTGCTCGATGAGTATTGCGTCGAAGCCGGCGTCGACATTCGTTATTTCACGAAGGTCATCGACGCGGAAACAAAAGGCCTCACGGTCGACGGCGCCATCATCAGTAATATCGAAGGCCTCACTTACATCCGCGCCAAGACCTTTATCGACGCCACCGGCGATGCCGTGCTGGCCGCCGCCTGCAAGGTGCCGTGCAAGATCGCCGGCCGCGACTGGCCGCATGCGCCGGCCACCGTGTGCTCGACCTTTTCCGGCATCAATTGGGACCACCCGGCCTATACCGGCAATCGCGGCACCGACGCCGTGCGCGAGAAGGTGAAGCAGGAATATTTGCCGCAGGCCAACGCCGACGGGCGGTTTTCCCATCCCGACCGTTTCATCGCCGGCATGAAGAAAGTCGGCGCGGTGACCGGCAATCTCAATGCCGGGCACATCTACAATCTCGACGGGCTCGATTCCAAAAGCCTGTCGGAAGGAATGATCTACGGCCGCAAGCTCGCCGTCGAATACATGGAATTCTATCGCGACTACGTACCGGGCTGCGAGCGCATCGAGCTTGCTTCCACCTCGCCCGTGATGGGCGTGCGCGACACGCGCCGCATCATCGGCGAATTCGAACTCACCATCGACGATTATCGCGCTGGCCGGCAATTCGCCGATCAGGTGGCCGTCTACAACCGGCCCGCCGACGTGCACGCGACCAACGCGTCGAAAGAAGAATATGAGAAGTTCATGGAGCACATGCACGGCGCCGGCAAACTGCCGAAGGGTTCGAGCGTCGGCATTCCCTACAGCATCCTCGTGCCCAAGGGCTGGGAGAATCTCTGGGTCGCCGGACGCTGCCATTCCAGCGATACCGAAGTGCACGGCTCGATCCGCGCGCAATCGGCCGCCTTCATGATGGGACAGGCCTCCGCGACCGCCGCCGTGCAAAGCATGCGTACCGGCCAACCGGCCTGCGACCTCGACACCGAGCAACTCGTCGTCAGTCTGCGTGAGGCCGGCTCCTATTTGCCGCAGGCCTCACTCAGCAAGACCATGACACGATAGCCGTTGCGTTTCACGTCAGTGCGGTGTGTGACAGACAATAAAAATGGTGACGGACGCGGCGCCGTCACAAGGAGGACACCAATGAGTTTTTTTTCGACGGTGCATGAACGCCAACATCAGCGCGCGATCAGTCTATTCGGCATGGTGTCGGCAGCTTGCGCGTGCCTGGCGAGCGCGCCCGCAGCGGCGACGGATTTCTATCAGGGCAAGACGATCAGCTTCGTGGTCGGGACGGGTCCGAGCGGCGGATACAACATCTACGCGCACATCATCGCGCCGTATCTCACCAAATACATTCCCGGCCATCCCGCCGTGGTGGTCAAGAACATGCCGGGCGCGGGCAGCGCGACGGCGGCCGCCTACATGCAGCGCGTGGCGGCGCGCGACGGCACCGTCATCGCGTCGCTGCAAGCCAATCCGATCATGGGCAAGCTGATCGACCCGAAGGCCAACGACAAGTTCGATCCGGCGAAATTCATCTATCTCGCCGGGGCCGAGCACGGCACACGCGTTTGCATGGCCTATCACACCGCCAGGGTGAAGACCTATGCTGACGCTCTGAAGCAGAAGATCATCATCGGCGGGACGTCCTCGGGGGCGCCGACGCTCGATTACGCCTACATGCACCAGCGCGCCTCGGGCGTGAAATTCGACATCGTGTCGGGCTATGCCGGACCGGGCAGTCTGTTCCTGGCGATGGAGCGAGGCGAGATCGAAGGCACCTGCGGCCTCGACTGGAATTCGCTCAAGGCCCAGAAGCCGGACTGGCTGCGCGACAAGAAGCTCAACATCCTGGTGCAGGACGGACTGGACTCGGTGTCCGAACTCGACGCCATGGGCGTGCCGCAGCCCTGGGCCTTCATCAAGGATCCGGAGACGCTCGCGGCCACAAAACTGATCGTCGGCTTCCAGCAGGCATTCGGAAAATCCTACCTGACACCGCCGGGCGTGCCTGATGCGCAGATCAAGATTTTGCGCGCCGCCTTCGACACGGCGCTGCACGACAAGCAACTCATCGCCGACGCCAACAAAGTGAGCCTCGATGTCGTACCGAGCCGTGGAGAAGACGTGCAGAATGTGATCGAAAACCTCTTCAGCACGCCGCCGGCCGTGGTCGCGCGCGTGAAAACGTTGCTCGCGCCGTAAAACGCGTGACCGGAACCTAAGCCGCCTCGATGGCGGCGAAGAGGCTATCCGCAATTGTCACGCCCTCGCGCGCGGCCTGCGCCCGGACCGCGGCGCGTCGGGCGCCCGGAAGACGCGCGTGCGGTTGCGCTTCGATGGCGCCGGCGAGAGCGGCAAAATGCGCGAGCATGCCTGGACCGCCGAATGCAGCCGGATCGAACACGATGATGAGTTGCCCGGTGCCGGGCGGCGAACCTTCGCTGTCGAGGAATGATGACGCGTCGGCGGCGAAATTCGCGCCGGTCAGGCCGGCGGCCAGCAGTTCCACCATCAGCGCCAGAGCCGTGCCCTTGGCATCGCCGAGCGGCAGCATCGTGCCGGACAGCGCGGCTTTCGGATCGGTGGTCGGCTTGCCCGCCGCATCGAGCGCCCAGCCGTCGGGGATCGGTTCGCCCTTCTGCTGAGCGGCCACGATTTTTCCGCGCGCGACTTTTGACAGCGACAGATCGACCACGATCGGCGCGTGATCGGGCACCGGACAGGCGAATGCGATGGGATTGGTGCCGAACATCGCTTTCGAGCCGCCCCAGGGCGCGATCGCGCTCGGCGTATTGGCAAACAACAGCGCCACGAATCCTTCTTCGGCAAGACGTTCGACCGGATGTCCGGCGACGCCGCAATGGTGCGAGCGATGAATGCCCGCCGCAGCCAAGCCGTTTTTCCGCGCGGCGTCCGGCAACACCGCTATTGCGGCGTCGAGCGCCGGATAGGCGAAGCCGTTCCGGGCATCGACCATCGCGACTCCGGGGCGGCGCCATTCCAGTGTCGGCTTGGCGAAGCCATCGACCTTGCCGACCTTGGCCTGCGCGGCATAGCTCGGCAGGCGCGAGAGTCCATGGCCACCCTGGCCTTCGGCTTCGGCGGCGACCAACGCCCGCGCGACGCTGCGCGCGTTGTCGGCATCGGTGCGGCAACGGGTGAGCGTGCGGACGACAAGGGCATCGGCATCGGCGAGCGTCAGGGTCGGCATCACAAAGCTCCCGCCAGATGATCGCGGATCTTTTCCGCCACAAGCCGCGACACGCGCGTATTGGCTTCCACGGTCACGCCCGCAATGTGAGGCGTCAGCAGCAGATTGGGACAGCCGGCAAAAATGCCACCGTGCTCTTTGGTCAAGGGTTCCTGCTCGAACACGTCGAGCGCAGCGCCGCCAAGTTGTCCGGTGCGCAGCGCCGCAGCGACAGCCGCTTCATCCACCACGCCGCCGCGCGCGGCATTGATCAGGATAGCGCCGCGCTTCATGCCGGCGATGGCGCTGGCGTCGATCAGGTTGCGCGTCGCGTCGGTGAGCGGAACATGCAGCGACACCACGTCGCTGTTTCGCAGCAGACTGTCGAGATTGCACGCGGAAACATCGCCCCACGGTTGCGACCACGCCGCGTCGCCGGCCGGAAGATGCGGATCGTATCCGGCAATCGTCATGCCCAGCGCCGCGGCACACGCGCCGACCTTGCGCCCGATCGAACCAAAGCCGATGAGGCCGATCGTCTTGCCGCCGGCTTCACGGCCCATCAGCTTCGTGCGCGGCCACGCGCCTGCGATCACCGCATCGGTAGCGGCAAACGCGCCGCGCAGCAGCACGAGCATGGACGCGATGACATATTCGACAACCGCCGCGTCGTTCGCGCCCGTCGCTGGATAGACGGCAACGCCGCGCGCCTTGCAGGCGGCGACATCGATATTGTCGAGCCCGACACCGAGGCGGCCGACAGCAACAAGTTGCGGCGCACGATCGAGCAGCGCGGCATCGACGCTTGTCCGGTTGCGCACGATGAGGATGCGGGCCTGCGCGACCGCGGCGAGCAGGTCGTCGCGGCGATCGACAAGCGCCGGGTCGTAGGCCACGTCATGGCCGCCAAGGATGTCACAAATGGCATCCTCATCCATGAACTCGGAGATGACGATCATGGCACCCGTGCCGCGCGCTGATCTCACGCGCTTCTGTAGAGTTTGGTGAGGACGAATTCGCGATGGCCGAGGGATTCGGCGGCGGTGAGGCGGCCGTTGGCGGTGCGCAGGATCATGGCGATGAGCGCATCGCCGGCTTCGGGGATGGTGAGGTCGCGGCGCAGGATGCCGGTGACGTCGACATCGACGTGCTCGGCCATGGTGCGCACGGTGCGCGGATTGCCG
>Ga0310811_10000400_pt1 | contig 59188 bp, 44 predicted proteins | sample YCmetagenome_FD_207642 | JGI IMG/M metagenome (GOLD analysis project Ga0310811, IMG submission 207642) | Soil microbial communities from experimental microcosm in Duke University, North Carolina, United States - YC | ecosystem: Engineered > Artificial ecosystem > Soil microcosm > Unclassified ... | reverse complement strand
CCTGACCAAATTCGGGCGCATCCCGACTCGGACGGACACGCCGAGCAATCCGCCGACGGTCGGTGAGACGATGGCCAAGCACAAGGTGATCACCGTGCTGCTCAAGCCGAGCGAGGAAAAGAAGTGGCAGCAGCGGTTCGATTCGCTATTCAAGCCGCGCTGATCGCACCGGAATGATCTTTCGGCCACACTGCGAGCCAAACGCAGTGAATATGACGACAAGAAGCAAGAAGAAGGACGTAAAACCTTGAGCGTGGCGAATGATCGGATGAGCGGCGCGGCGCCGCCGTCGCGCCTGTCGATTGCAATCCAGCGATTGTCCGGACTGCGGTTCGCCCACCTGCTGCTGGTTGCAACTGTTGCGATCGGCATCTGGCTCGTCTTCGTTCCGCTTGCGGCGCTGGTGTTCACAGCCTTCACCGAAGACAGCCTGTTCGGCGTCGGCGCGGCGACGTTGCAGAATTTCGTTGAAGCCTATTCGAGCTGGTCGATTGTCGACTTGTTGTCCAACTCGGTGATTTTCGCGCTTGGCACCGCGGTGATGACGTTCATCATGGGCGGGATCGTCGCCTGGGTGGTCGAGCGCACCGATGCGCCCGGTTCCGAACTCTTCCACACGCTGTCGCTGCTCTCTTTCGCGCTGCCGGGTCTTCTCGTGACGATGGCGTGGATTTTTGTCTTCAGTCCGAATATCGGCTGGATGAACGCGATCCTGAAAGACACGTTCGGACTGTCCGAGGCGCCGGTGAATATCTACACCATGGCGGGAATGATCTGGACGCTATCGAGCCATTACTTCCCGCTTGCCTATCTTTCGCTCGGCCCCGCGTTTCGCGTGCTCGACGTTCGCATGGAGGAGGCCGGACTCGTTTCCGGTGCGCGCTATCGGCAGATCCTCTGGCGCGTCACGTTTCCACTGCTGCGTCCGGCAATCCTCTCGACCATGCTGTTACTGTTCATTCTCGGCATGTCGTCGTTCGAGGTGCCGCGGCTGCTCGGCCGCGCCGCGCGCATCGACGTATTCACCACCAACATCCAGCAGGCGACGAGCGGCACGCCGCCGGAATTCGGCCTCGCCAGCGCATTGAGCATGACGCTGCTCGCGATCTGCGTCATCGCGATCTTTTTCTACCGTCGCGCCACGCGCAATGCCGAAGCCTTCGCGACCATCACCGGCAAGGGCTACACGCCGACGCGGATCAAGCTGCGGCAGTGGCGCTGGCCGGTGTCGATCGCCGTCGGCATCATGTTCATGGTGGCGCTCGGCCTGCCGCTGCTGACGCTGGCGTGGCAATCGTTCTTCCGTAACCTGTCGGCGCCGTTTCTTCCGAACGGGCAGCATTTCACACTGGAAAACTATCAGTTCGTTCTGCGCTATCCCGTCTTCGTCGATGCAGTGGAGACGAGCGTGCTGCTCGGCGCCATGGCGGCGACGGTGGTCGTGCTGCTGACATTCGTGATGGCCTGGATCGCGCATCGCTCGGCCAAGCGCTCCGGCTGGATCATCGATGCGATCGCATTCACGCCGATCGCCATTCCCAGCATCATCGTCGGCGCGTCGATCCTGTTCGCCTATCTGATCCTGCCGATACCCGTCTACAATACGATCTGGATCCTGCTCATCGCCTATGTGACGATGTATATGCCTTACGGTATGCGCTTCGCCTCCGGCGGCATTACGCAGATTCACAAGGAACTGGAGGAGGTGGCCGAAGTCGCCGGCGCGCGCATCGGCCAGATTTTCTTCCATATCCTGCTGCCCTTGCTCGCGCCATTCCTGCTCGCGGCATGGATTTATGTTTTCGTGCTGTCGGTGCGCGAACTCGGCGCATCGATCTTCCTCGTCGGGCCAGGAACGCACGTCCTCGGCACGATCAGCCTGACGATGTGGGAGGAGGGCGGCAGTTACGGCGCCGTCTGCGCGCTCGGCATGATCCAGATCATTCCGCTGCTCGTCATCGTGGCGTTGCTGCGCTGGCTGGAGACGCGGCTGCGCCGCCGCATCGAAGTGACCAACCGCGGCGCTGCGCCAAAGGTCGTCTGATCATGTTCGTCATCGAAAACCTCTCGAAGAAATTCCGTCCGCCGGGGCAGGCGGAAGTACGCGCCGTCGACGGCGTCGATCTCACCATCGAGCCCGGCCAGCTTCTCACGCTGCTTGGTCCGTCCGGTTGCGGCAAGACGACGACGCTGCGCTGCCTCGCGGGGCTTGAGCGCCCTGACACCGGCCGGATCACCATCGGCGGCAAGGTGGTGCTCGATTGCGCCAAGGGCACTTTCGTGCCGCCGAGCGAACGCGGTCTCGGCATGGTGTTTCAGTCCTACGCAATCTGGCCGCACATGACGGTCGGCGAGAATGTTTCGTTCCCGCTGCGTGTCGCGCGCCACCGGAAATTTTCCCGTGCCGAAATCAAGGAGCGCGTGCGCAAGACGCTCGCCATGGTGCGGCTCGACAACTACGAGGATCGCGCTGCGACGCAATTGTCCGGCGGCCAGCAGCAGCGCCTCGCCTTTGCGCGCGGTCTTGTCTGCGATCCGGACCTTTTGCTGCTTGACGAGCCGCTGTCCAATCTCGACGCCAAATTGCGCGAGCAGATGCGGGTCGAACTCAAGCGTCTGCAGCGCACGCTCGGCGTGACGACGGTGTATGTTACCCATGACCAATCGGAGGCGCTGGCGCTGTCGGACCGCATCGCCGTGTTCAGTGCCGGCCGCATCGTGCAGGAAGGCACGCCGCAGGACATCTACAAGCGGCCGCGCTCGCGCTATGTCGCGGATTTCGTTGGCTCGGCGAATTTCCTGCCCGGACGGGTGTCGCAGACGGCGGGGGATTTCGTCGGCGTCGATACGCCGTTCGGGCCGTTTCAATGCGTGTTCACGGGTGCGGCGGAAAAAGGCCAGGCCGTCATCGTCACGGCGCGGCCGGAAGATTTTTCGATGCAGCAAAGCACTTTAGTACACCAGGACGCCGCAGCGGGTGCGATCAACGGCAATGCTCTTGCCGGCAAGGTTGTGCATCGCGTGTTTCTCGGCGAGGTTATCGACTATGTCGTCGATCTTGGTGCGCGCGAAATTCGTGTCCGCGCGACGCCGGAGCATGATTTTTCAGTCGGCCATCAGGTCAATTTGTCGATACCGCCGCGAAAATGCGTCGGCCTGCCGGAGTAACGGGCACGCGGCGGGTTTTATCAAGAAACGACTTTGGAAAGTCGGATTTTAAAAACCGATTTTTAGAAAGTCGGTCTGGGGAGAAGGCAAGATGGAAGCAAAAGTCACGGGTTTGCGCGGCGTCGAACTTGGCGTGAAAGACATCAAGGCCGCGGTCGCCTTCTACAGCAATGTCTGGGGCCTCGAACAGGTCAGCGCGGATGCCGACACCGCCTATCTGCGCGGCACCGGCACCGAGCATCACGTGCTCACGCTGCGCGAACGCCCGCATCCCGGCCTGCTGGCCGTGCATTTTGCGGCCCCGAGCCGCAACGCGGTGCGCGGACTGTATGCCAAGGCGAAAAGTTTCGGCGCCAAGGTCGGCGATGAGCCGCGCGAATTGCCGCGCGCTGCTGGCGCCGGCTTCGGCTTTTCCTTCGAAACGCCGGAAGGCCATCCGCTGACGATTTCCTCGGGCGTGAACTCCCACGCCAACGTGATTAATGACCGCTCTCGGCCAGCCAAGCTCAGTCACGTCGTCCTCAACAGCGCGCAGGTTGCCCCGCAGACGGAGTTTTTTATCGACCTGCTCGGTTTCCGGCTGAGCGACGCCACCCACATCATGAATTTCGTGCGCTGCAGTGCCGACCATCACAGCATCGCGCTTGCGCGCGGCAGCGGGCCCTCGCTCAATCACATGGCCTATGAAATGAAGAATTTCGACGGCCTGATGCACGGCTCCGGCCGTATGAAGCAGAACGGTTTCGACATCGAATGGGGCATCGGCCGGCATGGGCCGGGCGATAACATCTTTGCCTATTTCGTCGAACCCAACGGTTTCGTCGCCGAATACACCACCGAGATCCAGCAGATCGACGAGATCAATTACGTGCCCGGCACGCCCGACTACTGGGCGAATTTCCCCGCGCGACCGTGCCGCTGGAACATGGCGACGCGGGCGTCGAACCGCGTGCGCGCCGCAATGGCCGGGCAGCTTCCGGAGGGTGAAGGCGAGACACCGCGCTGCGAGACCGTCATGGCGAAGACGCTCGGTCATTGAACGGGGAAGCCGCAAACTGCCGCGGCGACAGGACGGACCATGGGTGATACTCCCGCTTCAAAGACGCCGACGCCGCTGCACGGCTGGTACTTCCATATCCTGTTCATGGATGCGACCGACAAAGCCGGCGATCGGCTGCCGGTGCGTGCCGAACATCTGGCCGCGGTGGCTGAACTCGAACGCAAAGGCACGCTGTTTGCTGCCGGCCCCTTCCTCAATGACCAGGGCCTGCCGAATGGGTCGGGCATGTTCATCCTGCGCGCGACCTATGAGGAGGCGGAAGCGATTGCCAAGGCTGATCCGTTCGTGCGTGACGGCTTTCGCACGTACCGCATTGCGCCGTGGCGCATGAGCGAAGGCAGTTTTTCGCTGCGCGTCAATCTCGTGGCCAAATCCTTTGCGTTTGCCTGAACCGGCACGCCGTCGCCGCAGTGCGCATGTCGCAGCGCGACAGGACGCCCCTGTGCGGCTTCGAAAAAAGTCATCGCACCCTTAATTCGCTCTCGCGTCGGCCCTAAGCGCCTGATCCTTTTTGAAGATTCGGAGATCGCGCAGGATTGCCCCGCGCCGGGCTGCGGCCGATCGTCCGGCCGCACGCGCAAGCGTGAAGATCGAGGCCTTGTCAAAGGCTGCGGAAACTGGCTTGTGCAACCAGATTTTTTTGTCGACGAACATACCCCCGAGGAGGAAAGACATGCGATCCTTTCGCTTGTTGTCCGGCGTGATGCTTGCCGGGCTCATGATGACGCCCGCCGCCGCGCAGACACCCGAACAATTCTACAAAGGCAAGACCGTTCAGATGATGATCGGTTACAGCGCCGGCGGTGGCTATGACGTCTATGCCCGACTGGTCGCCAAATACATGGGCAAGCATATTCCCGGCCAGCCGAACGTCATTCCGCAGAACATGACCGGCGCCGGCAGCCTCAAGCTCGCCAACTATCTCTACAACGTGGCGCCGAAAGACGGCACCGTGATGGGTGCCATCGGCCGCGGCATCGCTTTCAATCCGATTTTGGGCATTCCGGGCTCCAAGTTCGAGCCGACAAAATTTCTCTGGCTCGGCAGCGCGAACGACGAGGTGAGCGTCTGCGTCGCCTGGAAGACGGCCGGCATCACCAAGTTCGATGATCTCTACACCAAGCAGATGACGGTCGGCGGCACCGGCGGCGGATCGGACACGGACGTGTTCCCGCGCGTCCTCAATGGCGTGCTCGGCACGAAGATGAAGGTCATCACCGGATATCCGGGCGGCAACGATGTCGGCCTCGCCATGGAGCGCGGGGAAGTGCAGGGCCGTTGCGGCTGGTCATGGTCGAGCGTCGTGTCCACGCACATGAACTGGTACAAGAACAAGGACATCTACGTGCTGGCACAGCTCGCGCTTGAAAAGAGCCCCGATCTGCCGGACGTTCCGCTGATCACCGATCTCGCAAAAGATCAGAAGCAGAAGCAGACCCTGCGGCTGATCTTCGCCCGCCAGGTGATGGGCCGGCCGTATCTCGCGCCTCCGGGAATTCCGAAGGACCGCGCCGAAGCGCTGCGGAAGGCATTCATGGATACGATGAAGGATCCGGAATTCCTCGAAGCAGCCAAAAAGGCGGACCTCGAGATCACGCCGGTTTCGGGCGAAAAGATTCAAGCTCTGCTTGAGGAAGCCGCCAATACGCCGAAGGATGTCCAGAAGCGCGCTGGCGAACTCATCGGACCCTGATCGGACCGAAGGCTGATTGCATCGACGACGTTTTGACCCGGCCGCATGTGCGGCCGGGTTCATATCTGGAGCCTCTCCGCGGACATTGATTTCGAGACCGCGATCATACCCGCCCGGCTCTCGCTGCATGGGTCCGTCCCAAAAACGAGATTCAATTTTGCAGAGGCGAAATATCTGGATAGGTTACGGCCCGAACCGGCCGCGATCCCCACGGCAAAAACGAATTCTAAAAAAACATCGGCACGCATCAGGCCATACTCAAAAAGAAGGAAGAAATGATGTTGAAGAAGAACGATAATTTGCGCGGATGGCAGTCGGACGTGATCGTCGACCTGGTCAAGCAATACGGTTTTCCCTTCATCACGCTCAATCCCGGCGCGAGCTTCCGCGGCCTGCACGACTCGCTGGTCAATTACGGCGACAATGATCCGCCGATGATGCTGTGCCAGCATGAGGAAATCGCGGTGCAGATCGCGCACGGCTATGCCAAGGCCACCGGCAAGCCGGCCGCCGTGATCCTGCACAATCTCGTCGGCTTGCTGCACGCGACCATGGCGATCTATTACGCCTACATGGACCGCTGCCCGATCTTCATTATGGGCGCGACCGGCCCGATGGATGAAGGCAAGCGCCGCCCGCATATCGACTGGACGCACACCGCGCTGGTGCAGGGCAACGCCATTCGCGATTACGTGAAGTGGGATTACCAGCCGTATTCGCTCGAGGGCGTGCCGGAGTCGTTTGCGCGCGCCTATTCGATCATGACGACCCAGCCGCAGGGCCCGGTCTATATGTGCTACGACGCCGACCTGCAGGAATCGCCGCTGACGCGCGAAGTGGCGCTGCCGCCCGTCGAATCCATGTCGACTCCGGCCGAAGCCATGCCCGCCCCCAAGGCAATGCAGGGCATCGTGGAGAAGCTGCTCAAGGCCGAGAATCCGATGCTCATCGCCGAGTATCACGGCCGCCGCGAGGGTGGATTCGAAAGCCTCGTCGAACTGGCCGAGACGGTCGGCGCCGGCGTGTGGGACGTGGGCAGCGCGCTCAACTTCCCCAATAAGCACCCGCTCTGCATCAGCATGGACAACGAGTCACTGGCCAGCGTCGATCTCGTCGTCGGCATTGACGTGCGCGATTACGAGAAGCAACTCACTCGCCTCAACAGCACCAACCGCACGCGTGAATTGCTGGTGAAGCAGGACTGCGATTTCGTCGAGATCGGTTTCGCCGAAATCAACATCAGCAAGTGGTCGATGGATTATTGCCGCATGCAGCCGTGCTCGATCCGCGCGATCGGCGACAGCATCATCGGCGTTCCCGAACTGACGCGCCTGTGCAAGGAGAAGATCGCCAAGGATCCCAAGCTGCAGGCCAAGATCAAGGCGCGCACCGAGAAGATCGGCAAGCGCCACGACGAGGTTTGGAGCCAGTGGCAAAAGGACGGGAGGAAGGGTTGGGACAACGGGCCCGTTACCTGGGGACGCCTGTCGCTTGAAGTGTGGGATGTCATCAAGAACGAGGATTGGGTGCTCGCCGCCAACAACCTCAAGCACAACATCCGCAAGTTCTGGGACATGGACAAGCCGTACCGGCATCCGGGCGTCGAACTCGGCACCGCCACGCAGATCGGCATGTCGATCGGCGTCGCGCTCGCGCACAAGGAGCACAAGCGCATCGTGGTGGATATCCAGCCCGATGGCGACCTGATGTTCGATGCCGGCGCGCTCTGGTTCCTGGCCAAGAACGAAATCCCGATGCTCATCGTGATGCACAACAACCGCGCCTACTACAATGACTGGGAACACCAGATCCGCATGGCGCGGCTGCGCGGCACCGATGAAGCCAAGGCGCATATCGGCATGGACCTGTTCGGTCCGGAGCCGGATTTTGGCGCGCTCGCCCGTTCCATGGGCGTGTGGGGCGAAGGCCCGATCGACAATCCCAAGGACCTTGGCCCGGCGCTCAAGCGCGCGCTGGAGGTGGTCAAGTCCGGCAAGCCGGCCCTGCTCGATGTCATCACCCAGCGCGAATGGAGAGAGATGACCTGAACGGCTGCGCACTAGCGCGGAGGAGGCAAAATAACGCGGCGCGGCAAGCTTTCCTGTCGCGCCGTTTTCGTTTCCGGCCGATCAGTAGATCAGAGAATTTTTGACCTGATTGACTTTCGTTCACGGTGTCATTCCGGGGCGCGAGTTCTTCGCGAGCGAACTCGGAATCCATAGCCACCGCGCGGGAGTATGGATTCCGGGCCTGCGCCAAGCGGCGCATCCCGGAATGATGGTCGCTCGCTAGGCCAACTCACTTGGACAGAGCTTTACGAAGCGCTGGTTCCGGCGGTTCGTGGGCGCGTTATTCTGCACAGCAGCATCCCCAAGAGTCGCGTGCGCGGCTTTCGTCCCAAAGATGGGAAAATAGGCAGTGTGCGGCACAAAACTGTGTATATTTTACACCTGTAAAGCCCGCCCTCGAGAGCAGGCTGGAACGAACGGGAGAAACATCGACATGGGAAAGCGTGTCCTCGCCTCACTTGCGTCCCTGGCAATCGCAACGTTGCTGCCCACTACCGGTCGTGCCGACTCCGTGGCCGACTTCTTTAGCGGCCGGCAGATGACCATGGTCATCGGCTACACCTCCGGCGGCGGGTACGACCTCTACGCGCGTGTGCTTTCAAAACACATGGGCAAACACCTTCCCGGCAATCCGACGATCACGCCGCAGAACATGCCGGGAGCGGGTAGCCTCAAGGCGGCGAACTTTCTTTATTCCGTCGCGCCGAAAGACGGCTCGGTGATCGGCATCTTTGGTCGCGGCATGGCGATGGAGCCATTGCTGGGAAACACGGCGGCGAAATACGACGCACGAAAATTTTCCTGGCTGGGCAGCGGCAGCGATCAGATCAGCGTCTGCGCCACGTGGCATACGTCGCGCATCAAGACCTGGGATGACGCGATGAAATATCCCGGCACGTTTGCGGGGGAGGGGCCGGGATCGGACCCCGACCTGTTCGCGACCATCCTCAAGAACGTCCTCGGCTCGCCGATGAAGCTGATCTCGGGCTATCCGGGCGGTGCCGAAATGAATCTCGCCATGGAGCGCGGTGAAGTTGATGGCCGCTGCGGCTGGTCGTGGTCGAGCGTCAAGCTGTCGAAGTCGGACTGGATCAAGGAGAAGAAACTCAATTTCATCCTGCAGATGGCCTTGGAGAAAAGCCCCGAACTGCCCAACGTGCCTTTCGTCATGGATTACGCGAAGACCGATAGCCAGCGGGACATCTTCAAGGTCATCCTCGGCCGTCAGACCATGGGATGGCCGTTCACCGCGCCGCCGGGCGTTCCGTCGGACCGCGTGGCAGCGCTGCGCAAGGCGTTCGACGACACGATGCGCGATCCGGAATTTCTCGCCGAGGCGAAAGCAAGGAAGCTCGATGTCAACCCGATGAACGGCGCAGCGGTGAGCAAGCTGGTCGACGCGATCTATCAAACCCCGAAAGCAAGCCTGGATGCGGCGCGCGCGGCCATCGTCGCGAAGGATGTCGTGACCAGGAAGAAATGACGCGCATTGCCGTGCAACGTCTTGCGACGGTGCGGTCTGCCTAGGGCCGCACCGCTGGAGTTTCGATCTTCAGTCCGGCGGCGCGGGCGCGCAGATAGAGCGCCAGCGCAAGATGTTGCTCGGAGCCGTAGGCGAACGGTTCGGCGCGGACGCCGAACATGCAATTGCGCAGACGGCGTTCGAGCGAGCCCATGCCCTGCCATTCGAGGCGATAGACCGGATAGCCGGTGGCCTGACCCTGCTGGATCGGATTGCCGGATAGTTTTTGCTGCCAGTTGTCGTCATGGCATTGTGCGCAGGAAAGATTGAGCTGTCCCTGCCGCAGAAAATAAAGCGCGCGGCCTTTTTCCAACGTTGCCGCGAGGCGTGAATCGTCCGGCGGCGTGATCGGCATGCCGCGCGATTGCTGGCCGACAAAGGCCGACAGCGCCAGCCATTCGGCATTTTCAGCGGGGAAGGGCGTCGCTTTCTGGTTCTCGCTGCGGCACAAATTGATCCGCTGCGGCAGCGTGATCGGCCGCCCGTGTGCTGCGTCGTAAGCCGGGTAACGCGCCGCCACGCCTTGCATGCTGGTCGTCGCGTCGCCATGGCAGTCGGCGCAGGATTTTTGCGCGGCGCCCGCTTTCTTGTTCCAGGACGCTTCGCCGTCGAGCACCGACAGCATGCCGGGATTGGCGGTGTCGTCGTCCTGCATCGCCCTGGCTTGCGCACTCATGAAATCGTAGCCGGACTTGCGGTCCGCGGGCGCGATCTCCCCCGCCACGGCAGTCGCGATTCCCGTCAGCACCATCGCTGCAAGCAAACCGGCTCTTTGGCGGTAGAAACGAGCGGACGTCATCGTCGCTCAGTCCACTGTGATGTTGGCGAGTTCGGTATGCGTCTCGCCGTCATCCGCGACCCAGGTAAAAGCCAACACGCCGGTTTCGGTCGCGACCGTGTGAAACGTGATGTAGGGGTTGGCCGCCACGGCGGGATGCAGATCAGCGCGAAACACCTCCTCGCCGTTATAGGTGCAGGTGAAACGGTTGATGATGTTGCGCGGAATGCGCGCGCCGGTATCGCCGTGACGATAGCCAGTTTCCATGGGATGCGAGATCAGCGTCTTGATCGCGATCACGCCGCCTTGCGTCGCCGTTTTCGGGACATGAACGAGCGCGCGCGACATCATGGGATGAAATCCTCGGTGCAGGCGGCGAGCGTGACGATGATGTCGGCGCTATCGGACCAGAACGTGCCGTCGCTCATCTGCGCGATGGCTGTCACGGTCTGCGAGTCGGCAAGGCGGACGCGGGTCGAAATGTCGGCCTTGCCGGCACGCGGGCCGAGATGAAAGCTGATCACATCGGGCTGCGGATTCTTCTCGTTGAAGACGTGGATCGCCTTGACGTAATCGGCTGCCGTCATCGGGCTGTCGACCTTGACGGTCATGGCGACGGTGTTGCCGTTCTCGGCCAGCGGCGGAATGTCGAGATGGACGCGGCCTTTTTGTACCGTTGCGCCGCCGGTGACCTGCTTGATCGCGGCGTCCTTCTCCTCCGGTGTCGCGCGCGCTGTCTGAGGAGCAGCAACCGCGCCCAGCGCCGCGCCACCCGCCAATGCACAAAACCCGCGCAGCACGATCCGGCGCGTGGGTCTTGCGCGTTCGCTGCCTAAGATATTTGCGCCGTGGTCCATCGTGGTCATCATCACCATCATTTCTGCAACGTGGCGAGAAAGGCAATTACGTCCTCGATCTCCTGCGCGGTCAAAATCGGTTTACCGCGCTGCGCGTCGGCGACGCGTGTGAGGCCATCGACGCGATAATAGGGCGGCATCACCGTGTCGGGATTGAGACGCGTCGCATCGACAAGGCGCAGCCGCATCTGTCCCGGCGTGAGCCGCGCGCCGACGCCGCGCAAGTCGGGGCCGATGGTGCCGGGGAAATGCTGCTCGGGAAACGGCCCGGCGTGGCACAGCAGGCAGGCGCTCTTGCGCGCCAGAATAATCGTGCGTCCGCGCGCGGCATCGCCGCTGAGTCCGCCGAGCGGTGCGGCAATCGCATCGCCTGTTATCGCGTAGGGCACGAGCAGATCCGCGCGCGCGATGCTTGTCGGCGCATCGAAGCCCGACGCGGTGGCGAGCATCGCGAAGCCCACAAAGGCGAGGCGGATTTTAGCCGAAGGCATCTTTGGCGCTCTGCCGGAACCATGCTTCGGCTGCCCGCGCGTCACGGCTCTGCGCGGTGGTCACGTCGGTGCCGGCCGGGTTTGCGCTGCGCGCACCAGCGGGGATTTCATGAAAATCGCCGTTCTCGAAGCGATAGGAGGCGATCACCGATACGGCGGCGTCGGGCGCGACGAAGCCGTAGCATGAACTTTCAAGTGGCGCGGACTGCGAAGCGTTACCCTTGAGCGCGGCCGCGACGGCGGCGGCGCAAATCTTTGCTTCCGACTGCGCCGAGGCGGCCGCCTTCGGGACGCCGCTGAGCACCGTGGCATCGCCGATCACATACACGCCGGGCTGCAGCGTCGATTCGAACGTCTGCGGCTTCACCGGGCACCAGCGCGTGCGGTCGGTGACGCCGGCCGCTTCCGCGATGGCGCCGGCCTTTTGCGGCGGGATCACATTGGCGACGCTGGCCGTGTAGTCGCCGAAATCGGTGACGAGTTTTTTTGCCTTGGCGTCGATCGAAACGAGGTTGCCGCCTGCCGAGAGGCCGATCCATTCGAGATGCTGCGGATAGAGCCGCTTCCACGCCGCCTGGAATTGCGCCTGCTGCGGAAACGAATCCTTGGCGTCGAGTATCGTGACTTTCGACTTCGGCTTTTTCGTCTTGAGATAATGCGCGATCAGGCTGGCGCGCTCGTAAACGCCGAGCGGGCAGCGCATCGGGTTGTCCGGGGCCGAGATCACCACCTGGCCGCCATCGTCCATCGCGTCGAGCTGTTTGGCGAGGAGCGCCAGTTGATCGCCGGAGACCCATGCGTGCGGCATGTCCTGCGCGACTTGTTCGCTGTAGCCGATGATCGTGTCGTAGCGCAGCGCGATGCCCGGGGAGAGCACCAGCCGCTGATAGTCGAGTTTCGTGCCGTCGCCCAGCGTGACGCTGCGCGCATGGGCGTCCACCGCGGTCGCCTTCTGCCGCACGAGCGTGATGTTATCGCTCGCGAGGCTGTTGTAGGAGAAGGTTTGCTCCGACAACTTACGCAGGCCGGTGATGACGGCATTGCCGAGCGGGAACGCGACGTAGTTCGCGTTTGGTTCGACCAGCGTCACGCGGATATCCGGTGCGATGCGGCGCAGTTCGCGCGCGCAGCTTGCACCGCCATAGCCGCCGCCGATGATGACGACATGCGGCTGTGTCTGCGCGATCGCCGGCCGCGCGAGGGCAAGCGCCGCCGCACCGGCGACACTGCCGAGCACAGCGCGGCGCGACAGAGGGTGTGACATCAGCGGCACGGTGTCCTCCAACCGTGCCGTCGTGCTTTCAGGCCTTGGCGAGGTCGTTGTTCTTCACCGGAAGGTTGCGGATGCGTTTGCCCGTCGCCCGGAAGATCGCATTGAGCACGGAAGGTGCGGCCACAGCGATTGTCGGCTCACCCACGCCGCCCCAGAAGTCATGGGTCGCCAGGATGTGGGCTTCGACACGCGGCATCTCGTCGAGGCGCATGACGCGGTAGGTGTCGAAGTTCTGCTGCTCGACGGCGCCGTCCTTGAGGGTGATCGCGCCAAACAGCGACGCCGAAAGACCGAAGACGAAGGAGCCTTCGACCTGACGGGCGATCTGCTCGGGATTGACGGCGTGGCCGCAATTCGTGCCGGCGACGATCCGGTGGATCTTCAGTTCGCCCTTGTCGTTCACGGAGACTTCGGACACGGCCGCGACATAGCTGCCAAAACCCATGATCTGGGCGCAGCCGCGGAAAATGCCTTCCGGCGCCGGCTTGTCCCAGCCGGCTTTTTCCGCGACGGCGTCAAGCACGGCGCGATGCTTTGGCTTGAGCAGTTTGCGGCGGAATTCCAGTGGGTCGACACCGGCCGCATCCGCAAGCTCGTCCATGAAGCATTCGACGTAGATCGCGTTGTGGTTGGTGTTGACGCCCCGCCAGTAACCCGGCGGCACATGCGGATTGCGCATGGCATGGTCGATCAACAGGTTCGCAATGTCGTAGCCGAACTCGCTCTCCGGTCCTTTTGGCAGCAGGCCCTGGAAAACGCCTGGGTCCATGCCGCCTTTGAGACCTTGCGGATTGAGACCGGCCGTAATCGACTGGCCGGAAATGCGCATGTGCAATCCCGTGAGATTGCCTTGCTCATCGAACGCACCGGTCATCTTGCACTGCGTGATCGGATGATACGAGCAGTGCGTCATGTCCTCTTCGCGCGACCAGATCAGCTTCACCGGTGTGCCCGGCCGCGTCATTGCGATCTTCACCGCCTGTGTGACGTAGTCGGAGCGGCCGCGGCGGCCGAACCCGCCACCCAGAATGACCTTGTGCACGTCGCATTGCTGCACGCGCAGTCCGCAGGCTTCCGCCGTCGCTGCGAGCGCGGCTTCCGCATTCTGCGTCGGACACCACACTTCGCATTTGTTCGGCGTATAGAGCGCGGTGGTGTTCATCGGCTCCATGGTCGCGTGGTTCTGCCACGGATAGGTATAGACGGCCTCGACCTTCTTGGCCGCGCCTGCGATCGCGCCCTTGGCGTCGCCGGCCTTGTTGCCGACAAAAGCTTCTTCCGCATCGAGGCCGCCCTTGAGGAAGGCATCGACATCGGCCTGCTGCACCTTGGCGTTCTCGCCGCCGTCCCAGGTAACGGGCAGCGCGGCGAGCGCGGTCTTCGCATGCCAGTAGGTGTCGGCGATGACGGCGACGGCATTGTCGCCGACCTTCACGACGTCCTTGACGCCGGGCATGGATTTGACTTTCGCGGCGTCGAAGCTTTTCAGCTTGCCGCCGAACACGGGGCAGGCGGCAATGGTGGCGATCAGCATGTTCGGCAGCTTCACGTCGATGCCGTATTGCTGCGTGCCATCGAGCTTATGGCGGGTGTCGAGGCGCGGCAGCGGCTTGCCGGCGATCGTCCAGTCCTTCGGGTCCTTGAGCTTGACGTCTGTCGGCGGCGTGATGCCGGCGGCGGCGTCTGCCACCTTGCCGTAGGTAACGCTGCGGCCCGAAGCCTGATGCGTGATGACGCCCTTGGAAACCTTGCATTCGCTCGCCGGCACGTTCCACTGTTTGGCAGCGGCGCCGATCAGCATTTCGCGCGCGGCCGCGCCGCCTTGCCGGACATAGAGTTGCGATTCGCGAACACCGCGGCTGCCGCCGGTCGAGAAATTCTTCCACACGCGATGGCGCGCGAGGTTTTCACCGGGCGTCGGAAATTCGGTCGTGACTTTCGACCAGTCGCATTCAAGCTCTTCGGCGACAAGCTGGGCGAGGCCGGTCAGCGTGCCCTGGCCCATCTCCGAGCGCGCGATGCGGATGACGACGGTCTCGTCCGGCTTGACGACGACCCAGGCGTTGACTTCCGGCGGCGCGCCGGTCGCCGCGCGAGCAGCGCCGGGCAGTGGAAGCGTGAAGCCGAGCGACAGGCCGGCCGCAGCCGACGACACCAGGAAACCACGACGGTTGAAGTGCGGAATCGCATTCATGACGGCCTCCGAAAAGTTCAAGCGCTGGCAGCGGTCTTGATGGCGGCGCGCACGCGATTGTAGGTGCCGCAGCGGCAGATGTTGGTCATCGCCGCCTCGATATCGGAGTCGTTGGGTTGGGGCTTTTCCTTGAGCAGGGCTTCTGCGGCCATGATCATGCCGGACTGGCAGTAGCCGCATTGCGGCACGTCATGCACCAGCCATGCTTTCTGCACTTTCGAGAGGTCGCCATTGGTGGCGAGACCCTCGATGGTGGTGATCTGCTTGTCCACCACCGCGCTCACAGGGATAGAGCAGGAGCGCCGCGCCATGCCGTCGACATGCACAGTGCAGGCGCCGCATTGAGCAATGCCGCATCCGTATTTCGTTCCGGTCAGGCCGATGGTGTCGCGCAACACCCACAGAAGTGGCGTGTTCGGTTCGACATCGATGTCGTGCGATGTTCCGTTGACGATAAGACGAGCCATGACCTTCCTCCCTGAAAGTGCGCAGAGGTCTAATAACCTTTGCCTGCAAACGCTCACGCGCGCGAACGGCCATCGCCGTCCAACGCGTCCGGCCTTCTCCGCCGGATCCGTGAGGAACGCTAACAGATTGGATTGGTTCTATGAAGCGGGGCGCCAGGGGAAAGTGCGAGCCGGCTTTTATCCGGCCCGATGCTCCGAAATCACTTTCCACAGTCTTTCAGCCGTCGCCGGCATTTCGAAGTGGCGGACGCCGAGCGGCGATAACGCATCATTGATCGCGTTCATGATCGCCGGCAGGGCGCCGACCGTCCCGGCTTCGCCCGCGCCCTTGACGCCGAGGGCGTTCTGCTTGGTCGGCACGCTGTGGCTCTGCACCGTGAGACTGGGCAGGTTGTCGGCGCGCGGCATGTAGTAGTCCATGAACGAGCCGGTCAGAAGCTGGCCGTCGGAATCGTGGAGAATGATTTCGCCAAGCGCCTGGCCCGCGCCCTGCGCGATGCCGCCGTGAATCTGGCCCTTGAGCAGCAGCGGATTGACCACTTGGCCGACGTCATCGACGACGGTGTAACGCAGGATGTCGGGAATCCCGGTCTCGGGATCGATCTCGACTTCGCAGATGTGGAAGCCGTTGGGGAAGGTGGCGCCCGCAGGCGCGACGATCACATTGGCATTGAGCCCGATCTCGGCATTGCGCGGTAGCTTCTGCGGCATGAAGGCGGCCTGCGCAACATCGACAATGTCGATGGTGCGGTCGGTGCCGGCGACAGTGAACTTGCCTTCGGCGAATTCAATATCGGCCTGCGAGGCTTCGAGCAGATGCGCCGCGATCTCCTTGCCGCGGGCGATGATCTTGTCGGAAGCGCGCACGACGGCGGTGCCGCCCGCACCCATGGTGCGTGAGCCGAACGTGCCGCGGCCGTGGAAGACCTTATCGGTGTCGCCATAGACGAAGCGCACCTTGTCCGGCGAAAGACCCAGCGTCGTATGCACGATCTGGCGGAAGACGGTCTCGTGGCCCTGGCCGTGATTGTGCGAGCCGACCATCACGCTGGCTTCGCCGGTCGGCTCGAAACGGATTTCGGCGGCTTCTTCCTGCGGCCGGTCGGCGGGGCCGCCGGCGATTTCGATCACGCTCACGGCGCCGATGCCGTAAAGCTTTCCCGCCTTGCGCGCCTTGTCGGCGCGGCCTTTTGCGCCCTTCCAGTCGCCGGCTTCCATCGCCAGCTTCATGCAGCCTTCGAAATCGCCGCTGTCATAGGTGTAAACCAAGCCGGTCTTGAACGGCATGGCGCTTGCCGGGATCATGTTGCGGCGGCGCAGTTCGATCCGGTCGATGCCGATGTCGCGCGCGGCGATGTCGATGATGCGCTCGATGCAATAGGAGGCTTCGGGGCGGCCGGCGCCGCGATAGGGGCAGGTTGGATTGCTGTTGCAGAACACGCCGGTGACCGCGACGTGGATGTGCGGGGTCATATAGGTGCCGGCGAGGCCGCCGACATTGTTGACGGGAACGAGGGTGCCGTTCGACGACAGATAGGCGCCGAGGCTGGCCAGGGTTTCGACGCGCAGCGCCAGAAACTTGCCGTCCTCATCGAGCGCGAGCGAAACGTCGGAAATGTTGTCGCGCGCCTGATGATCGCACAGGAACGACTCGCTGCGATCGCTGATCCATTTCACCGGCCGGCCGAGCTTGCGCGCGGCCCACAGCACCAGGATCAGTTCGGGATACATGCCGCCTTTCATGCCGAAGGCGCCGCCGGTGTCCGGCGAGATGACATGCATCTGGTTGATCGGAACCTTGAAGATGGTCTGCGCCAGCTCTGCGCGTAGCGCGTGTGGGGATTGCAGTCCGGCATAGAGCGTGAAGCGGTTGTCGCCCTGATCGTAGAGGCCGATGGCGTCGCGCGGCTCCATGGAATTCGTCGCCACGCGGGAGATGCGGAAACGCTCCTTAACCACATGCTTGGCCTTGGCGAAGGTTTGGTCGACGGCGGCCTTGTTGCCGAGTTCCTGCAGGAAACAGATATTGTCGGGCGCTTCCTGCCAGACGGCGGGCGCGCCGTCGGCGGTCGCCTCCTCGAGCGTCGCGGCGGCCGGCAGGTTCTCGTAGTCGATCTCGACCAGTTCGGCGGCGCTTTTGGCGTCGGCCATGGTCTCGGCGATGACGGCAACGACCGCGTCGCCGACGTAATGCACGGCGTTGACCGCGAGCGCCGGATAGGGCGGTTCGAAGCTCGGCTCGCCGTTCGGGTGCTTGCGGCGCATGCGGCAGCGGATGCCGCCGATGCCGTCGGTCTCAAGGTCCGCGCCAGTGTAGATGGCAACGACGCCCGGCGCTTCCTTGGCCGCGCTGGTGTCGATGCTCTTGATCGTCGCGGCCGCGTGCGGCGAGCGCAGCAGATAGAGGTGGGTTTGCCCGGTGAACGAGAAATCGTCGGTGTAGCGACCCCGGCCGCGGGTGAGCCGCAGGTCTTCGTAACGGGGGAGGGAACTGCCGACTTCGAATTCGCGCATGGGGGTCCTTCCGGGGGGCCTGTTTTCGTTGTGCGGGGTGGAGGGCGGATGGGGCGCGTCAGAGAGCGCCGCCCGCAGGCTGTCCGGCGGTTTTGGACCAAATCGCGCCGTCCATCAAGGCGCAGGGAGGAACCTTGCCGGATGGGTGGAAAAGCACGTGGAGGGACGCACGCGGCCATGCAGACCTGCGGCGGAATGACTTGCGTTCCCCCGCCAGTGCGCTATCACCCACGGCAAGAGCCTTGCACGTCGATGCGGCTTTTTTCTCTGGACCTTGCGGACCAGTTTGGCCTGCCTGACCGGCTTCCAGCCAGGCGTCAGGCCCAGGCGGCGCGGCAGGTTGTCGTGCGCCAAGTCACAGTGAGCCAAGTCACTGGAAGCAACGTGTCGCTGAGCAACTCGTTTGTGAGGGAGTGGTGGAATGTCAGAAGACGAAAAGAAGGTCCCGGCCGGACATACGGTCGCCGATCATGGCATGGGCATGGACCTCTACCACGAGCATGACGACGATGCCGACCACGACCACGATTTCATTCCCAGCACCGAGCGCCTCGAAGACAATCCGATCTGGATCCAGGACCATGTGACGCTGCACAGCGTCGGCATCGACATCGGCTCCTCCGGCACTCAGGTCATTTTCTCGCGCATCAATATGCGCCGCCTCGGCGAGGACCTGACCAGCCGCTACTACGTGACCTCGCGCGAGACGCTGTATCAATCACCGGTTGCGCTCACACCCTATGCCAGCGAAGAGCGGATCGACGACGCGAAGCTGCGCAAGATCATCGACGAGGCCTATTCAGAGGCAAAAATCCATCCGGACGACATCGACACCGGCGCCGTGATCCTCACCGGCGAGGCGCTGCGACGGGAAAATGCCCAGGGCATCGCGAAAATCCTCTCCGAGCAGGGCGGCGAATTCGTCTGCGCCACCGCCGGCCATCACATGGAATCGATGCTTGCCGCCTACGGCTCGGGCGCGTCGCGCATTTCGCACGATGAGGGCAAGCGCATGCTCAACATCGACATCGGCGGCGGCACGACCAAGCTCGGTCTCGTCGAGAAGGGCAAGGTCGTCGTCACCGCGGCCTTCCACGTCGGCGGACGTCTGCAGGTCGTCGATGAAAACATGAAGATCGTCCGCCTCGACCCGGCCGGAAAGCATCACGCCCGGAACGCCGGCTTCGACTGGAAGGTCGGCGACACGGTGACCTCTGAGCAGCTCGACAAGGTCGCCGAAGGCATGGCCGACCGCGTGGTGGAAGCAATCGTCACCCGGCCGCTGCCGCATGAGGCCGAACATCTCTATCTCACCGATCCGATCCTAGATTTCGGCAAGCTCGACGGCATCATTTTTTCAGGTGGCGTCGGCGAATACGTCTATGGCCGTGAAACGCGCGATTTCGGCGACCTGGGGCGCCGCGTCGGCGACGCCATCCGCCGCCGCGTCGAAGCCGGGGCTTTCCCCTGGCCGATGCACACCGCCGGCGAATGTATCCGCGCGACCGCGCTGGGCGCTTCGGAATACAGCGTCCAACTGTCGGGCAACACCAGCTACATCTCCACCCCCGGCAAGCTTCTGCCGCGCCGCAACCTGCAGGTGCTCAAGCCGAACTTCGTCTGCGAGGAGGAGATCGACGCCGACAAGCTGGCGAAGGCGATCCGCGGGCATTTCAAGGCGTTCGATCTCGCTGTCGAGGGCGACGCGGAAGTCGCCCTCGCCTTTAGCTGGCAGGGTATGCCGTCCTACGAGCGCATCGCAGCGTTCGGCAAAGGCATCGCGGCGGCGATGGCGCCGCGTATCAAGCGCGGCGATCCGATCTACGTGATGCTCGACGGCGATATCGCGCAGACGCTGGGCGCGATCATGCGCGAAGAACTCGACGTGCATAGCGAACTCCTCGTCATCGACGGGGTGGCCCTGCTCGACTTCGACTATATCGACCTCGGCCGCATCCGGATGCCGTCGAACACCGTGCCGGTGACGATCAAGTCTCTGGTATTCAGCGAGGACCCGCGCGGGAATATGCCGCGTGAGCGGCTGCATCACCACGAAGACCATGGTCACGCGCACGGTCACGGCCATTCACACGGCCATGATCACGGGCATTCGCATGGTCACGACCACAAACACGATCACGACCACAAGCACGATCACGCGCATTAAGGCGCTGCCGGCGAAAGCCTGCTCCCGGAGGTAAGCCGGGAGAGGACGGCGGTCTGGCGGCGGATAGGCGCGGGTGATCTCATCGCGAGTAATTTTTGAGCGGCTGCCCGGGGGCGCTGCCAGAGCCGGAACTAGAGTGCGTGGGGATAGTCGTTCGGCCGGGCGCATGTTAGAGACGTGCAACCAAAGTCCGAGGCTAAAGTCCGGGGCAGAGTCTCCGGTGGAGGAAGCGGTGTGGCAGAAGCTGTAGGCCGTTATTACAGCCAGCAGGACGACGAGAAACCGACCGGTTTCCGGCTCGATCCCAAGTGGATCATCATCGGCGTTTGCGTCGTGACGGTGGCCTGGCTCGCGCTGGTGCCGCTGGTCTTTCTTGTCTGGCAGAGCTTCCTGACGCCGCAGACGGCGTCCGTCGCCGCGCAATATACGCTCGAGAATTACCGGACCGCGTATCTGAGCGCGGAAACGGCGCGGCTGCTGTTCACGTCGGTGCGCTATGCGCTGGGCACGGCGGTTTTTGCGCTCGCGCTCGGCACCTTCCTGGCCTGGATGAACGAGCGCACCAACACGCCGTTCAAGTCGCTGTTTTTTGCCCTGGCGCTGATCCCGCTCGTCATTCCCGGCATTTTGTTCGTCGTCGCCTGGATCATGCTGGCGAGCCCGAAGATCGGGCTTCTCAACCTCATCGTCCATCGCTGGCTCGGCTTCGATTTCGTTCCCTTCAATGTCTATTCGCTGTCGGGAATGATTTGGGTCGACGGCCTGCATTATTCGCCGATGGCGTTCCTGCTGCTGACGGCGGCGTTCCGCTCGATGGATCCCTCGCTCGAGGAATCGGCGATGATGAGCGGGGCGTCGGTCTGGCAGATCGCCTACCGCATCACGTTGCGGCTGGCGTGGCCGGCAATGGTGGCGTCCTTCCTCATCCTCTTTGTGCGCGCGATCGAATCCTTCGAAGTGCCGGCGCTGCTCGGCCTGCCCGTCGGCATCGAGGTCTATACGTCGTCGATCTACCTCGCGATCAACCAGTATCCGAGCAAGATCGGGCTGGCCTCCTCCTATGCGGTGACGCTGCTGCTGATCACCAGTGCCGGCATCTATTTCCAGTCGATCCTGTCAGGGCACAGCAACCGCTACACGACGGTGACCGGCAAGGGGTTCCGTCCGCGCCAGCTCGATCTCGGCAAATGGCGCTATGCGACGGCGGCATTCTTCATCGTGTATTTCATGCTCGTGGTGCTGCTGCCGTTCCTGGTGCTGTTGTGGTCGTCGCTGCAGAAATACTACAGCGTGCCGACGCTTGCCGCGCTCCAGCACCTCACGCTCGATCCGTACCGCCACATCATGTCCTATCCGGCGTTCCTGACCTCGGTGAAGAATAGCCTGTTCCTGTCGGTCGGCACGGCGACGCTGGTCATGCTGGTGACGTCGGTCATCGCCTGGATAGTGGTGAAGACCAAGATTCCGGGACGCTGGATGCTCGACAGCCTGACCTCGCTGCCGCTCGTCTTCCCCGGCCTCGTGCTCGGCCTGTCGATCATGGTGTTCTACCTTAACGTGCCGATCGGCATTTACGGCACGATCTGGATCATGTTCATCGCTTACGTCACGCGGTTCATGCCCTATGGCCTGCGCTACAATCTCACGTCGATGATGCAGATCCACAAGGAACTGGAAGAGTCCGCGGCGATGAGCGGCGCGTCATGGTCGCTGACCTTCCGCCGGATCATCCTGCCGCTGCTCAAGCCCGGTCTGCTTGCCGGCTGGATCTACATCATGATCGTCTCGATCCGCGAATTGTCGAGTTCGATCCTGCTTTACAGCCCCGGCTCCGAGGTCGTTTCGATCATGATCTGGGAGTTGTGGCAGAACGGACAATATGTCGAACTGTCGGCGCTCGGCGTCATGCTCATCACGTTCCTTTTCTTCGTGGTGATGCTCGCGCAATATGTAGGCAAGAAATTCGGCGTCGCGGATGCGTGACCGGATCGGTGCAGGAGGATTAAAGCCGTGTTGAGAGTGCAATCGCTCAATACCGAATATCCGAACGACAAGGGCGGCGTGGTGAAAGCCGCGCAGGACGTGTCGTTCGAGGTCCCCGAGGGCAAGCTGTTCACGCTGCTCGGTCCGTCCGGCTGCGGCAAGACGACGACACTGCGCTCGATCGCGGGCCTCGAAAAGCCGACGTCCGGCGAGATCGACCTTGATGGCCAGGTCATCTACTCCTCGAGCAAGGGTGTTTTCGTTGCGCCCAACAAGCGCAATTTCGGCATGGTGTTTCAATCCTATGCCATCTGGCCGCACATGAACGTGTACCAGAATACGGTGTTTCCGCTCGAAGTCGGCAAGAAGAAGATCAGCAAGACGGACATGCGCGACCGGGTCATGCGCGTGCTCAATGCCGTGGCGCTCGATCATCTCGCCGATCGCGAGGCGACAAAGCTCTCCGGCGGCCAGCAGCAGCGTCTGGCGCTTGCCCGCGCGCTGGTGATGGAGCCGCGGCTGTTGCTGCTCGACGAGCCGCTCTCCAATCTCGATGCCAAATTGCGCGAACGCATGCGTTTCGAACTCAAGCGCCTGCAGCGCGAACTCAAGCTGACCACGATCTACGTCACCCACGACCAGAGCGAGGCGCTGGCGCTGTCGCACGAGATCGCCGTGATGAACGAGGGCCGGGTGGTGCAGATCGGAGCGCCGCGCGACATCTACGAGCGGCCGAAGAACAAGTTCGTCGCCGACTTCGTCGGTACGACCAATTTCATCGATGCCAAGGTGCTCGACGTCGATGCCGGCGGCGGCCAGTGCAAGGTCTCGACCCGGATCGGCGATATGACCGTCGCCTGCGAAAGTGGAACGAGCCGGAACGATATGATTCTCGTCTCGGTGCGACCGGAAGACGTGGAACTTTCCGACGCCCCGTTGTCGCCCGATACGGAGTACAATGTCTGTTCCGGCATGGTGGACGCCAAGGTTTTCCTGGGCGAATATCTGGACTTCCAGGTCAAGGTCGGCGACACCATGGTCCTGGCGAAGGGACATCCGTCCCTGCGTACGCCGGTCGGGGATCCGATTCACATGCGGATGAAGACCGACAAATGCATCGCGATTCCGGCGGACGGGCGCGCCTGAATTTGCTAAAAATTGTACGATTTCGCGCGCGATGAACGATCAATTTCGACGGCCTTGAAGGAGAAGAAAATGGCAAAAGACGCAATGGTTTCCGAGGACCTTGCGAAGAAATTCGCAACGGAGAAAGAAACTCCCTACACCCGCTGGGTGCGTGACGAAGGCCTCGAAATCATCCCGGCCATGTATGTCCGCAATCTGCGCAAGGTCGAGCTCAAGCCATGGGCGCGCCGCGGCGGCAACGCGGTTTTCGTCAACCACGACGCATCGCGCACGTCGAATGACAGCTATGTCATGGAGATTCCGGCGGGCAAGAAGCTCGCGCCGCATCGCCAGCTCTTCGAAGAGATGATCCTCATCCTCGACGGCCGCGGTTCGACGACCGTGTGGAACGACGAGGGCAAGCGCATCACCTTCGAATGGGGTCCGGGCTCGCTGTTCGCCATTCCGCTCAATGCCTGGCACCAGCATTTCAACGGCTCGGGCAAGGAGGCGGCGCGCTATATCGGCGTCACCAACTCGCCGCCGGTCATGAATCTCTACGAAGACATCGACTTCGTGTTCAACACGAACCACGACTTCAAGAGCCGCTTCAATGGCGAGCCGGATTACTTCGCCGCCAAGGACGACCAGCAGGGCCTGCTGCTGAAGACCAACTTCGTTGCCGATGCGGTCAACCTGCCGCTGATCAGCGCCAAGGAACGCGGCGCGGGCGGCGGCCACATCCGCTTCAGCATGGCCAAGGGCTCGATGAACAGCCACATCTCGCAGTTCCCGATCGGGACCTACAAGAAGGGCCACGCGCATGGTCCGGGCGCCTACGTCATCATCCTGTCGGGCGAAGGCTATTCGCTGATGTGGCCGGAAGGCGAAGAGCCGAAGCGCTACGAGTGGGAAGTCGGCACGCTGATCGTTCCGCCGAACATGTGGTTTCACCAGCACTTCAACACCGGCACCACGCCTGCGCGCTACATGGCGTTCAAGCACGAGGTCGTCTCGATCCGCAATGCGCAGGGCGTGCCGAAGGCGTGGATCAGCCGCCGCATCGGCGGCGACCAGATCGATTACGTTGACGAGAAGCCGTACATCCGCAAGGAGTTTGAGCAGGAACTCGCCAAGCGCAACATTGAAACCAAGATGACGAAGGCCTACGAGCAGGAACTTGCGGACCTGCCGCCGCTGGCCAAATCGGCCTGATCGGTTCCGACATCGAATGAAAAAGGGCGCCGCGAGGCGCCCTTTTTGCTGTTGTGATTGTGTTGCTGCGTTTCGAAGGACAACCGTCGTCAGGTCCGCAGGCTTCCACTCTGTCGTACCCGCGAAAGCGGGTACCCAGCGCGTTCTTCCTTGGTGTCTGCCATCGCAGCTACAGCAGCGCAAGAGCTGGATGCCCGCGTTCGCGGGCATGACAACAGTTGAGCGTTACGGCTGCGAAGGGTTTGCCAATCGCCGTTCTACTCCCAGGGCATCAGCGAGGCATGGATCACGTCCGGCACGCCCTTGTTGCCGACCGAGCGGATCGCAAGATCGACGTCCTTGAGGCCGAACTTGTGCGTCGTGATCTTCTCGAGCGGGAAGCGGCCGGAGGCGATCTGCGCGAGGGCGAGCTCGCAGGCCTCATAACTATGGCCGCGCGCACTGTGCATGGTGATGAATTTCACCGTAAATTTCTCCAGCGGGAAATTGGGAAATTCCTTCAGTTCGCCCTGCACGACGATGGTGCCGCCCTTGCGCTTGAGCGCCTCGATGCCGAGCAGGATCGGGATCGTCCCCGCGCCTGCGGTGCAGTCGAGCGCCACGTCCACGCCTTCGCCGCCGGTGTATTCCAGGATCTTCTCCAGCGGGTCTTCAGCATTGACGTCGATGACGTGATCGGCGCCGAGTTCCTTCGCCACCTTCATGCGCGCATGGTCCTTGGCGGTGCCGGTGACGATGATCTTCGATGCGCCGGCCTGTTTGCAGATCACGGTCTGCGAGAGGCCCTGCTGACCGGGACCCTGAATCAGCACGGTCGAATTGTAGCCGACGCCGCCGTCGAACAGCGACCACTCGACACCGTTCGCCATCGGCGTGACGAGGCCGGCGAGTTCGGGCGATACGCCTTTGGGCACGTGGTGCATCACCGCGTTCCAGGGCAGATAGACATACTGCGCGAAACCGCCGAACAAATGCGGGGCGCGCTCGGCCGTGGTATAGCCGTAACGGATGCCGTTCGGGTTGAAGCGCCAGTCGGTGTTCTTGCAGTGCCGGAACTGGCCCTTGAGGCACCACTCGCACTGCATGCAGCCGACATAGTGTTCGACGAAGACGAGATCGCCTTCCTTGAAGCCCTTGCGCTCCGACCATTTGCGGCCGGCCTTGACGATGGTGCCGATATTCTCGTGACCCATGATGACCGGGGCAGCGGACGGCGGATGGGCATAGAGCTTGACGTCGGTGCCGCAGATGCCGGCGACCTCCATCTTCATCAGCGCCGAATCCTCGTCGATCTCCGGCATCGGAAATTCGCGAAATTCCATCGTGCTCGGCGCCGTGCGTACGGCTGCCAAAACTTTCTGCGCCACTGGCAATCCTCCATCAAAATCTGCGTGAAATGTCGGCTTTGCCTAGCACCCCGGATGCGCCCGCGCAATTTCGCAGGCCCTGTCACAGGGGCTCCGACGGCGGACGAAAATGTCAGGAAAAACCGAAAGTTGCCGCTTATATAGAGTGCGGGGGCCTGATTTGCCCCTACGCGCCCCATGGCCCCTATGCGTGTCCTGGGCGGACGGAAGCGAGGACCGCCGAAAGGCAGACGAGCCACGATGACAGCCTTCAATCCGCTGCGCCAAAAACTGCGCGATCAGACCGCCGCCTTGCGCCAGGCGAAGGTTTTGGTGCGCGACCGGTTCGCGCTGGCCGAGGCGGATACGGTGGCGGTGACTGAGGCCAAGGGCGAACTTCCCGGATTTCCGGCGCTCGAAACGGTGGTGAGTTTCTTCACCGAGAAGGGCCGGCACCATTTCAAGGTGTTTAAGCCAGTCGCAGAGGTCGTTGCGGACGATCTGCCGCCGGCCTGGATGAAGGACGCGCTCATCATCCCCGAGGGCGCCGGCTGCGACTGCTGCTGAACGCTGCGCTGTGGTCTTTTGCAATTGTTTGAGTGCCTTTTTTCGTCATGCCCGGCCTTTGTGCCGGGCATCCACGATCTTCTTCAAAAAAGAACGTAGATGGCCGGGACAAGCCCGGCCATGACGATAATTTATCTCCGCCTGACTCTAGTAATGCGGCGGCGGGGGCTCGACCGCAGGCGCGGTGGTCCCGCGCCGCTCGGCCTCCTGCATGCGATCATTGAGCAAGGCGAGCTGGCGGGTCAGCGCATCGATCTTCTGCCACTGCGCCGTGACGGCGGCGTTGAGCGCCTCGATGGTCTCGTCCTGATAGGCGATGCGGATTTCGAGAGCCTCGATGCGGGCTTTTTCGCCTTCGGTCATGATCATGTCCTTGGTTCAGGCCGGTAACGGTTCTCTTTTGCCATGATCTTTTCCGAAAACCGGTTTCCACTTTTCGGGATCATGCCCTAGATTGCGCGCCTCATCGCCCAAAATCCCTAAATCGACCGGGAGAGCAGCGCCACCATGGCCGGACCCAAATACAAGACCGTCACCCGTACGCAAGGCAATAATCAGGCCCTCAAGGACGGCACCGTCAAGCCGAAGAATTTCGAGTTCGATTTCGAGGAAGTCGATCCGCTGATCGCCGCGTTCCGCCGCATGGTGCGCGGCAACGAATACGACATCTGCGAAATGGCGATCACCACCTATATCTGCGCCAAGGCGCACGGCAAGAAAATGACCGCGATCCCGGTCTTCCTCATCCGTGCCTTTCATCACGGCGCGATTCTGATCAACACCAAGGCCGGCATCAAGACGCCCAAGGATCTCGAAGGCAAGCGCGTCGGCGTCAATCGCGGTTACACCGTGACGACGGGCGTGTGGGCGCGCGCCGTGCTGCAGGAGGAATACGGGGTCGATCTGTCGAAAATCACCTGGGTGCTGTCGGGCGACGAGCATGTCGCCGAATACCAGCCGCCGTCGAATGTCGTGCCCATCGAGAAGGGCAAGGACATGAAGGAGATGCTGATCTCCGGCGAACTCGCCGCCGCGATCGGCGTCGAGGTCGAGCACCCGGATATCAAGCCGCTGATCCCGAATGCGCTTGAAGAAGGCCTGAAGGCGCTGCGCGAGCGCGGCCATTATCCGATCAACCACACGGTGGTGATCAAGGATGAGTTGCTGGAGAAGAATCCGCAGCTTGCGGTCGACGTGTTCAACGCCTTCGCGGAATCCAAGCGCGTTTATCTCGACCGTCTCAAGTCCGGCAAGATCGAGAAGCCGACCGGCGTCGACAAGGTGCATCAGAAGGTGATGGACATCGCCGGCGACCCGTTGCCTTACGGCATCGAGCCGAACCGCAAGGTGCTCGAAAGCCTGGTGCAGCATGCGCTAACGCAGGGCATCATCACCAGACCAGTGAAGGTCGAGGACCTGTTCGCGCCGGCCACGCGCGACATGACGGCGTGACGGCGGCGATGCCCGACTTCATCGCCACCCACCGGCTCACCGAAGAGGCCAGCCTGAAGATGCTTCAGGCCGGCGTCGCCAAGGCGCGGGCGTTGGACTGCAAGGTCTGTCTCGCGGTCGCCGATCAGAGTTGCCGCATCATCGCCTTCCTGATGATGGACGGCGCGCGGCACTTTGCGATCATCACCACCAAACGCAAGGCGATCACCTCCGCCTCGCAGCGCCAGCCGACCGGCTATGCGCCGGAGGAGAACCATCTCAGCATGGCCGTGCGCATGGGCGACTTCACCAATGTGCCGGGCGGCTTTCCCATCGTGGTCGATGGTCAGGTGATCGGTGCGGTGGCGGCCGGCGGCGCCAAGATCGAACAGGACGTGGCCGTGGCGAAGGCGGCGCTGGCCGCGCTCGATATCGGCCGTTCCTGACCGTCTTCCACGCGAACAAAAAAAGGCGCTTCGAGCGAAGCGCCTTTTTCGTTGGTCCAGTCGCGAGCCACAGTATCGGCAACGCGCAAGTCGCCGCTACTTCGCGCCCATGCCGTGCCTGGATTCCCACGCGGTCATCTCGGCGATTTCCTTTTTCTGACTGCGGACGATGGCGCGGGCCATTTTCTTGAGTTTTGGGTCGGACCCGTATTTGAGATACGTCTGGGCCATGTCAACCGCCGCCTGATGATGCGGTTTCATCATCAAAACGAAATCCTTGTTGGGGTCGTTGGTCGGCGTCATCGTTTGCATGCCGGCGTGCATGGAATTCATTGCCTTCGTGTAGGCCTGCGTCGCCGGATTCGTCGCGGGCTTGGCCGCATCGTTCATGTTGTGCATGTCATGGCCGCCGGCTTCCTGCGCCGAAGCAGTGGACGGCAACGCAATCGGCAGCGAGAGCAGGGCGGCAGCGACAATCAATGAAGCCAATTTCATAAGACGTCTCCACAGAAGGGAATCGATGAGTGGCCTGACCGTAGCAGTTTACGATGCGCCGCGTTCGGTCGGCATCAGATCGAATTCGCGCAGCCGTCCGAGCCGCAACACGCCGATGGTGATGCGCTTGCCGATGCGGGTGCGGTCGAGCAGGCGGATCATGTCGTCTGCGCCGGTCACCGGAAGACCATCCAGATTCACGACGAGATCGCCAGAGAGCAGACCTGCCTGGCTTGCCGGTCCGTTCTGATCGAGCGACGAGAGCATCGCCCCGAAACGGTTCTCGATGTCCGAGGCGATGGCGTAGCGGCGCGGCACAGGCACCGTCTGCGCTGCGACGCCGATATAGCCGCGGCGCACGCGGCCATGCATGATGATCTCGCTGAGCACGTGATTGGCAGTGTTGCTCGCGACCGCAAAGCAGATGCCCTGCGCGCCCATGATCACGGCCGTGTTGATGCCGATCACCTCGCCACGCGAGGAGACAAGCGGGCCGCCCGAATTGCCGGGATTGAGCGCGGCATCGGTCTGGATCACGTCCTCGATCATCCGGCCCGACGTCGCACGCAACGACCGTCCGAGCGCGGAGACGACGCCGGCGGTGACGGTCGATTCAAAGCCGAGCGGATTGCCGATGGCAATCGCCATCTGCCCGCGCCGCAGCAATTTTGAATCGCCGAGCGGCGCGAATGCAAAACTGCGTGCGGCGTCGGCCCGCAACAGCGCGAGATCGGTGTCAGGGTCGATGCCGAGCAGCCGCGCCTCGGTGGTGCGGCCTTCGGTGTCGGAGAGGCGGATGTCGCGCGCGCCAGCCACTGTTTGACCGGTCGGCGCAGCACCGCCGAGCACGACATGGGCATTGGTCAGCACCAGTCCGTCGGGCGAGATGACGACGCCGGAGCCGAGTCCACCATGTTGGCCGCCGTGCCGGCCGTCGCGCTGCGCGCTGCGCGTGCGCACATCGACGCGCACGACCGCCGGTCCAACGACGTCCACGACCGCTGATACGGCTTCCGAATAGGCGTCGAGCAAAACGCGCTCATCTGTCGGCTGGGTCAGGCCGGGCGCGGTTCGGGCGGAAAGTTCAATATTTTGCTCGGCCTCTTCGGCTTCCGCCGGATCGGGATCGAGCAGGGATGCAACTGTGTTGTCGAGCATGGTGGTTCACTCAGATTTCGGGCTGAACCGTTATGTGGGGAGGAGCGGAAGATTTTGGAAGGAGCGGTCCTCGCGGCGCCGTTGTAGGTGCCCTGCGTTCCCGGTAGGCTTGTTTAAAAGAAGAACCGGTTGGAGGACCCCATGGCAGATCAACTCGAAATCCGGGTGAACGGAAAGTCGTGGCCCGTTGCCGCGAGCACGGACACGCCGTTGCTTTATGTGCTGCTGAATGAATTGCAGCTGCATGGCCCGCGCTTCGGCTGCGGCCTGGCGCAATGCGGCTCATGCTCTGTCCTGATCGATGGTGTCGAGATGCGGTCGTGCGTCACGGCGGTCGGCGATGTCGCGGATCGTGAGATCACGACGCTCGAAGGACTGCCGGCGCACTATGCCAAACAGAAAGGCTTGAAGGAAAATCCGCCACTTCATCCCTTGCAGGAGGCCATGATCGACGAACAGGCCCTGCATTGTGGCTATTGCTACAACGGCATGATCATCAAGGGTGCAGAGTTGTTGGCGCGGAACGTGACGCCGACCGACGCCCAGATTCGTGACCATATGGACGGTCACCTCTGCCGCTGCGGTACATACGCCCGGATCATGAAAGCCATCAAGGTCGCGTCCGCGGCGATGGCGGGAGGCGCGCAATGAACATGATCTTCAAATCCTCATCGCGGCGCGATGTTCTCAAGGGCGGCGGCGCGCTCATCATCGGTTTCAGCATGGGCGGCGCGGCACTCGGCGCACCGGCGGGAAGCGGCACCACGCGCGGCGCGGCGGCGGGACCGCCCGACCCGAGGGCCGTCGATTCCTGGATCGCGATCCATTCCGACAACACCGCAACGATCTACTATGGCAAATGCGAACTCGGGCAGGGCAACACAACCGGGATGTTGCAGATCGCGGGCGAAGAACTCGATCTCGCCATGAGTCAGTTGCGCACCGTGCGCCTCGATACGAATGTCACGCCCGATCAGGGAGCAACCAGTTCGAGTTCTTCGATCGAGCGCGGTGGTCCGCAATTGCGTGCAGCCGCCGCGCAGGCGCGCCAGGTGCTTCTCGGCCGCGCGGCCAAGAAACTCGGCGTGCAGCCCGGCAGCCTCGTGGTTTCGAACGGCGTCGTGTCGATTGACGGCGAGACAGGCGGGCGTTCGGTTAAATACAGCGACCTGCTCGGGGAGAAGCCGTTCAAGGCCAAGGTGACCGGCACCGCGCCGCTCAAGCCGCCAAGCCAGTTCAAGCTTGTCGGCACGCGCGTGCCGCGCGTGGACATTCCGGACAAGGCCGCCGGGCGGTATGAATACCTTCAATATGTCCGTCTGCCCGGCATGATGCACGGCCGCGTCGTGCTGCCACGCGGTCAGCGTGGCTTCGGTGCGGGCGCGAAGCCGCTTGCGGTCGATGACGCGTCGATCAAGAATATTCCCGGCGCGCGCGTTGTGCGCAAGGGCGATTTTGTTGGCGTCGTCGCGCCGCAGGAGTGGGATGCCATCCGTGCCGCGCGGCAACTTAAAGTGACGTGGGAGAAGACGCCGCCGCTGCCGGGAAATGCGAACGTCCATGACAAGATGCGACAGGCGAAAACGGTCGATACCGTCATCGCGAATTTTGGCGATGCAGAATCCGCATTCGCCAAGGCCGCCCATATCGCGGGCGCGACCTACCGCTGCCCGTATCAGTCACACGCGCCGTTTGCGCCGAACTGCGCAGTCGCCGATGTCGGTCCCGACCATGCCGTGATCTACTCGCCGACACAGCGTGTTTATGAATCACGCGATTTCCTCTCCAGGGCGCTCGGCATGCCGAAAGAGAAAATCCGGGTGCTGTATCGCGAAAGCTCCGGGACCTTTGGCCGCAGTTGCTACGAAGACGCAACGCAGGCGGCGGCTGTGATGTCCCAGGCCGTCGGCAAGCCGGTGCGCGTGCAGTTCATGCGTTGGGATGAGCTTGGTTGGGACAATTATGGTCCGGCTCATCTCGCCGAAGTCCGTGCGGGGATTGACGCCGATGGCCGGATCATCGCCTACGAATACGATGGCTGGCAGCATGGCTGGACGATCACGGCAACGGTTCTTGATCTGGCCACCGCAACACCACCGAAGGAGCGGGCATCGGGTTCATCGTCGATTTCGGTGAACAAGATGAGTACCGGGTCGATGTATTCGATCCCGAACCGGCGCGTCGTCAGTCACGCGGTGCCGATGGAGGGCTACCTCCGCGGCGCGGCGCTGCGTTCGCCGCTCGATCTGTCGTTCAACTTCGTCTCGGAACAGACGATCGACGAACTGGCGCGGGCTGCCAATATGGATCCAGTCGAATTGCGCCGGAAAAACATCAAGGACAAACGCTGGCTCGGCGTGCTCGAGGCCGCCGCCAAGGCGGCGGACTGGATGCCGCGTGCCACGTCGGCGGCGTCCGCGACCGGCGACGTCAGAACGGGCCGCGGCATTGCCCTCGGCACGCATCATGTTTCCTACGGCGCGGCCGTCGCCGACGTTGAAGTCAATGTGCGGACCGGAAATATCGTCGCCAAGCGCGTCTTCGCCGCGATGGATTGCGGTCTCGCGGTCAATCCAGCACTGGTCGAAAATCAGATCATGGGCCAGGCGACGCAGTCGGTCAGCCGCGTCCTGAAGGAAGAGGTGACGTTCAACGAACAGGGGGTGACGAGCCTCGACTGGGCATCGTATCCGGTGTTGCGCTTTGCCGAACATCCCGACGTCGTTCCCGTGGTCGTCCAAAGGCTGGAAGAACCATCCACCGGAGCCGGGGAGGAAGTCATGGGCGCGGTCGCGGGCGCGGTGGCCAATGCGGTCTTCGATGCCATCGGCGTGCGTCTGCGGGACTATCCGATGACGCCGGAGCGCGTGCTGGCGGCGCTGGGCCGCACGAAGACGTGACGGATGCCTGATGAGGCCTGCGTGGCTGGAAATTTCGGGCCGCCGTGATGTCCGCGGCGGCCCGTTCGATATTGAAAACGTCCGGCGACAGGGCCGCTTCAGTTATTTCGGCTTGAAGACGTTGCCTTCGAGCCAGGCGATCATCCGGTACATGATCTGCTTGTTGTTCCTTTCCATCATCATGGTGTGGCCGTTGCCGTGGATGCCGGCCTCAGGCAACACGTCGACTGTCACATGGCCGCCGATTGCAGCCATTTCCTTTTGAAACTTGCGCGACGCATCGACGCGATCCTGCGCGTGATCGCCGATGACAACGTAGATCGGAATCTTTGCCAGTTTCTGCCGGCCTTCCGCGGGGATCAGGTCGAACGCGGTGACGGAGGTCTCGACGGCCAGAATGGCTTTGACCTTCTCCGGCCGTTCGACCGCCGTGAGATAGCCGAGCAAACCTGACGACGACCAGCTCTGGATGATGACCGGGCTGTCGATCTTGTCGATCAATGCCGAGAATGCCGCGACGGATTTCTGCGTCTCGGCAGGATCGCGATAGGTGCTGACCGTCTGCGGATAATAGTCGTCGGCATGATCGACCGGGAATTGCGTATTCGGATAGGGCACGCCGAATTTCGGACCCCAGCGGAACGTCACCCAGGAGGACTCCGCCGCGTAGCGATTGATCGCAGGCAGTTCGCTTGGCGGCGCCTTGCCGAGTTTCACCGCGTTGATCTTGCAGACATCCGTTCCGGACCGGCCTGTATTCGGCCTGTCGACGCCATAGACGGGAAAACCTTCGCGCACGAACAGCGTCAGCCAGCCTTCGCGTCCGTCCGGCGTCGTGTCATAGACGCGCGCGGTATGGCCGCCGCCGGAATTGAACAGGATCGGGTAGGGGTAGCGCTGGTCGGCGGGATATTGATACGTCGCATAGACGTTGTCGACGACGACATGGCCGGTCGGCCAGCGCGTGCTGTTGGGATCGCCGCCGTCGTTGGTGGTGCAAAGGATGGTGCGTCCGCCGGCTTCCATGCTGCCTTGCTTGGCGATGCGCAAAACGGGTTCATCAGCGTGTGCAGACATCGCCATCACTCCCAGGCTGATCGCGGCTGTACACAAGACAGCCGTGCAAGATGACTTCATCGCATCCTCCTTTGTTTTTATTTCGCCTATGCGGCGCCGAGCGTAGCGCCGCGCTGCGCACGCGCCTAGAGCGTTTTCAAGCGAAGTGGACACCGGTTCGCGTGAAGAAAACGCGTCAAAATAATAATCTAGAGCTTCGGTTCTGATTCAATCAGAACCGAAGCTCTAGCAGGCGCCGGCACGAGAGGTGTCGTCGAAGGTGCGATGGTGAGGAAAGAGTTGACGCCGTCGCGTCAACTGGCCTTGCGCAAGAACTCGATCACACGCGCCGGCGTGTTTTCGTCCGTCTGCTGCGCGACAGGCACGTCCCAATATTCCGACTTCGGGAGGCATTCGTGCAGATAGCGGGCGGCCGATGTCGCATGCGCGGCGTCGTTGCCGGGCACGATCAGCGCTGGGATGTCGAGACGCAGCAAATCCTCCGGCTCGCCACCCGGCGCGGTATCGCGGTCGAACAGGCCGCGCCCCATGCCGGCGACGATGATCTTGTAGCGCTCCACGTCCTGCTTCACGTAGCTCTCGGCAAAAGCCGGATCGCTCTTGATCGGCGAGGCCCACGGTCCGCCGCGCGGATCGGCGCCGAACGGCTTGCCGTCCTTCTTCACGAGATCGACGACCGCCTGCAGTCCGTTCTGCTGGACGAAGGCGAGATGCTCGGCAAAACGCAGATGGCTCGAGATGCGATATTTCGCGCCGCCCACCGGCCAATAGAGCACGAGGCTCATCACTGTCTCCGGTAAAATCCAGCCGAAGGCGACGGCGCAGGACACGCCCATGCAGCCGCCCATGACATGCGCGCGCTTGATCTTGAGGTGTTCGAGCAGGCCCTTGCCCTGGCGCACATAGTCGGCCCAGACGACGCGCTGGACGCGCCCGCCGGATTGCCCGGTCTCACGCCGGTCGAACACGATGCAGGAAAAATGCTTCGGCAGATGATCGAGCAGTTTTATCTTGGCGTAATGGCCTTGCGACTGCCATGTCTCGATCACGGCATTGAAGCCGCCCGGCGAATACATCAGAAGTGGCGGCCCGTCGCCGATGACTTCATAGCGCGTGGAAATGCCGTCGATGATTGCGGTCGCCATGGCCGGCTCCTAGAATTTTCCTTCGCCGAGTTCAAAACATCCCGGCCTTTAATTTTTGAGCATGATCTTTCCCGAAAACCGGTACCCACTTTTCGGGATCATGCTCTAGCCCTTGATCTGCTTGCCGGCGCGCACTTCGCCGATCATCGTTTTGAAGGCGTCGAGCCCGAGCTTTGCGGTGTTGACGTAGGTCTCGGCTTTTGAGTCGATCCATTTCGCCGAGGAGCCGAGCGCCGTCTGTGCCAGACGCACGCGGCCGTCGAGCCATGGGCCGCCGCCAAAACCGCCGATGACCGGAATTTGCACCGCTTCCACCACGGCAGGTCCCGCGACCGGCCCGGAATTGGTGAAGTCGAGAGCCGCTGCGCCGGCGTCTTCCAGGCGCTTGGCCTCGTCGACCAGCTTTTGCGTCATTTCCTTGGTCGCCTGCGCGCCGGAGGAATTCTGCGCGCTGTAGGGAATGCCGTATTTCAACGCCGTCTGCGGCGTCAGCCCGAATTGTGCAAACACCGGAATGCCGGCGCGGGTGATCGCCTTCACCACCTCGGGATATTCGGCGGAGGCGTCGAGCTTGAGCATGTCGGCGCCGCCATCCTTCACCAGCCGCACGGCCGCGCGCATCACGCTGTCGAGCCCTTCCTGCAAGGGGCCGAAGGGAATGTCGCAGCTCACCAGCATGCGGCTGGTGCCGCGGCGCACGGCTTTGCAGCAAATGAGGATTTCATCGACCGTCACCTGTAGCGGATTGTCATGGCCCCAAAGATTTGCGCCGACGGAATCTCCGACCACCATCATGTCGGCGCCGGCACGGTCGGCGATCTGCGTCACCTGATAATCCCAGGCGACGATGCCCGCGATCTTCTTGCCGTCGCGCTTCATCTGCTGCAGCGCCGGAATGGTGACGGTGTCGCTCATGGAAATCCTCGTCGGTTAAGAGGCCGGCAGGGAATACCGGTCGCACGGGAAGGGCTGTCTGCCGCAGGCGTTTGTAGCGTCCCGGCCCTGCAGGTCAATGCGGGGCCGGCCGATGGAAGACCTGCCACCGGCGAAAGAAGCAACACTTGTCATTATCCCCAAATATAGGGTAGGGTCCTATCCTATGGCGCACCTCCAAAAGGACCAGAGCCGGCTCCTCGCACGCGTCCGGCGCATCGCCGGGCAAATCGACGCCATCGCGCGTGCGCTCACGGCGGAGGCCGACTGCGCGACGGTGCTGCATCAGGTCGCGGGCGTGCGCGGTGCGGTCAACGGATTGATGGATGAAATTGTCGAGGCGCATCTGCGCGAGCATGTCGCGCTTGCCGGCCTCGATGACGCGGCCCGCGCGGCCGGCGCCGACGAACTGATTGCTGCATTGCGCCGCTACGGAAAGTAATGCCATGACTGCAGAACACGATCGCGATCTCGCCTCCGAGGCGTTGGTGCACGACCATTTCTTTCTCGGCGCCGCGCACGAGCAGAATGCGCAGCGGACGCGCTGGGTCGTTGCCCTGACCGTAGTCATGATGATTAGCGAAATCATCGCTGGTCGCTTTTTTGGCTCCATGGCGCTGCTTGCAGATGGCTTCCATATGGCCAGTCATGCGTTGGCGTTAGGTATCGCTGCCGGCGCCTATGCCTTTGCCCGCCGTTACGCCAACAATCCGCGCTTCAGTTTCGGCACCGGCAAGGTCGGCGATCTCGCAGGCTTTTCATCCGCGCTGGTCCTCGGTCTGATCGCAATCGGCATCGCGGTCGAGTCCGTCGAACGACTGGTCAACCCGCTGGCGGTCGCCTATGGCGAGGCCGCGCTGGTCGCGGTTCTCGGCCTGATCGTCAATGTCGTAAGCGCGCTGCTACTGGGCGGCCATTCGCATGGTCACGGACATTCACAGGACGCCCACCACGATCACGACGATGAACACCATCATCATGCAGGCGGGTCGGACAATAATCTGCGCTCGGCCTACGTACACGTGCTTGCTGACGCATTGACGTCGGTGCTGGCGATCATCGCTCTGCTGGCCGGCCGTTATTTCGGCGCGGTCTGGCTCGATCCCGCGATCGGTATCGTCGGCGCCATCGTCATCGCGACCTGGTCTGTCGGGTTGATCCGCTCGAGCGCAGCCGTCCTTCTGGACACCACGGACAAGACGCTTGAGAAGGAAGTCCGCGAGCATGTCGAGGGGACCGGCGATGTCCGTATCACCGACCTGCACGTCTGGCAGGTCGGACCGGACGCTCACGCCGCCATCGTCAGCGTCACAGGCGCTATCGATGCAGGAGCGATCCGGAAACGGCTCGCACCTGTGCACGAGTTGGCGCACGTCACCGTCGAGTGCCGCTAGCGGCGATCTCGCCGGTGCCGTTTCCCTGGCTTGCCAGCGCCGCTCCGGGTGACTAGACAAAGACCCACATTTGCAGACCCGTTTGGGAGGAGGCCGTCTCGAAGGCCGCCGGAACCTGTTTCGCAGTGTTCCTTTTCGCCTGTTTTTGACCGCCGCGCCCTTCTGTCCATTGTCTTCGCTGGCGCCAGCGGTATTCCTGAAGCCCAACCAAGAGGCAGTTCCTCATGATCATCGACATTCACGGCCACTACACCACCGAGCCGCTGGTGATGCACCAGTTTCGCGACAAGCAGCTCGCCGGTCTGGCCGATGCCGCGCGCCGGCCGACCTCCAGCGACCTCGGCGTCAGCGACGAAGAGATCATCAAGAGCGTGCAGCCGCAGCTTCAATTCCAGAAGGATCGCGGCACCGACATCACGATCTTTTCGCCGCGTGCGTCCGGCATGGGCCACCATGTCGGCACGGAAGCCGTCGGCAAGGAGTGGACGAAACTCTCTAACGACATGATCCACCGCATCTGCACGCTGCTGCCGGACAATTTTGTCGGCGTCGGGCAATTGCCGCAGGTGCCGGGCGTTTCGCCGAAAAACTGCTTCGAGGAGATGGAGCGCTGCGTTAACGAACTTGGTTTCGTCGGCTTCAACCTCAATCCCGATCCGGCGGGCGGTTACTGGACCGATCCGCCGATGATCAACAAATACTGGTATCCGATCTACGAAAAGCTGTGCGAGCTGCAGGTGCCGGCGATGATCCACGTCACCGGCTCATGCAATCCGGCGTTCCACGCGACCGGCGCGCATTACATCAACGGCGACACCACGGTGTTCATGCAGTTGATCCAGGGCAACCTGTTCAAGGATTTCCCGGACCTGAAATTCGTCATCCCGCATGGCGGGGGCGCGGCGCCCTATCACTGGGGCCGCTATCGTGGCATCGCCCAGGACATGAAAAAGCCGACGCTCGACCAGCATCTGCTCAAGAATGTGTTCTTCGACACCTGCGTCTATCATCTGCCGGGCATCGAACTGCTGTCGAAGGTGATCCCGGTCGACAACGTGCTGTTCGCCTCTGAAATGGTCGGCGCGGTGAAGGGCAAGGATCCCGATACCGGGCACTATTTCGACGACACCAAGCGCTATGTCGATCAGATCAAGACGCTGAGCGAGGCCGACCGCTACAAGATTTTTGAAGGCAATGCGCGCAAGGTCTATCCGCGTCTCGATGCCCTGCTGACCAAGCGCGGCCACAAGCCGAAAAAAGTTTAACCCGTCATTCGCGTGACGTTCACGCGTTACACTCGTTAAGAACGTTTCCATTTCAAGGAGCATTGCATGGCCACCCAGCGCCTCAACGGCATCATCCGCGCTCTCGAGGCCGGGCAGCATTCGTTCACGCTGTTCGCGCCCGCCGACATCGAGACCGCGCTGCAATTGCAGGGGTCGAAATACGACGGCGTCGTCTTCGAGGGCGAGCATCAGGGCTGGGACATCAAGGCGCTGCGCGACAGCCTGCAATATCTGATGAACCGCGCCTATGTCGCCAAGAACGGCATCGCGCCGGCCGTGACGCCGACTGCACGCATTCCCGCCAATGGCTGCGAGAAGAACCAGTTTCTCGCCAAGCAGGCGCTCGATCTCGGCTATTACGGCATCATGTGGCCGCACATCAGCACGGTGGAGGAGGCCTATAACGCCGTCTCCGCCTGCCGCTATCAGCGCCTCAAGGACAAGCCGCTCTACGAACCCGCGGGTATCCGCGGCGACGGACCGATGCAAGCCTGCCGCTATTGGGGGCTGACGCAGCAAGAGTATTACCAGGTTGCCGACGTGTGGCCGCTGGCGCCGCAGGGCGAAATCCTCGTCGTCATCCAGATCGAGGACACGCTGGGCATCAAGAACCTGCCCGACATGCTCAAGAACGTGCCGGGCATCGGCGCGGTGCTGATCGGCGAGGGCGATCTCAGCCAGGAACTGGGCTATCCGCGCCAGACCGAGCACAAGGTGGTGCTCGACGCGATGGCGCAGATCGTCGATATCTGCAAGCAGCACAAGGTCATCGTCGGCCATCCGCATGTGGAAGCCGCCAATGCCGAACGCGTCATCGCCGAAGGCTATCGCTATCTGATGTGCGGCGCGCCGCGCAGCTTCGCGACCCTCGACAAGGCGCGCGGCATGGTCGGGCGAAGCTGACGCAAGTCGGGCAAAACCTAAACCGGCCGCGTGGCCGGATCGGACGAAGCCGTGGGGTCTTCCTCACGGCTTTTTCGTTTCGTCGCTCCGCTCACGCGCTGGTGCACGCGATTGAGAAGCAGATAGATGACTGGCGTCGTGTAGAGCGTGAGCAGTTGCGACACGAACAGGCCGCCGACGATGGTCATGCCGAGCGGCCGGCGCAATTCCGAGCCGGGGCCAGCCGCGATGATGAAGGGCAACGCGCCGAGCAGCGAGGCGAGCGTCGTCATCAGGATCGGCCGGAAGCGCGCGCTGCACGCCTCCATGATCGCCTGCTCCGCGGTGAGGCCGCGTTTGCGTTCCGCTTCGAGCGCGAAGTCGACCAGCATGATGCCGTTCTTCTTGACGATGCCGACCAAGAGAATGATGCCGATCAGCGCAATGATCGTGAGTTGCGCGCCGAACAGTTGCAGCGCGAGCAGCGCGCCGAGACCGGCGGAGGGGAGCGTCGAGATGATCGTCAGCGGATGGATCAGGCTTTCGTAGAGCACGCCGAGCACGATATAGACCGCGATGATCGCCGCCAGGATCAGCAGCGGCTGCGTGTTCGCGCTGGCGCGGAAGGATTTGGCGTCGCCGGCGAACTCGGCATGCACTGAGTCCGGCAGGTGCATCTCGGCGACCGCCTGGGTGACGGCCTCGGTGATATCGCCGATGGTCACGTTCGGCGCGGGCGAGAAGCTGATGGTCACCGACGGATATTGGCCCTGGTGATTGACGACGAGCGGCGCGATGCCGCGCGTGATGGTCACGAGATTGGCGAGCGAGATCGAAGAGCCGTCCTTGGCCGTGACATAGACGCTCTTGACGTCGTTGGGATCGCGCTGGAAGCGCGGATCGATTTCGAGCACGACCTTGTACTGGTTGCGCTGGGTGTAGATCGTCGAAATCTGGCGCTGTGAAAAGGCGTTGTTCAGCGCATTATCGATATCGGAAATGGCGATGCCGAGCCGGGCCGCCTCTGCGCGGTTGATCTTCACCGTCGCCTGCAGACCGCCGGGATTGCGGTCGGTGTCGACGTCGACGAGTTCCGGCAGTCGCTTGAGGCGCTCGACCACCTTCGGGACCCATTGTTGAATCTCGTCGCTGCTCGGCCCCCACAACGCATATTGAAAGGCGGAGTTGCCGCCGCGGCCGCCCGCGCGCACGTCCTGCGCCGGAAACAGGAAGACGCTGACGCCCGGTATCGCGGAAAGCTTGCTTCGCAGCCGGTTGACGACGTCGAGGCTGGAGACGTCGCGCTCGTCGGGCGGCTTGAGTCCAATGAACAGAGAGCCGCGATTGACCGAGGCGTTGAAGCCGGAACTGCCGATGGAAGACCCCAGACCCTGAACGGCCGGATCCGACAGCACGACTTTCATCACCCGCTGTTGCAGCACCGCCATCGCGGTGAAGGAGATATCGGGAGAGGCGGATGTGCCGCCGACGATCAGTCCGGTGTCGTCCTGCGGAAAATAGCCTTTTGGCGTCTTGATGAAGAGCGCGACCGTCAGCGCGATGGTGATGATGAACACCACCATGACGATGAGCTTCTGGCCCATGACGATCTTGAGGCTTTTGCGATAGCCGCGCTGCAGGCGCGTCACCACCGCCTCCATGGTGCGGTCGAGCCATGTGGCGTCGGGACTCGGCGGCTTGTGCACGAAATGCGCGCAGATCATCGGCGTGACCGACAGCGATATCACCGTCGAGATGGCGATGGAGAAGGCGAGCGTCACCGAGAATTCGCGGAACAGGCGGCCGATGACGTCGCCCATGAACAGAAGCGGAATGAAGGCCGCGATCAGCGACACGCTGATCGAAACGACGGTGAAGCCGATCTGCCTGGCGCCGGCGAGCGTCGCGCGCAGCGGCGACATGCCGCGATCGAGATTGCGGAAGGCGTTCTCGATCATGACGATGGCGTCGTCGACGACGAAGCCGACCGAGACGGCCAGCGCCATCAGCGAAATATTGTCGATCGAGAATCCGACGGCCCACATCGCCGCGCAGGTGCCGGCAAGCGAGAGCGGCACGGTCACGCCGGCAGCAATCGTCGCCGCCGCCCGCCGCAGGAAGATGAATACCACGAACATCACCAGGATGATGGTCGCAAGCAGCGTGTACTGCATGTCGCGCACGCTGGCGCTGATCGTCTGGGTGCGGTCCGACAGGACCGAGATGTCGATGCCTTCCGGGATCCGCTTTTTTATTTCGGGAATGATGTCGTAGATGCGCGACACCGTATCGATCACGTTGGCGTTCGGCTCCTTGGTCATGACCAGAAGCACGGCCGGCTGCGAATTGAACCACGCCGCCGAGCGCCGGTTGCGTGTGCCCTCGTCGATGGTGGCGATGTCGGACAACCGCACGACGTTGCCATTGCTGGCGCGCACGACGATGTTGTTGTAATCGCTCGGCTCAGCCATCTGTGCGTTGGTGGCGATGGCCTCGGTGCGTCGCGCGCCGTCGAACACGCCCAACGGACCCGCCGCGTTGGCGTTGACGATGGCGGTGCGGATGCTTTCCAGACTGACGCCCATCGAGGCGATGGCGACGGGATTGACGCTCACGCGCACCGCGGGCTGTTCCGCCCCGCTGACGCTGACTTCGCCGATGCCTTCGACCTGGGCGATGCGTTGAGCGATCACGGTATCGGCCGCGTCATAGATGTCGCTCGCCGTGAGTGTTTTTGACGTCAGCGCGAGGATCATGATCGGTGCTGCGGCCGGATTGGCCTTGCGCACGGTCGGTACGCTTTGCAGGTCGAGCGGCAGATCGCTCAGCGCGGCGTTGATCGCGGCCTGCACGTCGCGCGCGGCGCCTTCGATGTCGCGGGTGAGATCGAACTGAATGACGATGCGGGTGCTACCGAACGAACTCGACGAGGTCATTTCCGTGACACCGGAAATCTCGCCGAGCCGGCGTTCGAGCGGCGCGGCGACGGTTGCGGCCATCGTCTCCGGATCGGCGCCGGGCCGGGTCGCGGACACGCGCACCGTGGGAAAGTCGACCGATGGCAAGCTCGCGACCGGGAGCGAGGTGTAGGCGACGATGCCGAGCAAAAACAATCCGATCGCCAGCAGCGTCGTGCCGATCGGCCTGCGGATGAAGGGGTAGGAGAAGTTCATCCGCCTACTCTCCTGCAGGCGCCGGGCGCGGCTCGCGTTGCGGCGGTGGGAACAGACGCACGCGTACGCGCTCCATGGCGAGATAGATCACCGGCGTCGTGTAGAGCGTGAGCAACTGGCTCAGCAGCAGACCGCCAATGATGGTGATGCCGAGCGGAAAGCGCAGTTCGGAGCCGTTGCCGCTTTCAAGCGCCAGCGGTAGCGCGCCGAACAGCGCGGCCAGCGTCGTCATCATGATCGGCCGGAAGCGGAGCAGGCAGGCCTGCATGATCGACTCGCGCGACGAGAGCTTTTGGTGCCGTTCGGCTTCGAGCGCGAAGTCGATCATCATGATCGCGTTCTTCTTCACGATGCCCATCAGCAGAATGATGCCGATCAGCGCCACGACCGACAAATCCTGTCCGCACAGCATCAGCGCCAGCAGCGCGCCGACGCCAGCCGAGGGCAGTGTCGACAGGATCGTCAGGGGGTGAATGAAGCTTTCGTAGAGGACGCCGAGCACGATGTAGATGGTGACGATCGCGGCGAGGATCAGCCACGGCTCGCCGGCGAGCGAGCGGCTGAATTCGGCGGCGTCTCCGGAGTAGCTGCCGGTGACGGAATTCGGCATGCCGATCGTCTGCTGGGCTTGTGAGATCGCGGTCACGGCATCGCTCAGCGATGCGCCCAGCGCGAGATTGAAGCTCAGCGTCACCGCCGGAAACTGCTCCTGATGCGCGACGACCAGCGGCGTATCTGTGTGCCTGAAGGTGGCGAACGAGGAGAGCGGCACCTGCACGCCATTGGTGCCGCTGACATAGAGGCGCGACAGCGACGTGGAGTCCTTTTGGTATTGCGGCTGAGCTTCGAGAATGACGCGATACTGGTTGGCCTGGCTGTAGATGGTGGAAATCTGGCGCTGTCCGAAGGCGTCGTTGAGCACGTCGTTGACGGCCTGCAACGACACGCCGAGGCGCCCGGCCTTCTCACGATCGACATTGACCATGAGACCGAGGCCGTCATCCTGCGCTTCGGTGGCGACGTCAGTGAGCATCGGGTGCGTGCCCAGTTCTTCTCGCAGCTTGTCGGCCCATTCGGACACGGTGCGCTCGTCGGAGCCGGCGAGCGTGTATTGGAACAGGCCGCGGCTGGTGATCGTGCTGATCTGGATGTCCTGCACCGGCTGGAAATAAACAATCGCGCCGGGAATGTGCCGCACGGCCGCCTTGAGATCGTCGACGACGGCGGTCACGAATTTTGTTCGTTCATTGCGCGGCTTCAGCGCGATCTGGAGACTGCCCACGTTCGGCGTGGGATTGACCGGACTGATGCCGACGATGGACACGACGCCGGTGACATCGGGGTCCTTGCGCACGGCGTCGGCAACCAGCGTTTGCAGCCGGCTCATCTCGGCGAACGACACCTCCGGCCCCGCCTCGATGACCGCATTGATGAGGCCGGTGTCCTGCGCCGGCAGAAAGCCCTTCGGAATGACGATATAGAGCGCGATGGTCGCGACGAATGTCAGCAGCGTCACCAGCAGCGTGGCGCGCTGGCGCGCCAACACCCATTCGAGGCTGCGCCGGTAGCCGTCGACCGAGCGCTCCACGAGGTTTCCGAAGGCGCGGGTGATGCCGCCGCCGGGCGAGTGCGGCGCGTTCGGGTCGGTCGGGCGCAGGCGCAGCAGCCGGCCGCACATCATTGGCGTCAGCGTCAGCGAGACGACGGCGGAGACGACGACCGCAATGGTCAGCGTCAGCGCGAATTCGCGGAACATGCGGCCGACCAACCCGCTCATGAACAGAAGCGGAATGAACACCGCGATCAGCGACAGGGTCAGCGAAATCACGGTGAAGCCGATTTCGCGGGCGCCGCGCAGCGCCGCCTGCAACGGCCGTTCGCCCATGTCCATGTGGCGGACGATGTTTTCGATCATGACGATGGCGTCGTCGATGACAAAGCCGGTCCCGATAGTGAGCGCCATCAGCGACAGGTTGTCGAGGCTGAAATTGCAGAACCACATTATGCCGAATGTCGCGATCAGCGAGGTCGGCAGCGCGACGCCGGCGATGATGGTCGCGCGGATGCTGCGCAGGAACAGGAACACGACCAGCACCACGAGCACGACGCTGAGCACGAGCGTGAACTGCACGTCCTTGACCGAGGCGCGGATGGTTTCGGTGCGATCCTGCACCACGGCGAGATTGATGCCGACGGGGATAGAGCGCCGCAGCCGCGGCAGTTCGCCCGAGATGCCAGCGACAGTGTCGATGACATTGGCGCCGGGCTGGCGGCGGATGTCGATGACGACCGCGGGCTTGCCCTGATACCAGCCGCCGACCTTGTCGTTCTCCAGCCCGTCGACGATGGTGGCGACATCGCCGAGCAGGACCGGCGCGCCGTTGCGGAAGGCGACGATGACGGACTTGTATTGGCTCGCCGTTTCGATCTGGTCGTTGGCGGCGATGGAATAGGATTGCTGCGCGCCGTCGAGCGCGCCTTTCGGACCTGAGACGTTGGCCGCAGCGACGGCAGTGCGGATGTCCTCGAGGCCGATGCCGTAGCTCGCGAGCCGTCCGAGATCGGCCTGGATGCGCACGGCGGGGCGGATACCGCCCTCGATGGTGACACGGCCGACGCCGCCCAGTTCGCTCAGGCGCTGGGCGATGAAGGTGTCAGCGATGTCGCTGATCTGCCGCAGGTCGATGGTGTCGGAAGTCAGCGCCAGCGTGACGATCGGAGCGTCGGCCGGATTCACCTTCGAATAGATTGGTGGATAGGGAAGATTTTTCGGCAGGGTTGATCCGGCCGCGCTGATCGCCGACTGCACGTCCTGCGCCGCCGCGTCGATGTCGCGGTTGAGATCGAATTGCAGCGTGATCTGGCTGATGCCGAACGAACTCGACGACGTCATCGTCGAGAGCGCGGGGATTTGTCCGAATTGCCGTTCGAGCGGTGCCGTTACCAGCGCGGCCATTGTGGAAGGGTTGGCACCCGGCAACTGCGTCGTCACCTGGATCGTTGGAAAATCGACCTGCGGCAGCGATGAAATTGGCAGGAACCAGTAGCCGAGCAACCCTCCAAGCGTGATCGCGATCGCGAGCAGCGATGTCGCGACGGGACGCTCGATGAAGGGGGCGGAGACGTTCATGGCGGTGCGGGGACTGTGCCCGGCGCTGACGGCGCGGCTTCATCCGCCGTCGCTCCATTTGCTGTCGACCCTGACCGGCGGCTACCGTTGCCGCCGCGCGGCGTGCCGCTGTTGTTGCGATTGGTTTGATCGCCGGCCGGTGCAGTTGCCCCGCCGCCGCTGCCGCCGTTGCTGGCCTGTCCGCTGCCGCGCCGGCCGCGCCGCCCGCCCGTGGCCGGCGCGTCAGTGGGCGGATTGCCATCAGGACCGGTCGCGATGGTCACGCGATGGCCGTCCGAGAGTTGGGCAAAGCCCGTGGTGACGACGCGGTCGTCTTTTGCGACGCCCTTGCCGATCACGGCCTGGACGTCGTCCTGGCGCGTCACGTCGACCTTGCGCACCGACGCGGTGTTGTCCTTCGTGACGAGATAGACGAAAGCGCCGTCAGGGCCGCGCTGCACTGCCGCCGTGGGCACGACCACGACCTGTTTCAGGGTGTTGACCAGCATGCGCACGTTCACGAACTGGCCGGGCCATAATTCGAGTTTGGCGTTGGGGAATTCGGCCTTGAGCTTCACCGTGCCGGTCGTCTGGTCGACCTGATTGTCGATCACCGTCAGCTTGCCGTGGTCGATGATCGCTGCGGTATCGGACCGCAGCGCATCGACCGGCAGCGCGCCCTTTTCGAATGCGTCGTTGACCTGCTGCAATTGCTGTTGCGGCAGATTGAAGATCACTCCGATCGGCTTGAGCTGCGTGATGACGACAATGCCGTTGGCATCGGAAGCATGGACGATGTTGCCTTCGTCGACCTGGCGCAGGCCGGTGCGCCCGGAAATCGGCGCCTTGATCGTGGTGTAAGCGAGGATCGCGCGGGCGTTATCGATTGCGCCCTGATCGGAATTCACCTGCGCTTCGAGTTGCGCGACCATTGCGCGTTGCGTGTCGGCCTGCTGCTTGGTGGCCGAATTCGTCGCCGCCAGCTTGACGTAGCGCACGAGGTCGATCTTGGCGTTGGCGAGTTGCGCTTCGTCCTGCGCCTTTTTCGCAACCGCCTGATCGAGCTGCGCCTGATAGGTGGTGGGATCGATGCGGGCGAGCACTTGCCCCTTCTCGACATCCTCGCCTTCCTTGAAGCTGACGCTGATCAGCTTTCCATCGACTTGCGGCTTCACCGTCACGGTATTGAGCGGGGTGACCGTGCCGACACCGTCGAGATAGACCGGCACGTCGGCAAGCGCCGCCGCGGTTGCCAGCACCGGCACCGGCGTATTGTTGCTGCTGGCGCTGCCGCGCCGGCGGCCCCGGCCTGTCTGCGTTTGCTGCTTCGGGGAGCCGGCGAGCCAGTAATAGCCGCCGCCGGCCGCCGCGAGCGCGAGAATCGATGCGCCAAAAAACTGGCGGCGTGAGACCGTCATTGAACGTCCTTTACGACGAATCTTTTCGGTGGTGGGGCCGCCCATCCGCCGCCGAGCGCCTGATACAGGCTGACGACAGCAAGCAGATGCGCGAGCCGCGCCTGCGCCAGCGTATCCTGGGCCTGGAAGAGCGTCTGTTCGGTGTTGAGCAAGGTGACGAGATCGAGCGTTCCTTCATTCAGGCGCTGCTCGGAAATATCGAAGGCGCGGCGCGAACTCGACACCACGTCGCGTTGCAGCTTTTCACGCAGCGCTGTCTCGCGGATGGCAACCAGCGCATTCTCGACGTCGCCGAAGCTGGAGACGATTGTCTTGCGATACGTCTGCACCAACTCTTCCTGGCGGCCGCGCTGCAGGTCCAACTGGCCTTGAAGGATGCCGCCGTCGAAGATCGGTTGCGTGAATCCGGCGGCGATGTCGAAGAACGCCGATTCCGGCCGGAACAGAACCTTTAGCGCCGTGCTGGAATAGCCGCCGTCGCCGGTCAACTTGATGCTGGGGTAAAAGGCGGCACGCGCCGCCTCGACGTTCGCATTGGCGGACGCGAGATTGGCCTCCGCCTCGCGGATATCGGGCCGCTGCGTCAGCACGTCGGACGGCAGACCGGGCGTCACGCGCGGAATGCTCACGGCATTCATCGAACCGGAGCGGATGTGGAACGACTCCGGCGTGCGGCCGAGCAGGACGGCAAGGGCAATAATGTTTTGCCGCAATGTCTGCTGCAGCAGCGGCAGCGCCGCCTTCTGCTGCGCGACAAGGCTTTCCTGCTGCGCGACTTCGAGCCCCGACGTCGTGCCGACGCTGAGGCGCTGGCGGATCAGTTTGAGAATGCGTTCGGCGCTTGTCAGATTTTCGCGTCCGACCCGCAATCGATCCGTGGAAGAGAGCACCTGAAAATAGGCGTTGGCGACGGAGGCGATGGTTGTCAGTTCGACGACCTCGCGATCGAAGCGGGCGGCGGAGGCGGTTTCTTCCGCCGCGCGCAACGCCGCGCGATTCTTGCCCCAGAAATCGAGTTCATAGCTGGCCGTCAGAGACGTGCGGTAAAGATCGCGCTCTGACCGCCCGCCGCCACCGGCGGAACTCACTCCATTGCCGCCGGTGCCGCCGCCGCTCTGCGACGATCGCGAACGGGTCCCGCTGCCGCTCGCGCTGACTGAGGGCAGCAGCGGCGCGCCGGCGACGCGCGATTCGGCATCCGCCTGCACCACACGCGCCATCGCGACCGCGATATCGAAATTGGCCTCGCGGGCTTCATCGACCAGCCCGTTCAACTCGCTTGAATGAAACCCGCGCCACCATGCGACCGTCGGCAGTGCCGCGTGCGGCCGCGGACCGGCATTGGTGAATTTCCCCGGAATAGCGATCGCAAGCTCAGGCATTTCGGAGCCGAGGATGCAGCCGGACAGCAAAGGCAAGAGCGAGAGGCTCCAGACAAGCGGAAGCACCCGTCGCACGCGATAACCGGCCTCCTTCACAGTGAACCCCAGACGCATGCCGCCGCTTCCACTTCGTTCCGGCCAACAGCCACTGATTTCGCAGCGCATGATCCGCGACAGCGCATCCCGGCGGATCGGCTCCGTCGCGCGGACTTCGCCCCCGCAGTGAGTTATGTCCCAGAATCGCCTCCGACATTCAGTGAAATATTTTTCATTTGTGGGTAGCCACAATTGCGCGCGCCAATCGTGCCGAAGCCGCGCCTCTTCGGACGCCACGCCACGGCGGCGGAGACGGCCAAAAGGGCTGGTCTCTCATCCCCAAAAATCCTTGAAATTCAGGCTGAAATTCTAAATTTATCCAACAAAACAGTAGTTTTATACTTTTTTGGCGCTGGATATTGTGCTTTGCGGAAAAATAATTCTATTTCACAAAGGCCGGCCCCTAAGCCGGCTGAAATTGCCTTGATAAGGGGCCAAAAACGTTATGACCGCCAAGCCTATTCCCGCGACTGCACCTTTTGCGGAAGACGAGATTCACATCCTCAATCAGGTCGTCGGCATCGCCACGCCGACGCAGCGCGCTTGGCTTGCCGGCTTCCTCTCCGGGCTCGACGCCGCGAATGCCGAAGCGGCGCCGGTTGCCGCTCCGCGCACCGCAGAGCCGCTGACCATCATCTATGCGACTGAATCGGGAAACAGCGAGAGCCTCGCCGCTGACGTCGCGAAGGCCGCGCGCAAGCTCAGCTTCAAGCCGACCTTGATCGACATGGCCGATCTCGATCTCGCCATGTGGCCGAAAAACAAGCGGCTGATCGTGATCGCGGCGACATGGGGCGAGGGCGAGCCGCCGGCGCGCGCCACTGCCGCCTATAATGAATTAATGTCGGACGCCGCCCCGCGCCTCGATGGCGTGGAATTCAGCGTGCTCGCGCTCGGCGATTCGGCCTATGCCGATTTCTGCGGCGTCGGCCGCAAGATCGATGCGCGGCTTGAAGCGCTCGGCGCCAAGCGTGTGTCCGATCGCGTGGATTGCGATCTCGATTTTGCCGAACCGGCCGCGCGCTGGATCGAGACGAGCCTCAAGGCCCTTGCACCGCCTGACGCCGGCCGCGGCACCGTCATCCCCGTCGACTTCGCGCAGAAGTCGGCGGCGGCGAGTGTGCTCGGCCCGGTGGAAGCCGAGGTGACCGAGCACATCAACCTCAATTCGTCGCGCTCCGACAAGGAGACGATCCACATCGAATTGTCCTTCGATGGCGCAGCGCCGACCTATAAGCCGGGCGATTCGCTCGACATCTATCCCGAGAACGATCCGGATTATGTCGTGGCCTTCCTCAAGGCTGCCGGCCTGTCCGAGGATGCCGACTTGCGCGACGACCTGCGCAAGAACCGCGACGTCACGACCTTGTCGCTCAAGGCACTGGAGACCTATGCCGACGTGACCGGCCAGCAGGACGTCAAGGCGCTCATCGCCTCCGGCGAGGCTGCACAGTGGATCGCCGGCCGCCAACTCATCGATCTGATCGAAACATACCCGGCCGCCATCACGGCCGAGCAGTTGCGCAAGGTCACGCGCCCGCTCGCGCCACGCGCCTATTCCATCGCGTCGTCGATGCAGGAGGTCGGCGACGAGGCGCATCTGCTGGTGTCGGCGGTGCGTTACGAAACCCATGGCCGCCAGCGCAAGGGCGTGGCATCGAATTATGTCGCGGAGCGGCTGAAGAAGGGCGCACGCGTCAAGGTCAAGGTGAAGCCGAACCGGCATTTCGTCCTGCCTGCGGCCGACAAGGACGTCATCATGGTCGGACCCGGCACCGGCGTCGCCCCGTTCCGCGCCTTCGTCCAGGAACGCCGCGCGACCGAGGCCAAGGGACGCTCGTGGCTGTTCTTCGGCGACCGCCGCTTCAACGACGACTTCCTCTATCAGCTTGAATGGCAGGATGCGCTCAAGGACGGCATCCTGTCGCGGCTCGACATCGCCTTTTCCCGCGATGCGACCGAGAAGGTCTACGTGCAGGACCGCATTTGGGAGCGCCGGGCCGATATCGTGGCCTGGCTCGACGGCGGCGCGACCTTTTATGTCTGCGGCGACGCCAAGGCCATGGCCAAGGACGTGCGGGCGACGCTGTCGCGCGCCTTTGCCGACGTCAAAGGTCTTGATGCCGAAGCGGCCGAACTTGCGGTGCGTGACCTCGAGCGCAACAACCGCTACCAAACCGACACGTATTGATCCGACCCCGGCGGATGTTTAGCTGGATGAACGGCGAGCGCGTCGGGATCCGGCATTCGCCGCATGGCGCGCCGGACAAGCCAAGCCAAAGGATGATCGCGTGGCGAAAGACCCGTCCCCCAAAGAATTGTCGTCGATGGAGTATCTCAAGGCAGGTAGCCGCTATCTGCGCGGTAATCTCGCCGAGGATATGGCCGATACCAACACTGGCGCCGTCAGCGAAGGCAGCGCCCAGCTCCTGAAATTCCACGGCATGTACCTGCAGGACGACCGCGACCTCAGGCCCGAGCGCGCCAAGAAGAAGCTCGACAAGGCTTATGGCTTCATGATCCGCATCCGCCTGCCTGGCGGCGTGCTCACCACGCAGCAGTGGCTCGCGCTCGACGGAATTGCGCAGACCTATGCTGGAAACACGCTACGCCTGACCACGCGCCAGACCTTCCAGATGCACGGCGTGCTGAAGTTCAACGTCAAGACGGTGCTCAAGCGCATCAATGCGGTGGCGCTCGATACCATCGCAGCGTGTGGCGACGATACCCGCGGCGTGATGTCGGTTTCGAACCCTTACCAATCGAAGGTCCATGCCGAGGCTTATGATCTCGCCTGCCGCACCTCGCTGCATTTCAAGCCTCGCACGCACGCCTATTACGAAATCTTTCTCGACGGCGAGAAGGTCGCAGGCGAAGGCGAGCGCGATGATGTCGAGCCGATCTACGGCAAGACCTACATGCCGCGGAAGTTCAAGATCGGTTTTGCGGTGCCGCCCTCGAACGACATCGACGTCTTCTCCCAGGATCTCGGATTCATCGCCATCGTGGGCAAGAACGACACCATCGTCGGATGGAACGTCGCGATCGGCGGCGGCATGGGCATGACCCATGGCGAGCCGGAAACTTATCCGCGCACCGGCGACGTCATCGGCTTCTGCCTGCCCGAGGATATTTTCAAGGTCGCCGAAGCCGTCTGCACGATCCAGCGCGACTGGGGCGACCGCTCCAACCGCAAGCACGCCCGCCTGAAATACACCGTCGACGATAACGGTCTTGACGCTTTCCGTGCCGAGATCGCCAAGCGCGCCGGCAAGCCGCTGGAAAAAGCGCGGCCCTATGCGTTCACCTCCAACGGCGACCGTTATGGCTGGACCGAGGGTGAGGACGGCAAGCTTCACCTGACGCTGTTCGTCGAGAACGGCCGCGTCCGCGACTTCCCCGATGGACCTCAGCTTCTGACCGGCATGCGCCGCATCGCCGAAGTCCATGACGGCGAGATCAGGGTGACAGCGAACCAGAACCTCATCATCGCCAACGTCTCCAAGGACAAGCGCGATGCGATCGAGAGGCTGGTGAAGGAATACGGTCTGACCAGCCAGTCGACAGCGTTGCGGCGCAACGCGATGGCGTGTGTGGCGCTGCCGACTTGCGGCCTCGCCTTGGCCGAGAGCGAGCGTTACCTGCCTGATTTGGTGACACTGCTCGAACAGCGCCTTGCCGCCCATGGCCTCGCTGATGAGGACATCACGCTGCGCATGACGGGTTGCCCCAACGGCTGTGCGAGACCCTACATCGCGGAGATCGGCTTGGTCGGCAAAGGGCCGGGCCGGTACAATCTTTATCTGGGTGCTGCTTTCGACGGCTCGCGACTTGGAAAATTGTTTGCCGAGGATCTCGATAACGACGCCATCGTTGCGGCGCTCGATCTGCTGTTCGCGGCCTTTGCCAAAGAACGCAAGCCGGACGAGCATTTCGGCGATTATGTCATTCGCGCCGGCTTTGTCGCCGCGACGCGTAATGGCCTGGACTTCCATGACCGGAGCGGCGCGCAGCGCGCATCCTAGAGATTGCCTCATTTTTGATCGGGGTCATGGCGCTGCAATTTTATTGAGCGCCATGCTGCCCGTGTGACCAGCGATCAGCGGCTCTGGTCCGGCCGCATCGATTAAGCGGCTGATATTTCAACAGAAAATTTCTGGCACAGTACTTGCTGCATTGCAGCAGGAAGGTCCCCGCCAACAGGGTGCCACTGCTTGGAGCCAGACCATGGACTATGTGAAGCCCGTCGACCTCGCAGCCACGATGCTCGACACCGGACGCAAGAAACTCGCGCTCGGCCCTGCGGAGCTTGTCACCCGCGGCGCGCTCGCCGGCAGCATTCTCGCCTGCGCCACCAGCCTCGCCTTCACCGGCGCGATGCAGACCGGCCAGCCGCTGGTCGGCGCGCTGATCTTCCCCGTTGGTCTCGTTCTCATTGTCCTTCTCGGCCTCGATCTCGTCACCGGCAGCTTCGGCATCACGGCGCTGCCTGTGTTCAACCGCGAGGGCAGCGGCTCGGCCTTGCTTGCCAATTGGGGCTTCGTGTTTCTCGGCAATCTCATCGGCAGTCTGGTTTATGGCGGCCTGCTGGCCATCGTCCTCACCAATATGGGCTCGACGCCGGCAAGCGGCATCGCGGCGACCCTCGTCAAGGTCGCGGAAGCAAAAACCATCGGCTATTCGGCGCACGGCTTCGCCGGGCTGGTGACGGTGTTCGTCAAGGCGATGCTGTGCAACTGGATGGTCTGTCTCGCCATCGTCGCGGCGATGACCAGCCACTCCACGATCGGCAAGATCGCGGCTGGGTGGTTGCCGGTCTTCATCTTCTTCGCCCAGGGCTTCGAGCACTCCGTCGTCAACATGTTCGTTATTCCGACCGGCATGCTGCTCGGCGCGAAAGTCACGCTCACCGACTGGTGGGTGTGGAATCAGATTCCGGTCACGCTCGGCAATCTCGTCGGCGGCTTCGTGTTCACGGGCCTTGCGCTCTACGTGACGCACAAGCCGCCCATCGACGCTGCCGCCCCGCTGTCGATGCCGGCGCAAGTGCCTGCGGAATAAGCCCGCAAGCCCTGGAATGCCGAATTCAGCGGAGACGACATCGATGTCTGGCGATTTTGAACCAGAACAGAAGCGCTATCTCGAAGGTTTTGTGGCCGGCCTTCAGATTGCCAAGACGGCTCAAGTGACCGCTCAGGTGGCGGTGCGAACGCCTGCGGCGAGTGGAGTCGTCGCAGGCGGGGCGGCGCCCGGTGTTGCCGCAGCGGAGCCGGTCGGCCCCGATGCGGCCGCGCTGCGCGCGCAAGATCGCACCATTGCCGCCGGCGGCAAGCTATCCGATCCGGAGAAATTCAAGCGCGAACAAAATCCGCTCGACGCCTACGACAAGCTCAAGGGTCAGGCGGCGGCCAACGAAGCGCCGAAACCGCCGGATAATTTCCGCTGGCGTTTTCACGGGCTGTTTTATGTCGGCCCGACGCAGACCTCGTATATGTGCCGGCTGCGCATGCCCAACGGCATCCTCAAGCACTATCAGTTCGCCGGCCTTGCCGATCTCGCGACGCGTTACGGCGGCGGCTATAGCCACGTCACCACGCGCGCCAATTTGCAGATCCGCGAGATCGAACCGGCGAATGCCGTGCACATGATCGAGGCGATCCAGGACCTCGGTCTGTGCGCGCGCGGCTCGGGCGCGGACAACATCCGCAACGTCACCGGCACACCGACGGCGGGCATCGACCCGCAGGAACTACTCGACACGCGGCCCTATGCGCGCGAATGGCATTTCCACATCCTCAATGATCGTTCGCTCTATGGCCTGCCGCGCAAGTTCAACGTTGCATTCGACGGCGGCGGCATCGTGCCGGTGCTGGAGGAGACCAACGATATCGGTTTCCAGGCGGTGACGGTGCGCGAGGGCGCAAGCGTCGCGGCGGGCGTTTATTTCAAGGCCGTGATCGGCGGCATCACCGGGCACAAGGATTTTGCGCGCGACGCGGGTCTCATCGTGAAGCCAGAACAGGCGACGCAGGTGGCGGATGCCATCGTGCGTGTCTTCATCGGCGAAGGCGATCGCACCAACCGCGCCAAGGCGAGGCTGAAATATGTGATCGACCGCCTCGGCTTCGATGCCTTCATCGCGCGCGTCGAGGAGAAACTTGGCTGGATTTTTGCGCGCGTGTCCGCAGAACACGTCGCGCCGCGCGCCGCCTTCGACCGTCTCGCCCATGTCGGCGTGCACCCGCAAGTGCAGCAGGGTTTGAACTGGATTGGCGTCGTGCTGCCGGTCGGCAAGCTCACGAGCGCGCAGATGATCGGCCTCGCGTCCGTCTCGGACAGCATGGGCGACGGCGATATCCGGCTCACAGTCTGGCAGAATCTTTTGATTTCGGGCGTCTCCGATGCGCGCGTTGGCGAGGCCGTGGCGGCGATCGAGGCGCTCGGGCTTTCGGCCAATGCGACGTCGATCCGCGCCGGCCTCGTCGCCTGCACCGGCAACATGGGCTGCAAATTCGCCGCTTCGAACACCAAGGGTCATGCCGAGGATATTGCGCGCTGGTGCGAAACGCGGGTCGAACTCGACGGCCCGGTCAACATCCATCTCACCGGCTGCCATCATTCCTGCGCGCAGCATTACATCGGCGATATCGGTCTGCTCGCCTGCAAGGTTGCGCTCTCCGAAGATGCCGATCCGGTCGAGGGCTATCACATCCATGTCGGTGGCGGGTTTGGTCCCGACGCCGCACTGGCGCGCGAGATTTTCCGCGACGTGACGGCGGCGGATACGCCGAAGACGGTCGAACGCATCCTCAAAACCTATCTCGCCCATCGCGCGCCGAAGGAGACCTTTCTGTCCTTCGCGCGGCGCACCGACACCGAAACGCTCAAAACACTGTTCGCAGCCGAGCCGGTGGAGTGAACGCATGACCATGACGCAGCGCCCTCCGACCCTGTCGCTGATCCCTGAATCGGCGCCGTTCTCCAACGAACAGCGAACATGGCTCAGCGGCCTGTTCGCGGGCCTGATTTCGCTCGATCAGGCGGTCACCCCGCTCTCGGCGGAACAGGCCGCCGCCATGATGCCGGGCATGTTGCCGGCCGCTGAAGATGGTCTCGATGATGGTGCGCCGTGGCACGATCAATCAATCGAATTGCCCGAGCGCATGAAATTGGCCGACGGCCGTCCGCTGCGTCGGCGGCTGATGGCGGCGATGGCGCAGCAGGATTGCGGCCAGTGCGGCTACAACTGCGAGGATTATGCCGAGGCGCTGCATGGCAAAACCGAAGAGCGCCTCAATCTCTGCGTGCCCGGCGGCAAAGAAACCGCGCGGATGCTGAAATCCCTTTACGCCGAACTTGATGCCGTGCCGGCGGCGGAAGCGCGCGCCGCGCACGATCTGGCCGAGAAAGGCGCCGCGCTCGACATGGCACCCGAGCCCGGCCAGTCACGCGAACATCCTGTCGAGGCCGTATTCCTCGCGCGCCGCCGTCTCAACAAGCCGGGGTCGGAGAAGGAGACATGGCATCTCGATTTCGACATCGCGCCTGGCGGTCTGGATTACGTCGTCGGCGATTCCTTCGGCATCTATCCGACGAATGATGCGGCGCTCGTGGCCACCGTCATCAAGGCGCTCGGCGTCGAACCCGACGTCGTGATCGGCGACAAGACATTGCGTCAAGTATTGACCAGCGGCGTCTCGTTGTCGCCGGCCCCGGATTCACTGTTCCAGCTTCTCTCCTATCTCAGTGGTGGTGTGCTGCGGCAGAAGGCGAAATCGCTTGCCGACGGGCAGGACCCCGACGGCGATGCAGCGACGCTGGATGTGCTCGCGGCGCTGGAAAAGTTTTCCGGCATCAGGCCGCATCCGGAAGCTTTTATCGAGGCGCTTGAGCCGTTGCAGCCGCGGCTCTATTCGATCTCATCGTCGCCGCGTGTGCAGGCCGGCCGACTGTCGCTGACTGTCGACGCGGTGCGCTACGACATTGCCAAACGCAGACGCCACGGCGTCGCCTCGACGTTCCTTGCCGATCGTCTCTCGCCCGGCGATATGATGAAGGTCTATGTGCAGAAGGCGCACGGCTTCGCCCTGCCGACTGATCCGGCCGTGCCGATCATCATGGTCGGGCCCGGCACCGGCGTCGCGCCGTTCCGCGCCTTCCTGCAGGAGCGACAGGCCACGCAGTCCAGGGGCCGCAACTGGCTGTTCTTCGGCCATCAACGCAGTGACTACGATTTCTTCTACGAAGACGAATTCGCGGCGATGAAGGCCGCCGGCGTGCTTAACCGCCTCACGCTCGCATGGTCGCGCGATGGCAACGAGAAAATCTATGTGCAGGACCGCATGCGCGACGTCGGCCGCGACCTCTGGGCATGGCTTGCCGAAGGCGCACACGTCTATGTCTGCGGCGATGCCAAGCGCATGGCGCGGGATGTCGAACGCGCGCTCGTCGATGTGGTCGCGGCCTTCGGCAGTCGCAGCACCGACGCTGCCGTCAGTTACGTGGCCGAGTTGAAGAAGAGCGGCCGCTATCAGCAGGATGTCTATTAGAAAACGATGAACGATCTGCATCAGCGACCGGCCATCGCGACGACCTGCCCTTATTGCGGCGTCGGTTGCGGCGTACTGGCAACGGCGGACGGGAAGGGTGGGGCGCAGATTGCGGGCGATCCGCTGCACCCGGCCAATTTTGGCAAGCTATGTTCGAAAGGCGCGGCGCTCGGCGATACGATTTCGCTCGGCGGCCGCTTGTTGCATCCGATGCGGCGCGACGCGGCGGGCGAACTCGTTCGTATCGGCTGGGACGATGCGCTCGACAACGTCGCCGCTGGTTTCCGCAGCATCGTTGAGCGGCATGGGCCGGACTCGGTCGCGTTCTATCTCTCGGGTCAGTTGCTGACCGAGGATTATTACGTCGCCAACAAGTTGATGAAGGGATTCATCGGTTCGGCGAATGTCGATACCAATTCGCGGCTGTGCATGGCCTCATCGGTCGCCGGCCATCGGCGGGCTTTCGGCGCTGACACGGTCCCGGGCACGTATGAGGATATTGATCATGCGGATCTGATCGTCCTGGTCGGATCGAATGCGGCCTGGTGTCATCCGGTGCTGTTCCAGCGCATGATGAAAAATCGCGTCGAGCGCGGCGCGCGCATCGTCGTGATCGATCCGCGCCGCACGGCGACCGGGGAAGATGCTGATCTGTTCCTGCCGATCGCGCCGGGCACCGACACCGCGCTGTTCTGCGGACTGCTGGTCGATCTCGACGCCCACGCCGCGCTCGATGACGACTACATCGCCGCGCATACGCGCGGTTTTGAGAAGGCATTGGCGGCGGCGCGCACGATCGCGCCCGATGTGCGCGCGACAGCGCTTGCGACGGGTCTTGCAGAAGCCGACGTGGCGGCTTTCTTTGCGCTGTTTCGTGCCACGCCGCGCGTCGTGACCTGTTATTCGCAAGGCGTGAACCAGTCGGCGCAGGGCACCGACAAGGTCAACGCCATCATCAATTGCCATCTCGCCACCGGCCGCATTGGGAAGCGCGGCTGCGGCCCGTTCTCGCTCACGGGCCAGCCCAATGCCATGGGCGGCCGCGAGGTCGGCGGACTGGCCAATCAACTCGCGGTGCATATGGGCTTTGCGCCGGACGACGTCGACCGTGTTGGCCGTTTCTGGACCGCATCGCGCATGGCCTTGCGTGAAGGCCGCAAGGCCGTCGATATGTTCGAGGCCATCGCGCGCGGAGAGATCAGGGCGCTGTGGGTGATGGCGACCAATCCGGCCGCGTCGCTGCCGCGCGCAAGCGCGATGCGTGAGGGTCTGAGGAATCTCGAACTGTTCGTGGTCTCCGAGAATGTTCTGTCCAACGACACCGTCAATGCAGGTGCGCATCTGCTGCTGCCGGCTGCTGCGTGGGGCGAGAAAGACGGCACGGTAACGAATTCGGAGCGGCGCATCTCGCGTCAGCGCGCTTTTCTGCCGCTGCCGGGCGAGGCAAAGCCTGATTGGTGGATCGTCGCTGAAGTCGCCCGTCGCATGGGTTTTGGCGCGGCCTTTGATTTCCACAGCGCAGCGGACATTTTTCGCGAGCATGCGGCGTTGTCGGCGTTTGAAAATGACGGCCGGCGCGCTTTCGATCTTGGCGGTGTTGCGGCGATGACGGATGAAGCCTTCGACGCCATGACGCCGTTCCAATGGCCGTTGCGCGAGGGGGAATCGTGGGACGGCAAGCGGCAGGATGTCCGCTTTTTCGCGGACGGTGGATTTTTTACGCCGGACCAAAAGGCCGTCTTTATCGCTCCGGAAACCCCCGCATTGCGCGAACCGGTCACGGGCGAATTTCCCCTGCGCCTCAACACCGGCCGCATTCGCGACC
>Ga0310811_10000399_pt1 | contig 59379 bp, 50 predicted proteins | sample YCmetagenome_FD_207642 | JGI IMG/M metagenome (GOLD analysis project Ga0310811, IMG submission 207642) | Soil microbial communities from experimental microcosm in Duke University, North Carolina, United States - YC | ecosystem: Engineered > Artificial ecosystem > Soil microcosm > Unclassified ... | reverse complement strand
AGTTTCGGTCTTCGGTGATAACAAGAGCAAGTGATAAAGTGCAGGTGATGGGCGCCGTAAGTGCGGTGGAGTCCGGCGGGCACGAGGGCCATGGTACCAGCGACAGTGGTACCCGCCCTTGCAAAAAGCGCAAGGACGGGGCACCCACATTTCAAAATGGGAAAGAAAAATCCAGATGAAAGGGTGGGCCACCCGCCGGTGCGAAGACGGCGATACAACCATCCACGTCTTCAACAGACGGGGTCAATGTTGACAAGGCAGTAGGCGCAGGTATGAAAGTAGGTACGAAAGCCGTCAACGAAGTGGTCAAAGCAACGGACCAAAGTTCTAAATCGTCTCAGCAGGATGGTGAACAGAAAGACAAGAAAGAGGAGAAGCAGAAGGATAACTGCGATAAGTGCAAACAGGAATCGAAGTAAGATGTATCCGCGTTCGGAGATTAACTGAGCCTTGGTACGGAAGTAGAGAAAAACTTAATGCGTGTTGCTTTGGCCGGGTGCGGTCTATTACTTGGTATCGGATTGTTTAGTCCGCGGATGAAACCAGTCCTCTGGCACCTCCAACACGGTGACTACATTGCGTACCAAGGCAAATCGTTTTTCGTGCCAGGAAATTGGTACGCGTATTCCGATTACCACAGCGTCCAGTTCTTGAAACCCCATCTGACCGTCCTGTCATTAGGCCGCCCCTCTCCCGTTTGGTCTTTCTTCGAGCTGCTACCTCCACAATCTGAACCGCTGGAGGCGAGATATGAGAGGTTTGAAGTGTACTACAAGGCGTATCGTGTAACTGCTAAGGAGGATGTTAAGGGTCCGATCAGACTCGGAGCTGGCGATCGCGAGGCCGTCTGTATGACGTCATTTGCCATCCAGGGCAGAAGCCCAACATTCATTTCATGCCTAATATTTGCGGGACGTTGGACGGCAGAATTTGTAGGTGAGGCGCAGGAGGCAGAGAACTTCATGGAGGTAATCCGTTCCACTACCGAATCACGTGCAGGTCGATAGAGGGATCCCGGGGACAGGGATCCCGGGGACGGATCCCGGGGACGGATCCGGGGACAGACGGGACGTTCCCCAATTTGCGACTACGCAAGCAACGCCTTACGCAACTAACATGAGACGGGACTGGTGGGGATCGGTGACAGATGCTCTGGGTCGCCCGCCTTTTCGTGCGGTCAGGATGCGCTGCATCCGTTCCTCTAATGAAGTTACGCTATGTGCATCGCGATCCGGTTCACCGGGGATTGGTGCTCGAACCAGGCCAATGGCGGTGGAGCAGCTTTCGGTCGTATGCTCACAGCGAACACGGACCGGTGCTGGTGAACGAACAACGACGCGCTGAACTCAAATCTTGTGCGAGGCAAACGTTCGTTGCGTAAGCAGTCGAAATCCCCACCGTTTAAAACCGCAAAGGACGGGGCGTCCTCATTTGTGATAGCACATACGGTGAAGGGCTGGGCCAGCCTCCAGACTCTCAAATAGCTTACTCGGCTTCGAACTAAAGACCGCCTACATGGATGCCCCGATGGAATTTCACATGGTTCAGGGGTAACATCGCAACTGAGTATCTGTATTTCACAACCTTTCTGCCGTGTCCGATGCGACAGGACCTTTTGTGAATCGCTAGATTCCCGAAAGACCTGAGGTCATGACATCTGACACCCGACGTGCAGAGCTAACCGCTGAAATCGCCCTACTACAGAAGGAACACTTGGAGTCTTTCTTGACAGCGAGATTCTATGGTTGGACCCCGGCAATAGCAGAGGCGCACGATCAACGCGCCGAACGTCTCGCGGTGCTGCGGCGCGAATTGAACATCCTCTATCCAAGCCCAGAGCCCTAGGGCAAGAATCCTCGGGAAATTCCTGAGTTGTCAACACAAACGCGACTTTGCGACAAATCGAATTGAAGCCTAACCGTTGAAATATCACGATTACACTTCAACGACCCGGCGTAGCGGAAGGAGGCCCCACTGGGGCACGGCATTCAACTTTACTGTTCGAACGGTGCTTTCGCGAGTTCGACTCTTTTCAGGCGCTGCTCTTTCTCATCCAACATCCGATTGATTTCCGTTATCAGCACCATCAACTTTTCAGAATCCTGTTCAACCGTCGCTTGTTCGCACAGTTGCATCCATTTTTCTTTCACCTTCCCTTGCATCACACGTACTCCAATCTGGCAAGCGTCGGACGGAGGTCGCGAGGCACATCGGTTATTGCACCCATTCGGCCAAATTTGAAGTGCTCTTAAGCGGAACAAACAAGAGACGTTTGCAAATAGATATTTCGGCGCTGCGAGAGCGTGCACACCGGGACGAGAAGATTTTCCCATTCAGAGGGCAGAATCGGCGTACAGCGATTAGGGTAAAGTGCGAGTCGAGGATCTGTACACGTGAGGTGGGTGCCCCATCCTTTCGCGCTTTTTGCGAAAGGGTGGGAGCGATGAAGTCTGCGCCAAGAGACTTTCACGCCACCCGAGCCAAAAACGCAATTCCTCCCCAACCTTCATTGACGCGAACCTGAGAACAAGAGCAGGTGATGAAGTGCGTGATACCCGCCCTTGCAATAAACGCAAGGACGGGGCACCCACATTTCAAAATGGGAAAGAGAAATCGAGTTGAAAGGGTGGGAACGACGAAGTATGGGCCAAAGAAACTCCCATGCCACCCGAGGCACAAACGCAATTCTCCCCCAACCTTCATTGACGCGAACCAGGCCGGGTTCATCCAGCAGTAGAAGCGGTAATTGCTCCAGCGCCATTCATCCGGAGAGCCAATAATTCATATAATCGTTCGCATGCACAAATTGCCAGTCACTTTGTTCTTGCTCTTGACAATCGCAGGCTCCCTTGCCTCGGGGCAAACACCGGCAGACGCCCAACCCTCCTCAACCACGCCTCAAAAAGTTCCCGTGATGGACGGCGGCGCCGGCCCATGCTCCTTGGATCTCACGGTCACTGACACGGACGCCAAGCCCGTCTACGCCGCCACCATCAAAGTTCACATCGCCTACGGATTCGCCGGCATCCGCCGCCTCGATCTCGAAGCCGGCACCAACTCCGACGGCAAAGTGAAGTTCACCGGACTTCCGCGCCGCGTTCATCAAGCCCCGCTCGAATTCCGCGCCTCCAAAGACGATCTCCTAGGCGTAGCAACTTTCGATCCCTCGACCGAATGCGACGCCAGGCGTTCCGTCTCTCTTGCCAAGCCAACGCCAGCCACCAATTGAGTTCTGCACAGCTGCAACGTAAGTGTATGAATTAAATAGCTTTGCATCACGCTGCCGAATGCGATATCCTTGTCTTTAGCTTGAGCACGATCTGGACGACTTGACAGCAACCTGCTCATATTTCTACAATTAGCACTCGATAGTCCAAAGTGCTAACAATCAGCAATTCAAATAACCCAGATCACAATTTCACCGAAAGGAGTCTGAAAATGGCTATGAAATTCACCCCACTGCACGACCGCATCCTGGTCCGTCGCATTGAAGAAGGCGAAACCACCCGCGGCGGAATCATTATCCCGGACAGCGCCAAAGAGAAGCCGCAGGAGGGAGAAGTTGTCTCCGCCGGCAAAGGCAAGATCAACGAAGAGGGCAAGGTTCGTCCGCTCGATGTGAAGGAAGGCGACCGTATTCTGTTCGGCAAATACAGCGGCACCGAAATTAAGTTAGACGGCGAAGATTTCATCATCATGCGCGAAGAGGAAGTGCTCGGAATTCTCTCCGGCGCAGCCAAGCGCGAAACCGCTGGATCGCGCAAGTAGTCAGTGATCAGTTGTACGTTGCCAGTCGAGTCTTACTGACCGCTAGCCACTAACAACTGTTTAGCGAAAGTCCCAAATAGAAATTTCCGCAGCGTGCAGCTGCAAAACTTTAGGAGAAAAGAACAATGGCAAAACAAATCGTACACGGAGAAGAGTCCCGCCAGGCGATTCTTCGCGGCGTCAACGTACTGGCTGACGCCGTAAAGGTCACGCTCGGTCCCAAGGGCCGCAACGTCGTGATCGACAAGAAATTCGGTTCGCCGACCATCACCAAGGACGGCGTCACCGTCGCAAAAGAAATCGAACTGAAAGACACGCTCGAAAACATGGGCGCGCAGATGGTGAAGGAAGTCGCTTCGAAGACCTCCGACGTCGCCGGCGACGGCACCACCACCGCAACCGTTCTCGCTCAGGCCATTTATCGCGAAGGCGTCAAGACCGTTGCCGCCGGCGCGAATCCCATGGCCCTGAAGCGCGGAATCGAAAAGGCCATCGGCGTGATTGCCGGCGAGATCGACAAGAAAACCGGCGAGCGCGGTAAGGGCGAGCTCGACAAGCTCTCCAAACCCGTCCAAGGCGAAATGATTGCGCAGGTTGGTACCATCAGCGCCAACAACGATGAAACCATCGGCACCATCATTGCCGAGGCGATGAAGAAGGTCGGCAAGGACGGCGTCATCACGGTGGAAGAGTCGAAGACGCTCGAAACCCAGTTGGAAGTAGTCGAAGGCATGCAGTTCGACCGCGGCTATCTGTCTCCCTACTTTGTTACCGATCCGGAGCGGATGGAAGCCGTGCTCGACAACGCCTACATCCTGATCCACGAAAAGAAAATCTCCAGCATGAAGGACCTGCTCCCGCTGCTCGAGCAGATCGCGAAGGGCGGCAAGCCACTGGTCATCGTTGCTGAAGATGTTGAAGGTGAAGCGCTGGCGACGTTGGTCGTGAACAAACTGCGCGGCACACTGCACGTGAGCGCGGTGAAGGCACCGGGCTTCGGCGATCGCCGCAAAGCCATGCTGCAGGACATCGCGATTCTCACCGGCGGCAAGGCCATCACCGAAGATCTCGGCATCAAGCTCGAGAACGTTCAGGTGAGCGACCTCGGCCAGGCGAAGAAAATCACCATCGACAAGGACAACACAACCATTGTCGAAGGCAAGGGCAAGCACAGCGAGATCGAAGGCCGCGTGAAAGAAATTCGCAGCCAGATCGACAAGACCACCAGCGACTACGACCGCGAGAAGCTGCAGGAGCGGCTGGCGAAGCTGGTTGGCGGCGTGGCCGTCATTAAAGTTGGCGCCGCGACCGAAACCGAAATGAAAGAGAAGAAGGCCCGGGTTGAAGACGCGATGCACGCCACCCGCGCTGCCGTCGAAGAGGGCATCGTCCCGGGCGGCGGAGTAGCGTTGGCGCGTTCGGCTGCGGCCCTCGAGAAGCTGAAGCTCGAAGGCGACGAGCACATCGGAGTCAACATCGTGAAGCGCGCCATGCAGGAGCCGTTGCGCCAGATCGCCGAGAACGCCGGCGAAGAGGGTGCTGTGGTTCTGGGCAAGGTGCTCGACGCGAAGGAATCAAACTTCGGGTACAACGCCTTCTCGAACGAGTACGAAGACCTGGTCAAGGCCGGCGTGCTCGATCCGACGAAGGTGGTTCGCACCGCGCTTCAGAACGCAGGCTCGATCGCAGCCCTCATGCTGACGACCGAAGCTCTGGTCAGCGAGCTGCCGGAAGAGAAGAAGTCAGCTCCAATGCCGGGCGGACACGGCGGCATGGGCGGAGACATGTACTAAGAGCAGCTGTTGGCTCTTGGCTTTTGGCCAAAACCGAAAAGCCCCGGCTCAAGCCGGGGCTTTTTTTCTTCCGGATACACGGGACTGGGCTCCTTTATACCCGGACTGGTCCCTTGGCCGCGTGTTCGGAATTCGTTGTGTTATGGGCGGGCTTCTGATAGTCTCCTGCCGACTTAACCTTCCGGGAGGACATTATGGCTTTTTGCCCGTCTTGTGGTCAGGAAGTTGGAAACGCTGGATTCTGTTCAAAGTGCGGAGCCAGCCAGGTGATGGCGCCGGCAGGCGGCTCCGTGGCGGTCGCGGCAAGTTCAGAGGGGCTCTCCGAGAATGTTGCCGGACTGTTGTGTTATCTCGCGGGCTGGATCACAGGCATCATTTTCCTGCTGATCGATAAACGTCCGTGGGTCCGGTTTCATGCGGCGCAATCGATTGCAGTCTTCGGCGGACTGACGGTCGTCCAGATTGCGCTGTCGGTGATGAGCAGCACGATAGGAGGAGTTCTCGGCTTCGGGTTGATGAGCATGCTGGGACTACTGATTGGTCTCATCACGTTTGTTCTGTGGATTCTACTGATGGTGAAAGCTTACAAGCATGAAACCTTCAGAGTGCCGATTGCGGCGGGAGTTGCTGACAGTATCGCGAAGAATAAGTGAGCGAGTTCTGTCTGCAAGTTTTTGTGTGTGGGTGGAAACGTACCTCACTGTTCCACCCCATGCGGTCTGTCCCAAAATAGAAAAGCGCGGCTGCGAGGCCGCGCTTTTTCTTAAAGTTTTACTTTATGTATTCAGAATAGCAGATTGAAAGGGAAATTGTGACATGGTTTGGAAATTTATATTTCCTGAGTGGTCAGTGGGTTGGGGGAAATTGCACCAAAAACGGGCATTGACAAGAAATTTGCACAGGAACGGTAGCGCTCTTTTTTGAATACCCACCGAAGCCAAAGCCCGGTAAACGGGCTGTATACCAGCATTGGAAAAATCGGCCTTCGACTTCGCTAGAGCAGGCTTCGGTTACTAACTACCGATCCTCCTTCCACCGGAGCGCGGTTCGTTCGCCTGGGGCTTCCGAGAGGGAGCGTTGCTTTCGGTAGTTATGCTTTGTGCATCTTCAATCACAGCTTTTGCGACGACGTCCACGGTCGCCAGCTTTTCAAGTTTGGTGTTCACAATGTGCCCAGGCGAGCGGCCGACCTTGGCGTTCAGTAGGCTTTCACGTCCGTCAACGATGCGTTTAGCGATGTCCTCCACCGCATTTAAGATCCACATTGAGGTGAGAGATCCCTCGGTATAGTTGGCCTCGCCGATTCCCTGGACGCGCCCCAGTTCCTGGAGGCTTGCAACTTGCTTAAACTCATCCTTCCTCCTTGGCTTATACACTGCGAACGTCCTTCCCCCGTACTGGTTCAATATTGAAAAAGACGGGACGTCGCTTGGGCCGTCGGCAATGTAGATCATGTTTTGAAATGGAACACGTCGGTCCTCGTGGGCAATCGTGTCGTTAACGCCGATTCGGGCGAGTTTATTTGTCCCTTTGTTTATTTCGAAGATCGCGCGTGTTTTGCTTGTGTTATCGACCATGTAGCCGATGTCAATCAGTATCGGCTCGCTTGTCTGAAGAGGAAGTTCGCCCTTTTGCAAGTAATTCGGCTGAGCTACTACCTCGACGAACTCGCATCCCCAAACATCTTCGACAAACGGCGCTATCTTGCTTCCCATGATCATTTCGCGCAAGCCGGTGCTTACTATGTAGTGTTCAACTTGCAAACCGTGCTTCACGAAGCTGCCGTCACTGGCAACGCTTTGTTTGACCTGGTCAAAGAATGTTGGCAGCCCTTCGTACAATTCGATTTCGCTACCGAGTTCCCGCAGGACATTGTTGTTCAGTCCTTTAAAGACGCCAGCCCGAACATAAGTAAGAATATGATTGAGATAAAGGGTATCTTTCGACACGCGTTTCGCGCCGTGTCGCAAGTACAGGTCCTCGAGCCCGTCTACCTCGGCCCAGAAACCTGCACCGTCTATGCCGTAGCGTCTAAAAAGTGGCTCCTGCATGTATTTGGGGGAGATCGTCTTGTCGAAGTCCCAGATGATGGCAATCGTGTTTTGCACGAAAAGGTTTTGTGACATATGAGCTCCCCGTTAATCGACGGATGCTTCTACTCAGGATTAGATGCCTAACGCTAGATCCCTGCAACAAAGGGCGCAAGTTACCCTTGCCATATATCTCCATGTTTCGCAGTATCAGCGAAATTGTTGTTCGGTGGGAAGAGTATCGCTAGGAGACTTCGTGGTCAAAGGGATAATTCGGGTCTCGATAATCGGGACTTATTGAGCTTCAATTCGTCTAGTCTCTCTATTTCGCAGTCCCATTGCGAGCAATTGTATGCTTTGGAACGCAAGTGGGTTACTCTCCCGCAGATAACTGATTCGATTGCGGATAAAGTCCTCTGTCTTATGTAGGCCCATTAGCTCAAGTATTTTTATCTGCTTACCATGATGAGAGGCTCCAGTCCAGTGGCGGACAAATAAGGCCCCGTTTACAACGTGAATGGTCGAGTTCTTGTGAGGAGCTAAGTGGGTGTATCGGCGCCGCCTGGTAGCCACGCATTCCCCAAGTCTCGTTGCCGCCCTCCGAACCCGCTGTCGCTGTGTTCTTCGCTCCCGATTATGCACATCTCGGAATTGAATTATGTCTGCGCTAAATTCGGGGAGGAGGTTCTTCGAACAGGCAACTGCAAGAGCGAGGTTAATGCAGACCTCCGGCGGCAGCGGTGCTCCCAAACCGTCGGAATTTCGAAAGACGAACTCTTCCAGTTCGGGATGCTTCCCTGAATCGAATGCGCTCGTAAGCTCATTCAGGGGAACGCGGACAACGTCTTGACGACATTGTGCGGCGTTTACATGTAGATCGAAGCAAGCCCACAGGCGCTTATCCGGCGAATCACAGAAGTGTTCGTGACACCAGGGACATTTGTTGGCGTGCGTTTCGCAGGGACAGTTTACGCAGTCTTCCGACGCACACGGAACCCATGACTGCCCGCCGCACTCGATTTGGTCGCATGCTCCTCGAGAGCTCTCACCGGCGACGTGGACAGAGCATGTCTCTAGTCTCAGGTCGAGAGGGTCGTCATGGGAAAAGGACTCGATGGAAGTAAGTTTACGCGAAGCGAATGGATAGCGAAGAACGTTTTCTTGTGAAAATGTTTATACCTTGTGCAAAACGTGGATGTTTCTGTGGGAAGTTAACCCAAGCTTGCGTTTTTCGCGGATTGAATCGCCTGTCTGAGGGTGCCCCCGGGCTTTGCGGTTTTCAAAGGCTGGGTATCACTGACGTGGGTTGCGTGATCTTGTCGGGGTATCTTGCGCGCGAATACAACTCCGGGCACACGCAGGGGAACGGCGCAGGCAGTCGGTAATTCCCCGCCCCTTCGACTTCGCTCAGGGCAGGCTACGGACGGGCAGCCGCTTTTCTGATGGTGCATACGCGGAAGGCGCGGGCGCTCGCTCTTCTCCCACTTTTCGCAACGGCGGCGAGACGCGCCACCCCAGAGTGGGGCACCCCACAGTTGTGCCGTCCAAAGGCAAACACAAGGTCCCTCGACTTCGCTCGGGATGACATCGTTTTCTTGAGTGCGGACTAAAGGCAAAAGCGGACACAAGGTCCCCATTCGGCTTCCTCTCCTTGTTCGGTCGCTCAGGGCAGGCTCTCGACTGCGTCTGATTCTCGCTTTGCTCGAATCGGACTTCGCTCGGGATGACAGCGTTTTCTTGAGTGGGGAGCGGTGGGCCCGAAACTCGCAGTTCGTGGTGAGAATGGCTTGCATCGGCACACTAGAGGGACGGGAACACGGGGTCCTTCGACTGCGGAAACGATTCGCGCACGAATCGTTTCCTCCGCTCAGGATGACAGGGTGAGGTGGACGCAGGGTGAGGTGGGCGCTGTGGGTCGATGCAAAGTGTGGTTGACAAATGGGCTACGCGTCCCGCTATCGTTGCGATATCGGAAATCCTGAAGTTCTGGAGTCAGGAGAAGCGGATGAGATTACATCGATATCTTTGTCGTTCACAAGTGGCGGTTGTCGGCCTGGTGTTCGCATACGGTGTGGCGTTTGGAGTGCGAGTGGTGCGGGCGCAGGATCCGAAGGCTAAGGATGACGGGCGAGGGCCCCGTTCGACTTCGCTCAGGGCAGGTCCGCCCTACACGCAGATGGCGGCGCTTGAAGATTACCTGATGACGGACCGGAATGCGGAGATGGCGTTGGCGCGAAGCGCGGCGCCGGAGTCGATCTCGCAGGACGCGACGGTGTTGGTTTTAGGGCGGCATGGCTATGAGACGGCGGCAGAAGGCAAGAATGGATTTGTGTGTGTGGTGGAGCGGGGATGGATGTCTCCGGCCGATGCTCCGGAGTTTTGGAACCCGAAACTGCGGGGGCCGATCTGCTTCAATCCGCCGGCGGCGCGGTCGGTTTTGCCGACCACATATAAGAGGACGGAGATGGTTTTGGCGGGGAAGACGAAAGCTGAGATTGTCGAGGGCAACAAGGCGGCGTTTGAGAAAGGTGAACTGCCGGCGCTTGAGTCCGGCGCCATGAGTTACATGATGTCCAAAGATGCTTACCTTACAGATAGCGGCGGCCACAATCTGGCGCATCTGATGATTTATGCGCCTCCGCTGGAGGGCGCGGCGTGGGGGGCGGATTTGCCGAAATCTCCGGTGATGCTGATTCAACAGTTCAAAGGGGCGCAGCCGATTGATGTGTTTATTGTGCCGGTGGGGAAGTGGTCGGATGGGACGGCGGCTCCGGGGATGTAGAGGTACGCATCCCACTTCTCGCAAAGGCGGCGAGAAGTGGGGCACCCAATTTTCACAAGGTCCCTCCACTCCGCAGATCAGCGCTTTCGCGATGATCGGCTGCGGTCGGGATGACAGAGTTGGGGTGATGGACGAGACAGTGGGTGGCTGGGGGATTTAGAATTTCGCAAAGGGCTTGACGATGAAAATGAGTTTGCGTGTCGGTTGGGTGGTGCTGCTGTCGGTGTGGCTGGCTGTGCCGGGGCTTGCGAAGAAGAAGAAGGAACTGCTGGCGGAGATGAGTTTTGTGGTGGTCAAGGAAGACAATGGCAAGCCGGTGCGGAATGCAGCGGTGGTGCTGCATCCGGTGGACGAAGATGGAAAGCAGCAGCGGAATGGGCTGGAGTTAAAGACCGACGCGGATGGGAAGGCGAACTTTGACGGCGTGCCGTATGGCAGGCTGAGGATCCAGGTGCTGGCGACCGGGTTTCAGACGTACGGCGAAGATTACGACGTGGACAAGCCCAGTCTGGATTTGACGGTGAAGATGAAGCGTCCGGCGAAGCAGTATTCGATATACGAGGAGCATCCGGAGAAGAGGAATCCGGAGGGGGAAGACAAGAAGCCGCAATAGTGGAGCGATTTTGTGAACTGAGAATTTGGTAATCGGGTAATTTGAAAATCTTCACCAAGAACCAAAAACCAAACTCCGTAGACTAACCCAACCGCGGTTTTCGAGGGCCGAGAACACCAGGTCTCTCCACTTCGCAGATCATCGCGTTCGCGATGATCTGCTTCGGTCGGGATGACAGTTCGTTTTTGTCTCCGTCAGTTCTGGGCGGCTTTTTCTGGGAGCTTTTTCAGGGCTGCTGCCAGCTCATCCGCTTTGAAGCCGAAGGGGCCGGGCTTGCTCTTGTAGGTTACGCGGCCGTTCTGGTCGACGAGATAAATTCGATCGGGCCATCCGGTGTAGGCCGTTTCGGTTGAGTTGCCGAATTCATCGAGCACGGAAGGGAACTTGATTCCCAGTTTGCGGACGCAGGCGCCGGCGACCAGAGCACGTTCTTCTTCATTTTTCGGAGTGGCGAAGACAACTTTGTCTTTGATGTTGCTTTGCATCTGCCAGACGTCGCTCGGGTGCGCCTCAGTGATGTAGACAACGAGGAAAGCGACCTTGCCTTGATACTGATCGTAGAGCTTGTTGAGGGCGGGAACCTCCCGCCGGAAGGGCGGTCAAGTGTAGCTGCCGAAGATCATCACGACGGGCTGGGTCTTGTTGAGTTCAGAGAGTCGAACGGTGCCGGACTTATCGACCTTGGTGAGCGTGAAGTCGGGGGCGGCGTCGCCGATGTGGATGGTGCCGGCGCGGGCCTGAGTCCACATGGTTTCGAAGGGGCAGATGAGGAAGACCTGCCAGGGCAGATGCATCATGACGCGGGCGAAGCCTTCGGGGCTGCGGTGCATGATTCGGAACATGTAGCTGATTAAGACTATCCAGAGGATGAAGACGACGACGAGGACGCGGGCGGTGATTTTTAGCCAGCGGCGGGGCCGTTTAGTTTTTTCTGGTATCTGTGTCGGTGCTGTACTCACAGTTTTGCCTCACTCCTGAACAGCAGGTCCCCCACGCGCCGGATGGTTCGCTTCGCGAATCATCCGACTTGGTCGGGATGACAGAGCATATCAATTGCTTACTGCTTTGCTTCTTCGATCTTGCTGATCACGATCGCGGTCGATCCGCCGCGCTGATAAACCTTGCCGCTAGCCGACACGACTTTGCCGGCATAGGGAAGCAGCTTGTCGTTCTGGCTGCTTGATGGTGTCGTGTCAGCGATTGGCCAGTAGATCGCGCCGCTTGGGGCCAGGATGACTAATGGCGATCCTGCTTTTGCGCACGCCGTGGCGCAGTCGGCGCTGATCGGCTTCTTCAATCCTTTCGTGAAGGCGCAGGCTGAGTCAAGCACGTAGCCTTTGACGGTTGTGGTTTTTGCGGTTTCGGCGGCGAACAGCGCGATGGCCAAAAACGATACTGTCACGATGGCGATGTAACGTTTCATCAGTAGATCTCCTTTATCGGCGCGCTATGCGCGGCTGGCGGGTGAGGGCACCCGCCCCTACGTGTTTTGTGGTCATTCCTATTGCGGTGTGGCATGCGAATACGGTCTCTCCGTCTAGAACGAAAGCCGGGCGCTTAATTGTATTTCGCGGCCGGGCGTGGTTGACTGCGTGACGGTGCCGAACTGCGGCGTGTTGACGAAACGGTCGGGTGTTCCCAGGTTGGTGTGATTCAGGGAATTGAAGAACTCGCCCCGGAACTGGAATGTGGCGCGTTCTGCAATCCGGAAGTCTCTTGCCATGGCCAAGTCCAAAGTCTGCGATCCGGGGCCGTAGATTGAGTTGCGGCCTACATCACCAAAGGTAAACGCGGCGGGCGTGGCGAAGGCTGCACGGTTGAACCATTGCGAAGCGGTATGCGTTCCGGAGCCGAAGATCGCCTGTCCGGTGTAGTTGGCGCGAATTGGATTTTCGCTGAGGACGGTTCCGGAGTTTGCGGTGTCTCCGAAGACAGAGATCGTAAACGGGAATCCGGTCTGCACCTGATACACGGTCGAGAGCTGCCAATGGCTAGTCACCAGGTTGGCCCAGCGCGAGGCATTGACCCCGGGAATTGCATAGACTGCGCTCAGTGCGAAGCGGTGGCGAACGTCACAAGAAGGGCCTTTCTCAGCTGCCAGGTCGTTGTTGTTTTGCGGAATGGAAGACTCGAACATGGGCGAGCGGAAATCGGGAGCATCGCTCAGGTTCTTTGACCAGGTGTAGTTTGCAAGGAAAGTCAGACCTCGCGCGTAGCGGCGGCGCACGTTCACGTAACCGGCGTCGTACCAGCTCTGAGCTGTGTCTTCGAGCAGATTGATGGTGCTGATCGGCGTGCAGAGCGCGGCGCCATTCGGACAACCTCCCACCGGTGGAACGAAGGTTACGTTTGAGGGAAGGGTTGATCCTGAAACGAAATCGATAAAGTGAAACGGCCGCCGCGGTCCAATCGGTCCCACTCCCGGAGGCGCGTTGTTGATCAGGTGGGCGCGCTGCAGGTGAACGCCGTGGGCACCGAGGTATCCGATCTCGATGGAAGCATGGCCGCCAAGGCTCTTCTCGAGCGAACCGCTCCACTGCTCAATGTACTGGGAAGGTGCTTTGGGGTCGAGGCCGGTGAAGCTGACAGTTGTTTGTCCCAAGGTTGCCTGCGCGAAATTCAGCTGGCTCGCGAAGAGCGCGGGCGACGGCGTGAAGTTGTCAGCCTGCTGAGTTTCCGGAAATACGTAGGGAACGTTGTGGCGCTGGTTGCACCAGGTGTTCATATCCACCGGAGTGAAAAAGAGTCCGAACGCCGAGTGGAAAACTAACCCTTGAGGCAAGGCCTGTGAAATGCCAAAGCGCGGAGCAACATTGTGCGGGTTGGGATATTTCAGGCCTTTCGGATAACCGTTTTGCCCACCGATAAAAATCGACGGCGCGGTTCCGGCGCCGTTGGGGAAAACCAGATTTGTATTTGCGTAGCTGATGTCAACCAGCGGATCCATGTACTCGTAACGCAAGCCCATCTCGATGGTGGTGGAGTGAGTGACGCGGAAGCTGTCCTGCACGAAGCCATCGGTGTACCACTGCCTCAGCTGCATCTGGGGAATACCGGCCTGGCGTTGCTTCACGGCGGGAAGACCCAGAAGGAAGGTTGCCAGCCCGGAGCCGCCGACGTGATTCACGTCGCTGGTGTAGCCGTTGGTGAACTGATAGTAGCCGCGGTTCTGAAAGAATCCCCACATCGGCCAGATGTAGCGGCGATAGTCGGCGCCGAACTTCAGGCTGTGGCGCCCTTTTTGCCAACTGAAGGTGTCGCGGGCTTCTGCGATCGTGCCCCAGGCTTTCATGGGCGTAGCGGCGTAGTTGTCACCCATGGGTGAGTAACCTTGGACATTGAAAAAGGGCGCGCCGAAAGCGCCCTGTCCACCGAAACCAACCCCCTGGATTCCGAGCTGCGAAACGATGTCGTTGGTGAAGGCGTTTTCGTTGAAGCGATGCATCGCCAAACGGGATGCAGTTAACGAAAGTGTGTTGATTCGCGTGGGGCCGAGAAGCTTGTTCCATGAAATATTGCCCTGCTGCGAGAAGTTGTCGTTGAACGAGCCAAAGCCGGGAAGCAGTGAACCGACTCCGCCGGGTGGCATCTCTCCAGGCGTGAAGCCTGTTTCCGCACTCAGAGAGTAGCGTGCGACTAAGCTATCGCCATTCGCGAAGAGTTGATCGACCCGGGCCGTGCCTTGATCGTTGACCTGGAGTTCGTTGCGGGTGTCGATGTAATTGTTGCAATCCGCGCCCGCGCCGGGTGTTGGAACGCCCATCATGGCAGAACCGCAGGGCATGGTTGCCATGTTCATGCCGGCCATAACGCTCGGCATTGGCACATAGGTCATCAGGAATTGTTGTACGGCGGTATTAATGCGAGTGGGATCGATTACGTCCATTACCCCGTTGAACTGGAATTCCTGATTGCTGTTGGCGGGATCGAAAATGTGAATGGGAGCGCCGTTCAAGCCGGCATGGCTGAAATCACCGTTGATCTCGTCCTGAGTTGGGACGGTATCGATCATGGTGTCGGCCATGGCGTGACGGAAGCCTTCGTAGTTCACGAAGAAAAAGGTGCGGTTGTGAATGATAGGCCCGCCGAATGATGCGCCGAAATTGTTCTGCACCATGTGATTGTTGCCCATGTCGTTGAACGACGTCGCGTCCATGAAGCCGTTGCGGAGGAATTCATAGACGGTGCCGTGGTACTGGTTGGTCCCACTGCGGGTAACGATGTTGATCTGTCCGCCGCCTGCGCCACCCATTTCGGCGGAGTAGCTGCCGGTCTGGACTTTGAATTCCTGCACCGCGTCCGGCGAGGGACTCAGGTTTTGCGTGTTGAAGGTTGGATCGGTGTTGGTGGTGCCGTCGAGAAGGAAGTAGTTTCCGTTCGGACGGCTGCCGCCTACGCTAACGGCGGAACGCTGTCCCGGCCGCCAATAAAGAGGATTCATGCTGCCGGTTTGCGCGCCGTGGCTGATGTGAGCTCCGGGCACGGTGAGCACGAGATCGATCAGCATGCGGCCGTTGAGCGGAAGGTTCTCGATGGATGTGGGTTCGATGACTTCGCCAACCGAAGCTTCAGCAGTGTGGAGAGCCTCGGGCGCGGCGCTCACTTCTACGGCTTCTTTGCGGGATTCGACTACCAACCGAATGTCAATTGCGAGACGTTGAGCGACTTCGAGCTGAAGAGGTTGCGACGAGCGGCCGAAGCCGGGGGCCGTGACCTGCAATTCGTAGTTGCCCGGCTGAAGGCCCGGGATCTCGTAAATGCCGGACGAGTTGGTGGCTGCATGGCGCATGGCGCCAGTTGCCTTGGCAGTGAGATCGACGCTCGCTCCGGCGACCGCGTTTCCTTGCGGGTCGCGGATGCTGCCGGTCAGGACCGCATAGTTGCTTTGCGCGAATGTATATAAAGAAGAGAGCAACAGAGCAAGGAGAGCGATTCTGTACCGCAAAGGTGCCTCCGCGAAGACTTGGAATTAATTCGAGGTTGAAATACGCCCAGCTGGAATTGGTAATGCAGCGCGCAGCGAACAGAGATCAACCCGATTGCCAAGCAATGTAGCTGGACGGAAGCTGCGGGTTCAATAATGCAAAACGACTAGAGAAAGTCAAAAGCTTGTAACCGCAAAGATCGCAAAGGTACCGCGAAGAACGCAAAGAAAAGCTTCCGATCTCGCGATGTCATGGCGGTCGAAAACACAAGGTCTCTCGACTACCCGGCGGACTTCGTCCGCCGCTTCGCTCGAGATGACAGGGATGTGGAGGTTGAGGAAACGGGTGATCTGGTGATCTGGTGATCTGAAAACACAAGGTCTCTCGACTGCGCGACGGACTGTTCGTCCGCCGCTTCGCTCGAGATGACAGAAATGTGGAGAACGAAAGATTTCTCGCGGACAAGAGTGTCCGCGCCACACGGGCTTCAGGCGGCGCGGCGGTGGCGGACTGCAGGGGCGCCGGCGCGGCGGGATTGCAGGTACTTCAGGAGGCTGAGGATGCCGCCGAGGATGGCCACGCCGATCAGGACAAATAACGCCGGTTTGTAATAGCGGGAAAAGAAGTGGACTATGGCCTTGCCATACAGCGCGCCTAATCCGGCGACGATGGAGTAGCGGATTCCGCGGCCGAGGGCTAATGCTCCGACGAACTTTTTCTTTGGGTATTGCAGCGCACCGGCGGCCAAAAGTACCGGCACCAGCGGAAATGGGGGTGGAAGGATTGCGCCCAAGGCTACGGAACTGAATCCCCAGCGCTTGAATTTCGCGAAAATTTTCTCCGCCTTCTTCTTATTAAGCTTCTTCTCGATTGCTTCCTTGCCGCCCTTTCGTCCCAGCGAGTAGGTCATGTATCCACCGATGACGGCGCCGATGGTGGCCATGAGGGCGTAATAGGGCCACAGCTGGCGGTGGCTGGCGGCGAGCCAGATGGTCAGCACGTCCATGCTGCCGGTGAGCGGAATGGCAGAGTTGTCTGCAATGCCGAGGACTATCAGTCCTGGCCCGCCCAGGCGCAGGAGCCAGCGCCAGACCAGCATCAAGGCAAACGTGTTCGGCAACGACATGAGATCGATTAACCTGTACCTTTTTAGCGCGTTTGGCCAGGGAGGCCGGCCGTGACGCCCCGCGACTGCGTATTTAGAGGCAAAATCGCATCGCCGAGTGGTATGCAGATAGAAGCTATGCCCTGAGTTGCCTGGTTTTACGTGAGAGTGGGCCTGGCTTCAGCGAAATGCAGCTCAGGAATGTGCGGAATCAGCTTGCATTCGTGAGCGTACCGATAGAAAAGCTGCAGGCCATCGAGGCATGGGGTGTCGAGATGGTAGTGGATGTTTTGGGTCAGGTACTCCAGAACAGATTCCGGGGTCAATCCGAGATGGCGTGACCAGGTTTGTGAGATTGCCGCGAGGTTGTCGGATTGAAGGCCGTGGTCGCGCGATCGCTGGAATATTTGCGCGAGGCCGGCGGGGGCTCGTAACGCTGCTTGTCCTGTGATCGCCCAAAAGGCAAAGACGAACGGCTTGCCGGTCAGGTGAATCCATTCTTCGGCCAGGTCCCAGGTCAAATACTTTGAGCGATCCACCTGCAGGGCAGGGTCTCCGATGAGGAGGGCTGCGTCGTGCTGGGAGAGCATCGGCTCGAGGTTGGGAGGCGTGGAATCGAACACTGGTTCAGTTTGCCAGAATTTCTTGAAGAGAATTTTTAGCAGAGCGACAGAGGTTAGGGACGAACTGTCGAGCGCGATGGAGCGAATGTGGTCGATGGGTTTGCGGCTGACGAGGAGGATGGAACGAACTGCGCGGGTGGCGGCGATGGCAACGTCGGGAAGGATGACGAGACCGGGGATGGTGGCGTACGCGGCGGAGGGAATAATGCCGATGTCGGCGGAGCCGCGCGCAAGTTCAGCGGCGCATTGCGAGGGCACGGTGTAGGAGATTTCGAAGCTTGGGTTGGGCGGGCCATGTTCGAAATCCCACATGAGGGGGGCGGTGTTGAGGTAGGAGATGGCGGAGATGCGCATGGAAGCTGCGAGCGGTGAGCACCGAGCAAACGAGCAATCCGAGCCAAGTCAGCTTCCAGTACCCGTGGAAAGAACTCCTCTAGTTTCTTAGACTTAGAAAAGCTCCATCAAGACAGTCGGAAGGGCCCAAGCTGCTCGCAGCTCATTACTCACGGCTCATAACTCCAAAAAATATTATCAGAGTTGTGACGCATAACCTTGACTTGCCTTTCTCCCGCTGTTAACAGTCGGCGATGCTGGCCAGGGGAGGTTTGCATGTCTAAGGTTGCGGCTGAAGCGAGACGAGAGTTATCAATAGCCAATTCGAGCCAGATTTCGTGGCTGGCACTTACGCTCACTCCGGGGCTCGGTCCAACTCGCGCCAAGCGCCTTGTCGAATTTTTCGGCAGCATCGAGGCTGTGTTCAACGCGTCGCTGACAGAGCTTGAGGCGGCGGGGTTGCCGGCTGCAACTGCGCAGTCGCTTGGGACTGGGCGGTCGGTTGAACTGGCGCACGATGAATTGGCGAAGGCCACGGCGGCGGGAATTGCGTGCTTGGCCCTTGACGATGCTGCTTATCCGCCAAGGCTTCGACAGATCTACGATCCGCCGCTGGTGCTTTATGTGCGCGGCAATGTGGCTGCGCTGTCGCAGGCTGGGATTGCGGTGATTGGCACGCGTCATCCGACGCCGTATGGAATTGGGATGGCGGAGCGATTGGCGTGTGATCTGGCTACGCGTGGGGTTGTGATCTTTAGCGGGTTGGCGCGTGGGGTGGATACGGCTGGTCATCGGGGGGCGGTGAATGGCAAGGGCAAAACTGTTGCGGTGTTTGGAACTGGCGTGGACGTTGTTTATCCCAAGGAAAATTCGCGGCTGGCGGATCAGATCCTGAGCCTGGGGGGAGCGCTGATTTCTGAATTTCCGCTGGGCACGTTTGCCGCGCCGCAGAATTTTCCGATTCGTAATCGGATCATCAGCGGAATCTCGTTTGGCGTGCTGGTGGTTGAAGCGGCCGAATATAGCGGGACACGGATCACCGCGCGATGCGCGTTGGAACAGAGTCGCGAGGTGTACGCGGTACCGGGGAATGTGACGAACAAGAATTCGTGGGGGCCGAATACGCTGATTAAGCAGGGGGCAAAGCTGGTCGCGACCTGGGAGGACGTTTGGGAGGAACTCCCTGCGGATGTGCGACTTGCGCTGACTCCTGAGACCGGCAATGAATCGCCGGGCGCGCAACTGCATCTCTTTTTCAGGAACCTTCGCTCTCTCCGCATGAAAAAAAGATCTACAAGGCGCTGAAGGCAGATGAAGCCATGCACCTGGACGAGATCATCGAGAAGCTGGAACCGGAGTTGTCATCGTCGGAGATTTTTGCGGCGTTATTTGAACTTGAGCTGGCCGGAAAAGTGAAGCAGCTGCCGGGGAAGAATTTCGTGAGGAGCTTCTAGGCGGTGAGCGATGAGCTTTGAGCGATCTGAGCGGGAGCGGAGGAGGTTCCGTGAAAGGCTTCAAAGAACTGAAGGTCTGGCACAAGGCGCACGAAATGACTATGGCTGTTTATGAAGCAACTAGAGCATTCCCAAGCGAAGAACTTTACGGGTTGACGAGTCAGTTGCGACGTTCGGCGGCATCGATTCCAGCAAACATCGCGGAGGGATGCGGGCGTCGATCTGATGGCGAAATGGCTCGTTTTCTCCAGATCGCGCGCGGATCAGCAAGCGAAATTGATTACCACATTTTTTTAGCTCGCGAATTGCGATACTTGCGTGAAGATAACTTTTGTCAGTTGACGCGCGAAGCAGACGAAATACAAAGAATGCTTACAGCATTGATTCAGCGATTTCGGCCTGTGGATGGCAGGAAATGCTAATTTGCCACACATTGTCTGGTTGCTCATTGCTCACCGCTCGTCGCTCCTAGCTGAGGCGTCTACTTGTTGCACTCAGTCAATTCGTGCTAGCTTCGGGAACGAATATCAAGCATTGAGGACACATGGCAAAAGGTTTAGTAATCGTAGAGTCGCCAGCAAAGGCGAAGACTATTCAGAAGTATCTCGGCAAGGGATACACCGTTGAGGCGTCGCTGGGGCATGTGAAAGACCTGCCCAAGAGCACGCTCGGTGTGGACACCGATAACGACTTTGAGACCGAGTACATCGTTATCCCCGGGAAAGAGAAAGTTGTTGCCAAGCTGAAGAAGCTGGCCGGTGGCGTGGACACGATCTACCTGGCGCCTGACCCGGACCGCGAAGGCGAGGCCATTGCTGCGCATCTGGCAGAAGAACTGGGCGAAGGCGCGAAGACAAAAAAGAAGAAAAAGAAAAAAGATGAGAACGGGCACGAGCGGTTTCGGCGCGTAACCTTCAATGAGATTACGCAGCGTGCCGTGCGGGAGGCGTTCGAGCGTCCTCGGGACATCGATCAGAACCTGGTTGATGCGCAGCAGGCGCGGCGGGTGCTTGACCGGTTGGTTGGGTACCAGGTTTCTCCTCTTCTGTGGGACAAAGTACGGCGTGGGCTGTCGGCTGGTCGTGTGCAGACTGTGGCTCTGCGTTTGATTGTTGAACGCGAGCGCGAGATCAAGGCATTTGAGAAGAAGGAATATTGGACGATTGATGCGCACCTTGCCGGCCCGAAGCCGCCGGCTTTTGACGCGCGCTTCCTGGGCAAGGGCGAAGAGAAGATCGAGGTCCCGAACGAGGAAGAAGCGAACAAGATTCGGACGGCGCTGGAAAAGGCCGATTGGCTGGTTCGCAGTGTCGAAAAGAAAGAGCGGAAGCGCAACGCCGCCGCTCCATTCACGACCAGCAAGCTGCAGCAGGACGCTTCGCGCAAGCTGCGTTTCAGCGTGAAGCGCGCGATGATGATTGCGCAACGGCTTTATGAAGGTGTGGAGCTCGGGGAAGAGGGCTCGGTCGGCCTCATTACTTATATGCGTACGGATTCGACCCGGGTTGCGCCTGAGGCGTTGACCGAGGTGCGCGAGTACATCGGCTCGACTTATGGGCCGCAGTATTTGCCGGAATCGCCGAATACATATAAAGAGAAGAAGGAAGCGCAGGGAGCGCACGAAGCTATTCGTCCGACTTCGGCGATGCGGCATCCCGACCAAATTAAGCAGTACTTAAAAGAAGATGAGTACAAGGTGTACTCGCTGATCTGGCAGAGATTTGTGGCTTCGCAGATTACCCCGGCGGTTTTCGATCAGACGACGGTTGATATCGATGCGAAATCGGGCAGCGAAGCATTCTGGTTCCGCGTAACGGGATCAGTTGAAAAGTTCGACGGCTTCCTGAAGGTTTACAAAGAGTCGCGCGAGGGCAAGGACGAGGAAGAAGAGGAACTGAAGCACAAGCTGCCGCCGCTCGAAGCGGGGCAGAAGCTGACGCTCAAATCGCTCAACCCCGAGCAGCACTTCACTGAGCCGCCGCCGCGATACAACGAGGCGTCGCTGGTGAAGGAACTCGAAGAGCGTGGAATCGGGCGTCCGTCAACGTATTCGGCGATTCTTAGCACGATTCAAGAGCGGCAGTATGTGCAGAAGACCGGCGGGAAGTTCATCCCCACCGAGATCGGGCTGGTGGTTACCGATCTGCTGGTCGAAAACTTCCCGGACATCTTCGACGTGCAGTACACCGCGCGGCTCGAAGAAGAACTCGACGAGATTGAAGAAGGCAAAGAGGGCTGGACTCAGGCGCTCGGCGACTTCTACAAAAAGTTCGAAAAGGACCTTCGCTATGCGCAGAAGCACATGGAAAACATCAAGCGCATGGAGAAGCCGACGGACGAGAAGTGCGAGCGCTGCGGGTCGCCGCTGGTGATCAAGTGGGGCAAACACGGATCGTTCTATGCGTGCAGTTCGTACGATAAAGAAGATCCAAACAGCTGCACATTTACGAAAGAGAATCCCATCAACCTGCCCGACCTGGATTCTGCAGATGTGCAGGAAACCGGGGCAGCTGATGAATACTGCGAGAACTGCGGACGCGTGATGGTGCTGAAGCGCGGACGCTTTGGGCAGTTCATGGCGTGTACGGGATATCCGGATTGCAGGACTACGCGGCGGCTGGACCAGGGCAAGAAAGTTCCCGACATCCCGCTGGATGAACCGTGCCCGAAGTGCGGGCGCAATCTGATGATCCGACACGGCCGTTACGGGGAGTTCACGGCGTGCAGCGGATATCCGGAATGCAAATATGTCAAACAGAACTTTATTGGTGTGAAATGCCCAGATTGCAAGGAAGGCGACCTGGTTGAGAAGAAGGCGCGCAAGGGCAACACGTTTTATGGGTGCAGCAATTATCCGAAGTGCAAATTTACTTCGGCCAATAAACCGATTGCTGAGAAGTGCCCGAGTTGCGGAAATGAATATCTGGTAGAGAAGTATCTGAAGTCAGGGCCGGTGATCGCGTGTCCTAACAAGGAATGCGAATACGAGCGGCCGAATGAGAATGCGGAGCCTCAGTCGCCTGCCACTCAGTCCTGAGCAGTCATTGCTCTCCGCGGTGGTTCTGCTATTCTCGCTCGATGCGGTCCGTCACAGCTGCGCTTTTGTTGTTCATCGGACCTTTCGGGGCGGCGCAAACCATCGTACGCGGATCCATTCACGACCGCGGCGGCGCGCCGGTTCCCAATGCGACAGTTGAAATCCTGAGGGCTGACGGCCCGGCTGTTTCCAGGCAGGCGGCGGCATCCGACGGGCGCTTCGTGTTCAACGCTTTACCCGCGGGGGAATATCATCTACGCGCCTCTGCCTCAGATTTCTATCCCGCTACTTATGAGTTTCTTCTACGCCAGCGCGAAGTCACAGAGATGGAAGTCCTCCTGGACAAACAGCAGCGCGTTTCAGAGCAGGTAAAGGTTCAGGAGAAATACTTAACAGTTGATCCCGAGAAAACCGGCAGCTCTTACACGTTCACCCATGCGGATCTGGAGCGGCTGCCCGATCCGTTGACCGACAGCACAAACGACCTGGTGAACAATCTGATGCCGGGGGCGAGCGACAGCCACGACAACTTTCTCGCTGTTCGGGGAACCGAGTTCTCGTTGCACGAGTTTGTCAACGGAGTCTCGTTTCTCGACAACACCCAGCCCCAGTTTTCACCCGGAATCAGCCCGCAGATTTTTGAGACCGTCGATCTCATGACTGGCGGCTTCGCTGCGGAGTACGGCAATCGCTTCGGGGGTGTTCTGGATATCACCACTCGCTCCGGCGAGACCATGCAGGGACACGGCAGCGTGAACTTCCGGGGAGCGACTCTCGACAACTATGACTTGAATGCGGATTACGGTGGCAAATGGCGCGGGTTGGGATATTACTTTTTTGCTGACGGGTTTACTTCGGGCCGTTACCTCGATCCTCCTGAGCCGAACGAACTGTATGACTTCGGCAAAGCCACCCGTGCGACTGTGCAGTTCGACTGGAGAAGCGGCGCACGCGATACCTTCAAATTGCTGTTGATGGGCAGTGGCGCGAATTTTGAACAGCCGAACATTACTGAAGATCAGGAAGCCGGCCGCGACGCCCAGCGGCATTTACGCCAGCAGACAGCGATTCTCAGCTGGCTGCATGCCTTTTCTCCCGAATCACTAATCGATACGTCGATCTATGAGCGGACGAGTTCTGACCGGGTGCTGCCGACGAGCGACCCTGACACTCCGCTTTCCATTGCTTCTCGCGCGCCATTCACGTTGGGAATCAAAAGCGATGCGACTGACATCTGGCATGGTCACGTGATCAAAGCAGGCGTGGACCTGTTTCGCATTCGTGAGCTGGAGAGTTTCTTCTTTGATTCGCGCGGCGACCCAGATGTGTTTCCGGCGTTCCGGGGCGGCCTGCAGGGCGGCGAGGCCAGCGCATACGTGCAAGACAATTTTTCGCCGTTGAAGCGGCTATGGGTTGATGTTGGGCTGCGCTATGACTACTTCGACCTGGTTAGCACACGCGTTCAGGTCAGCCCGCGGGTTGGACTTGCCTATCAGGTTGCGAACAAGTCCGTGCTCCGTGCCGCGTATAACCATTACCTCTCTCCGCCGCCGATCGAATACTCACTGCTGGCCAGCTTCATCGGGCGCAACGCGGTTGATCCGACGCAGCGGGTTGGGGACGTGCGCGCCTATACGCAAAACTACTTTGAAGCAGGATGGTCGCAGGAACTGCGTCCGCAAATCAGTCTGGAGATTACTGCGTATCGGCACACGGGCCGCAACGCCTTCGAGAACCATGAGATTTCGATTTCGCGGATTTTTGTTCCGATCAATTTTTATTCGGCGAGTTCCGGTGGAGTGGAGGCGGTGCTGAACGTGAAAAATTTGGAGCGCCTTGGGATTTCCGCTCGCCTTCAGTATGCGTTAGCGAAAACATATTTCTATGGTCCGATTACGGGCGGATTCGCCGGCGACGAGCCGCTGGTCGCGGGTGAACGCATCATTCCTGCCTTCGACCAAACGCATACCGGAACGGCGCAACTGTTCTATCACCGCTCATGGCGTGGCTTCTGGGCAGGGACTGCGATGCGCTATGGAAGCGGCACGATCGTCGAAAATGGGCCGCGCCTCCCGCAGCATTTCACCACTGACCTGGGCGGCGGACTGACTGTGTGGGACGCCGAACCGCGGAAGCTCGATTTAGAGTTCGATGTCACGAATGTCTCGAAGAGTGTTTATCAGATTGCAAAAGAAAGCGAGGAGATCCCGATTCAGTATGCTCCCTCGCGGACCATCGGCGGAAGCTTGAAGTTTCGTTTTTAGCGTGAATTCGATGAATCGTCTGCTCGGGATCATCATCCTTTACGGAGACGTAAATCCTTGAATGGAGTGCCCTATGCCCAACCCACCTACCGCAGCCGATGCCGAACTGATTCTTAAACTCTACGACCTTCGCCGCGAAGCCGAGATGCGCAAGGCGCGTCACTGGTTCGGAAGCAGTTTCTGGCCGAAGACGGCTGATGACCTGGTTGCTGTGATTAACGTGGCAAATCCGCAGGAGAACGCGTGGTTTCGCCAGGTCAGCGGATACTGGGAGATGGTCGCGTCATTCGTTTTGCGCGGCGCGCTGAATGAAGAGTTGTTCTTCGATAGCGGGACGGAGTTGTGGTTCACGCTTGCGAAGGTGTATCCGTTTCTGAAGGAAGCCCGCGAAAAAACCAACATGCCGTTCTACTTTGCGCGAACTGAAGAGCTGGCAACGCGCAGTCAGGAAGGGCGCGACCGGCTGCAGATTATGCTCAAGCGGATTGAAGTGCGGAAGGCGGCGATCGCGAAGTCGGCGGCTTAGAGAAGATTGTGTGGCACTCGTATCGCGGCGCAAAGTAGAAGTTCCCACTTCTCGCAACAGCGGCGAGAAGTGGGGCACCCAAAAATGATTTAGATCTGCGCCTCGTTCTCTAACTCAGTTAACGTCTCATCATCAACATTCCACCGCCGTAATATCGCGAAGACTGTTTTGCTTGAGAATCCGGCGCGCATGAGCTGGCGAAAGATGCGGGCCGCTTCCTTTTGGTTCGTCGGCTTCACGAGATGCTTGCGGCCAAGATAGTCGCGGGCATGCTTTTCTTCATCGACTTCGGCAAACGCGACGTCGAGGGCTTGCTCGATCAGTTCGCCATGAACGCCCCTCACCTTCAACTCTGTAACTACTCGACGGCGGCCAAACTTTTGATTATCGCGACGTAAGCTTGAATAGGCGGCGGCGTACTTGGCGTCGTTTAAATATCCCTGGTCTTTGAGACGGCGGATTATCAGTTCGACAAGCGTCTTGCCTATTTCGGTGTCAGCTTCCACTCGCCGTCGCAGCAGTCGTTTCAGTTCGGCGACCGAGCGCATGCGCCGGGCGAGTGCGCCAACGGCGTAGTCGTAAAGTTCGCCTTCGGTTTCGAGTTTGCGCGGACGCCCAAATCCCATGCTCTCTACACGTTAGCAGGCTGCGCAATGTTTACCAGGCTGTTAACAGATTCTTTACACAAATTCTGATGACAATGGGAACTTGTAGTCGTCTATATACGTAATCAAGGACAGGAGCAGGTCATGCTTACCGTAAGGGTTGAACGTGCTGAAGATGTCGCGATCGTTAACGTTGCAGGCAGAATTGTTCGCGGCCAGGAATCTACTTTGAAGAATGCGGTGCTCGCCGAAGAGCGCGCTCGAATGATTGTGCTCGATCTGACGGAGGTTGAATCGCTGGATGCCGGCGGGTTGAATCTGCTGGTGTCGTTGCATCGTTGGAGTGAAGCCAGGCGCGCGCATCTGCGATTGGTGAATCCGCGTCCGTTTGTTTACGAAATGCTGACGCGCACTCACCTAGACTGTGTTTTCGATATTTCCTCGCTGAATCATGCACTCGCAGTTCTGGGGAACTGCGAGTGTAATGCCATGCCGGCGCACGCTGCGGCGTAGAAGTCGCTAGCGGCTAGTGGTTAGTGGCTAGCCCTGAAGCCGGCAATCGTTAGAGAGAAAAATGAATGGGCCGCCTTTGCGCGGCCCATTGTTATTGTTGGACACAGCTAAGCCTAAGAACTACTTTGCCCCGTACCCTGCCGCCTGCATGGAGTTCTTCGACATGTCGCTGGTGGACGAAATACCCTGCATGCGCAGCTTGAAGTCGTCGGCATTCGAGGCGTTGTCAAGCGCTGTGTCGTATTGGATCAATCCGGCCTGGAACAAATCCCACAAAGATTGATCGAAAGTCTGCATGCCGTATTGCGATGTGCCGGCGGAAATCGCGTCGCGCACGGCACGCGTTTTTTCCGGCACCAGGATACATTCGCGGATGTAGGCGGTATTGATCATGACTTCGACCGCGGGAACTCGGCCTTCGCTGTCGCTGCGTCGCACCAGGCGCTGGCTGACGACGGCGCGCAAAACGGCGGCCAACTGCAAACGAATCTGCTTCTGCTCCGGAGGCGGAAAGACCGCAATAATACGGTTGATAGTTTCGACCGCGTCGAGCGTGTGCAGGGTTGAGAACACCATGTGGCCGGTTTCGGCTGCGTGCAGCGCGGTGCCGATGGTTTCCATGTCTCGCATTTCGCCGACCAGGATCACGTCGGGATCCTGACGCAAGCTGGCGCGCAACGCCGTGGAGAAGCTCGGTGTATCGACTTCCACCTCGCGCTGGTTTACGTAGCCCTTCTTGTCGCGATGCAAAAATTCGATGGGGTCCTCGATGGTGATGATGTGTTCGGCGCGGGTGGAGTTCACGCGGTCAATCATGGCCGCTAGCGTGGTTGACTTGCCGGAACCGGTGACGCCGGTGACCAGCACCAAGCCGCGGGGCATTTCGCAAATCTGCTCGATAACCTTGGGCAGATAGAGCTCATCGAGGGCGCGAATCTTTGTGGGAATAACACGGAGTACCAGACCCACGTTTCCGCGCTGCTGAAACACGTTCACACGGAAGCGGCCCAATCCGGCGACGCCGTAGGCCATATCAATTTCTGATGTCTCTTTGAATTTCTGCTTTTGCCGGGCCGACATCATGCTAAAAGCCATGGTGAGCATGTCTTCGGCAGTGACGCGCGGCTGGTCGGTGAGCGGCTGTAATTCGCCGTCAACTCGCAGGTGAGGATAGTTGCCGACCTTCAGGTGCAAGTCGGAGGCTTTGCGCTCCATGGCAATTCGCAGGAGATCATCAATGTGCATGCGGGATCCTTCGCGGCCAAGTTTCAAAGGCCGAATTTCAGAAGCCACGTTTCAAAGTTTCACGTTTCCCGGTTTCAAGACACTTTTCCGGACGGAAGAAACGTGCAAGCTTTGAAGCATTGAAGCCTTTGAAACCTTCCCTATCATCCCGCGAATCGGTACCCGGCCCAAGATGACCTAAGTAATTGAACTTTAGGCGGTAGGCGTCAGGTGTCAGGTGTCAGCTAAAGCACGCCCTCGGAGATCGGGCGGATAGCTTGAAAGAGAAAAGGCCCGCAGAGTGCGGGCCTGTGACACCTGTGCTTCGGTTTCGCTTAGAACCTGATCTGTGGTCCGAACGTGACTCGGAGGTTGTTGTAGGTTCCGTTATTCAGGAAAACCTCGTCGCCTGCTTCGAGGCGAAGGCCGAAGAATCCCCAGAAGCCTTCAAAGCCGGCGCCTGGATAGAGGGCGAAGTGCGTGCCGCCTCCGCCGACACCCGCGATGGCGTTGCCCACCGTGCCCGGAGTGACTGCGGCGTCGGTCTTGGTGAAGTTAATAAATCCGACTTTGCCGGTCACGAAGAACTTGAACGGCCCGCTGGTCTGAAATTTGGGGCCGAACAATCCAGTGAGCGGACGCACCTTTGTAGTCACAAACTGGGTGCTCACGCCGTTGTTGAAAGTGCTGGTGAAGTTGCGCGTGAAGTCATAATTCATTTCGGCTTCAAGCTGCACATTGTGGCTTACGTTGAAGCCGGTGCGGGCGCCAAAGCCTACGAAGTTCGTAGCTTTAGTGGTTCCGCTTGGATCGAATCGGAAGTAGTCGGCGAAGATACCGAACTGACCGTGATCGTAGTCTCCATGCCGCTCCTGGGCTGAAACCCAACTCGGCACCGCCATCAACGCTGTCAAAATTCCTAAACAGATAACACGTTTCATTGGTTACGTCATCCTCCTCTTATTTCCGTGCTTTTGCCGCGACTTGCCCTAGCAGCGCCCGAATCCAGATCACGGTAATGATTTGGATGCGGTGCAGGTGGGCAGGTTGGGTGGTGGAAGCGCGGACGACAACGTAGGGGTTTTAGGGTAGTACGACTAAGGCTGATTGCTAAATTACTGGCCAGTATAAGCTGTCTTGTATCCGGGGTTGGTGTCAGGACGAAGCTTATTGGGGTACTCCAGGTCGGCCTTCACGTCGAGTGAGACCTTTTTGAATTCCTTGAAGACTTCATAAGGATCGGACACGGCGATGAAATTCTTGCGCGTGTTGGTGGTTACTCCAGCGATGCTGATATTGATGGTGCCGGCGCCGATCGACTTTTCGAGGGGGCCGACGTTCACCTGCAAATCCGTGATCTGATCGAAATCGATGGATTCGTAGCTCACGCCCCAGACGCCGCCCCGAAACATGGCGCGGCGCGTGGTGACCGCATAGGCAGTGTTCTTGTGCACGAGCATGAGGCGCAGCATGTTCAGCAGGCTTCCCCAGAACGGAAACAGATGCATGGCGAAAAAGGGAATCATGAATCCAGTGAAGCCTGAGGGCGCGCGGCGCCCGCCTTCGAACATCGGCAGGATGAATCCGAAAAAGTCGATCGAAAACCAGACCAGGCCGATCACCAGAAAAGGGATGCCTGTGGCGAGGAAAGGAACGAATGCCGGCCGACCGGCCCACAGCACGCTCTCATTGGGATCGCGTACCTGGTCAAACAGCTCGGTCGCGGAGATGTCGGTGTTCATGGGCGAAGAATAACTTGCAAGGAGAGAACGGGTGAGTTACGGAAGTGAGCGAACGAAAAGAACCAGCATCCGGGTGGCAGGTTGAGAGACACCTGCACTCGCCCAAGAACGAGTGAGAATTAAGAGGGCGTAGTTGGCTTTGAGACCGGAACTAACGGCGTCCGCGATCGCGCCCACCGCCGCCGGCCCGTTCGGCTTTGGGGCGCGCTTCGTTGACGTTGATCGTGCGTCCGCCAAATTGACTGCCGTTCAGGGCAGCAATGGCTTTGTCCCCTTCTTCTGCGTTGGTCATTTCGACGAAACCGAATCCACGCGAACGGCCGGTCTCGCGATCGGTGAGAATGCTGACGCGATCCACTTGTCCGTAGGTTTCGAAGATCTGACGCAACTCGTCTTCACCTGTGTTAAAGCTTAAGTTGCCAACGAAAATGTTCTTCATGGTTGCCCCCATCTCTGTATTTGCGAACCGGGTCGAACTGTCCAGAAAACAGAGGCGGTTTTAGCCCAGACCGCAAGCGCGCCGAGAGTATAGCAAACTTCGCTGGATTGGCAAGTGGAATTGTGGCTGGGGAGGCGGGCCGCTTGCGGTGGTCAGCATCTGTCTACCTTCCAGTACCCACCGGGCTGAAAGCCGAGTTCGAGCAGGCGATTTTTGGGATCGTGGCGCTTGCCGCAGTTCGGGCAGGTCAGGTAGCGGTTCCAGCTGGTGCCGCTGCGATCGTAGTTTTCGGCGACCGAGAAGGTAGTGCCACAGCTGCATGGAACCAGGAACATGCGCAGGGGCTTTTTATTCGAGGGCGGCGGTGGATTGCGATCCATTGCGGTCAAAGCATAAACCACAGAGGGCACGGAGAACACAGAGGAACGCAGGCCGAGATGTTCATCAAAATTTGGCGGCACGATAGACCACCTTGCCGTCAACGATTGTCAGGAGCACCTCAGTCTTCACGATCTGGTGCGGGTCTATCTTAAAGAGATCCTGCGAGAGCACGATCAGGTCTGCAACTTTGCCCGGTTCGAGGGATCCCTCGGTCTTTTCGCGATGTCCGGCGAAGGCGGCTTTTAGCGTGTAGCCCTTGATCGCGTCTTCGAGGCTCAGGCGCTCCGAAGGAATCCATCCGCCCTTGGGTTCGCCTTCTGTGGTTTGGCGGGTGACCGCGTTCTGTAAGCCGGCCCAGGGGCTCAGGGTCACCACCGGCCAGTCGCTGCCGAAGGCGACCACGCCACCGGCGGACTGAATGCTGTGCCAGGCCCAGCCGCGCTGGGCGCGCTCAGGCCCGATATTGGGGGCCCAGCTTTTGAGCGTGTCTTCATCGGGATAGGCATGCAACGGCTGCATGCTGGCGATCACGCCGAGCTTGCCGAAACGGGGAATGTCGGCGGCGGAGACATCTTCTATATGTTCGATCCGGTGGCGGCGGTCTTTGGTGCCATTTACCTGGGCGGCATACTCGTATCCATCAAGCGCAGTTCGAATTCCGCGGTCGCCGATTGCGTGGGTGAAAATCTGAATTCCGAGCTTATCCAGCTCGGCAACGAAATGCTTGTATTGTTGCGGATCCCACAGCAACTGGCCGGAGAGGGAGGGGTCGTCGGTGTAGGGGGCCAGCATCGCGGCGGTATGAGTTTCGATCACTCCGTCCATGAAGAACTTTACTGCGCCAGCGGAAATCCATTCGTCGTGGTAGCGGTCACGTTCGGCAACGATCTGCTGCAAGTCTTGACTAGTGACCTCCGGAGGGCTGAGGCGGTGCGCAATGTAGAAACGAAGTGTGAGTTTGCCCTGGCGCTGCAATTCCTGGAGCAGATCGATGTTGTGCAGGTCGTCGCGAAGAGCGTCAACTTCGCTGAGGCCATGGACTCGAGTCAGGCCGAGTTGATTGGCCAGCTCGATTCCAGCTTGCAGCACTTTCAGTCTGTGATCATGGTTTGGCGCGGGGATGGCGCGGCGAACGATTTCATCAGCCGGGTCTTCTTTTACCGCTCCGGTTGGTTCTCCGGTTTTCGGGTCACGGACAAATTCGCCTCCGGTTGGATTGGGAGTGTCCTTGGTGATGTGTGCAAGTTCGAGAGCTTTGCTGTTTGCCCAATAGGAATGCCCGTCGAAGCCGTCGAGATAGACGGGGCGGTCGGGAACGATCTCGTCGAGTAGTTTTTTGTCCGGCAAGCCTGAGGGGGCAAAGACCGGGTAGTTCCAGCCGCGGCCGAGGAGCCAGGGTTCGTTGGGATGACTGGCGGCATAAGCCTTTATGCGGTTTTGGATTTCGGGAATTGTCTTTGCATCATTCAGGTAAATCTGCTGCAGGAGAAGCGAGGCTTCCATGAAGTGCACATGGCAGTCGGTAAAACCAGGGAGGACGAGGCGGCCTTTGGCATCAATGACACTCGTCTTGGACCCTTTGTAGTGGCCGATCTCGCTGTCTGTCCCGACGGCGAGGATTCTCCCATCGCGGAGGGCGAGAGCTTCGGCCCAGGGATGGGCGGAGTCGACGGTGTAGATGCGGGCGTGGAGAACGATTGTGTCGGCGGGTTGCTGAGATGCGCCATGTGCTGGGGACAATAAGAGTGAAGAGATGCAGACAAAAATCAGAACGCGAAGGCTAAGTCTCATGGAATCCTCGCAACTGCAAATTCACTGCCAGCATTCTCGCGGACAAGAATGTCCGCGCCACACGGGCATCCTAAAATGTGGGTGGTGTATTGACCCACAACACCACCGTGTCGGTGCGGCCGGGATTGCTCCACTGATGCGGCACGGCACTTTCGAAATAGAAGCTGTCGCCGGTTTTCAGGCGATACTCTTCGCAGCGCAGTGAGATCTGCAGCTCGCCCCGCAACACAAACAAGAATTCCTCGCCGACGTGGGTGTAGGACTCGCCGCTGCCGGAACCGGGCGCGATGCGGAACAGGTGCGGCTCCATGACAGTGTTGCCCCAGGCAAGCAGTTCCATGCGCACGCCTTCGCCGGCCTCGAGGACCTTGCGAGCTTTCGGCCGCACGAGATGCTTATTGGGCTCGGTGGTGTCGTAGAAATCAAGAATGTTGGTTTTGTAATAGCGGGCGAGTTTGCGCAGAGTGGCAACCGACGCGCTCATTTGCGAGCGCTCTACCGCGCTGAGAAATCCGACGGACACGCCGATGGCTTTCGCAACAGTCGCCAGCGAGTGTTTCTTCTGCAGGCGCAGCTGCCGGAGCCTGGTCCCGATTGCGCCGGCGGCGCCATCGCGCGGAGGCTGGACGAGCCCATCACGCTTCAGGGTCTGCACGATGGCGGGCGCGTTCATCCCGCGCACCTTGCGCAGGAAATTGGCGCGTTTGAGGAGTTGTACGTCTTCGCGGCCGTAAAGCCGGTACTTGCTGGCGGTGCGCTGGGGGCGGGTGAGGCCGAGGCTCTCCCACATGCGGATCATGGTGGGCGAGACCCCCACCAGGCGGGCGACGTCGCCGATCTTTAGATAATCGTTGTGATTGCTCAAATCCATCGGCTCACGGAATGTGACGGCCCGCGTCAGAAGGGGAGGGGCGCTTTTCGACTTGACAGTACTGTTAACGTCCCACTAACCTTGCTGGATTATAGCAAGGTTTGTTTTCCCTGCAATACGATCTGGTTTACTGTTTTTTAAGCGAAATTCAGCTCGGAGGCGTTGCATGTTCTCCCCCACATCGCGTCGCACAGCAGTTTCGTTCGGTGTTGTCTCAGCAGTGCTGATCCTCACTTCTTCTGTGCTTGCGCAAAGCACCGGCGGCCGAATTATTGGCCGGGTTGCTGATTCAACCGGCGCGGTGGTTAGCGGAGTGACCGTCACTCTGGTGAATGACGCTACCGGAGTTTCGCGCGACACCAAGACGGACCAGAACGGCGACTACACATTCCTCGAAGTTGTTCCGGGCAATTATCGGGCGGAATTTTCGCTGCAGGGATTCAAGAAGAACGTTAACCGCAGCGTGGTGCTGGAGTTGAACCAGGTGTTGACGCTGAATGCGACGCTGCAAGCCGGCGGCACCCAGGAGACGGTAGAGGTTACATCTGAGGCGCCGCTGGTGGATACGACCAGCACGCAATTGGGAGCGGTGGTGGATGACCGCAGCGTAAGCCAGTTGCCGCTGAATGCCCGCGATACGTATCAGTTTTTGCAGTTGCAGCCGGGAGTGATGTCTACGACTGGAACTGGAAACCAGATCGTTTATGGCAGCGACAAGTCGGGATCGGTCTCAGTCAACGGTGGCCGCGGGCGGTCGAACAACTTCAGCGTGAACGGCGGGGACGCGAATGATTTGTTCGTGAACTTGCCCACGGTGCAGCCATCGCCGGACAGCATTGAGGAGTTCCGGGTTCTTACAAATACGTTCGATGCTGAGTACGGTCGAAATTCCGGGTCCGTGGTGAACGTGATCACGAAATCGGGTACCAATAGTTTTCACGGAAACATGTATGAATTTTTCCGGAATACCAAGCTGAACGCGAATCCCTACTGCTTCACCGAGAGCGAAGGCGTTGCCTGCGACAAGCCGCAATTTAATCAGAACCAGTTCGGCGGCACATTTGGCGGGCCGGTCAAGAAGGATAGAACCTTCTTTTTTGCGTCTTATGAAGGGCGCCGGGTTCGACAAGGAATTCCATCCCAACTCGTATTTGTTCCGACGCTCGCGGAACGGCCAAGTGCAACTCAGCCCTTTGCGGACTTTTCGGCTGAGTCGATTTTTCCCGGCAGCTTAAGCACAGCTTTTCCCTTGCTACAGCGTCCGAATTGCGCGGCCGCAATCAGTGCCCAGACGCAGGGGCAGGCAACACTGCAGGACAATGCTGCCTATGGCGCAACTTACGATCCGGTTACGGGGAACCGGATCAGCACCGGGATCTTCACAGATGTAGTAAATAACCGGGACAACATCATTCCGCTTGCTTGTCTCGACCCTACTGCTGTTGATCTGTTGCAGTACATCCCCACTCCGCTTAGTTCTAGCGGCGCTCTGGTCACTACCCCGGTGCAACCCACGCGAGGCGATCAGTTCACGGTGAGGTTCGATCACCGGTTGAACTCGAAGCAGAACCTGAGCATCTATTACTACTTCGATGACGACCACACAATTTCGCCGTTCGCGGTCTTCGAAGCGGCAGGGGCGAGCGTGCCCGGTTTCGGGTCCGTCGTGAACGACCGCTATCAGCAATGGAACATTACCCACACCTGGACGCTGAGTAATACCACTGTCAACGAATTTCGGTTCAACTATAACCGCGAGGGCCAGGGGACGTTCCAACACCCGATTTTCACCACGACGGTACAGAATTCCTGCCCCACGCCGCCGTCATGGTTGCTGGCAGCTTTTCCCGCTGGGAGTACTCCGTTCTGCTTCGACGATTTACAGCAAGGCAATCCAACAGGCATCCACCCCAACATCGGTCCGCAGCACGAGGGGCTTCCGTTTATTCAAGTGAGTGGCGGCTTCAACATCGGCAACAATGGCGAAGGCGAACTGCCCCAGGTGGGAAACTCGTTTCAATGGAGTGACAGCATCAGCAAAGTTGTTGGTACACACTCGCTGAAATTTGGCGGCGACCTGCGCCGGCAACGGTTTGATCAGCTTTTGTACTTCGACATCAACGGCGAATTTTTTGTGGATCAGACTTCGGTGAACACCACTGACGGTGATTCTGCGCTTTCAGATTATCTGTTAGGACTTCCAGGTGGATACGGTCAGGGGTCAGCCCAACATGAGAACGTCCGCAGCACGGGACTCTATCTTTTCGCGCAGGATAGCTGGAAGATGAGGCCCAATCTGACGCTGAACTATGGGCTGCGTTGGGAACTGAATACTCCCATTGCCGATATTGGCAAGCGCGTACAAACCTTCCGGCCGGGAGAAGTGAGCAAGGTTTATCCGTGCATGGACACGGTAAACACGGACTGTTCGTCTATGACCCCAGTGGGCTTGGTTGTGCCCGGTGACCCGGGCGTGCCCAACGCCTTGACGCAGAATTATTACAAGGCCTTTGCTCCGCGTATTGGATTGGCCTGGAGCCCGGGAACCTCGGGCAAAACCAGCATTCGGGCGGGATGGGGGCTGTTCTACAACCCGGTGGAGCAACTCGTGCTTGAACAGTTCAGCGCGGAACCGCCGTTTGGGGGAAGCACTTTCCCGTTCAATACTCTGTTCAACCAGCCATTCATGGATCAGGGCGGTCCGACGGTTGCCGTATATCCGAATCCATTCGGGTTGACCTCTCTCTCCGGGGTGAACGGCATCCTCGACCCTCCCCGGAACAAAGCTGTGGACTGGGGAATGTTCCGTCCTATCACCCTGTTCGGACAGTTCCAGCCGAATATGCGCCCGCAGTATTCAGCGCAATACAACCTGACCATCCAGCGGCAGCTGAGCAAGGACATGAAGTTGGAGATTGGGTACGTAGGATCGCAAGGCCATCGCTTGTTGGCCACTCACGACATCAACTACGGGAACCCACAGACCTGCCTGGATATCATCGATATTCTTGGCCCGGATTCTTGCGGGCCGTACTTCGCCGACATTGCGTTCGACATCCCCGCTGGGTCAGTTACCGGCCCGAATGGTCTGCATCTCCCATATGGGCCAAATGGGCCAACGACCATCGCGCCGAATACGACCCTGGCAAATGACATTACGCTTGTGGGTTTGCGGCGATATTCGTCACCTCGATGCGATCCGATGACAGGGAACGGGTGTCCGAGTGACGGCATTCCAGTGTTCAGCAGTATTTTCGCCCAGGACACAATCGCTAATTCCGCTTACAACTCTTTGCAAGCATCTCTTGATAAGCGGTTCGCGCATGGGTTGCAGTTTACCGCCGCTTATACTTTCAGCAAGTCATTCGACCAAGCATCAAGCTTTGAAGGTATTCTCAATCCGATCGACCCACGGCGGAGCCGTTCGCTTTCTGCTTTCGACGCGCGGCACCGCCTGGTGTTGAGCTACTACTGGCAGCCTCCTGTGCAGAAGTTCGATGGAGCGAAAGGACATCTGCTGAACGGCTGGGGCTTTTCCGGCATTACGACCTTCCAGACTGGTTTCCCAATTCGGATTTCAACACTCGATGATCAAGAGTTGATGTACAGCTTCGATTTTGAGCTGCCGGGAGAGCCGGATCTGGTTGCGCCCTTCAAGACTTTGAAGCCGCAGGACCATGGGCTGTATTACTTCGACCCGAGTGTGTTCAGCGAAGACAATACGTTCGGAAGGATCGGAAACGCGCCTCGCACGATTTGCTGCGGGCCGCACATCAGCACGACCGATTTTGCGATTCTGAAGACGTTCCCGTTTTCTGAGGCCCGGCAGGTTGACTTCCGCGCTGAGTTCTTCAATATCTTCAACCATACGCAGTTCTTCAATCCGGACGGGAATTTCTCGGACGGAGCGCAGTTTGGGCAGGTCAACCAGGTGCGCGATCCGAGACTGATACAGTTCGCGTTAAAGTTTAAGTTTTAAGCTTCAGCCGGCGGAGTTTGTGCCGGGCAATCTAATGGCCGCAGTGAAAACGCTGGCTTGAGAATCGAAGAGGATGGGATGTACCAAGAATTACAGAAAGAACTGGACACATTCATTAAGCGCACGCCGAAGTCGGCGGAGGCGCATAAGAAAAACCTGAAGCGCATTCCGCTGGGGGTTGCCAGCAATTACCGCGCGTATGACCCGCATCCGATTTTTGTGAAGGACGCGGGCGCGGGGCGTTTTCGTGATCTTGACGGCAACGAATACGTTGACCACAACCTTTGTTTTGGCGCACTGATGGCGGGGCATTGCCATCCGGCGGTGATGAAGGCTGTGGGCGCGCGGCTTACGACGGGAACCATGTACGGTATGCCGCATGACATGGAATGGGAACTGGCGGAGGAGATCTGCAATCGCTTTCCTGTGGAGATGGTGCGCTTCGGCAATAGCGGAACTGAAGTGACCATGCACGGCATTCGGCTGGCTCGCGCCGCGACGGGTCGCGACAAGATCCTGAAGTTCGAAGGCGCCTACCACGGACTGCATGATGCTGCGCTGGTCAGCGTGAAGCCACATGCTCCGGAGTTTGGTGACATCAAACGTCCGACGTCAGTCACGGCGGGGCTGGGAGTTCCGAAGGCCAGCATTGAGAACGTGGTGATCGCTACCTTCAACGATCTGGAAACGGTCGAGATGCGCTTCCGCGAAAATCCCGGAGAGATTGCCGCGATTATTCTCGAGCCGATCCTGATGAACGTCGGATTGTGCATGCCGCAACCCGGATTCCTCGAGGGACTGCGAGAGATCGCTACGAAGAATGGCGCACTGCTGATCTTTGATGAAGTGAAGACCGGCGCGAAGCTGGGCTGGGCCGGCGCGTCGGAATATTTCGGCGTTGTGCCTGACATGATTTGTCTGGCGAAGTCGATTGGCGGCGGTTTGCCGCTGGCGGCGTTTGGAACGCACAAATCCGTGATGGACCTGATTTCCGAACACAAGGTTTTTCATGGCGGGACTTACAACACCAACCCGGTTTCGATGGCGGCGGGACTCGCGACGTTCCGCGAAGTGCTGACGCGCGACAACTACACCCACGTCGAGAAGCTCAGCAAGAAGCTGACTGACGGTTATCGGGAGATTGTGGCGAAGGCCGGACTGCAAGGGTACGTAATCAGCGCGGGGGCGAATGGAGCGCTGATGTTCTATCCGAATGAGATTCGGAATTACCGCGACTGGCTGGCGGTCGACACTGACCTGTGGCGGCACTACTGGTTCGCGATGGTGAACCGCGGAGTCATGCCGCAGCCCTACTGGTGGGATGAGCAGTGGACGATCTCCGTGCAGCATACGGAGAAGGACATTGACGAGCACATCGCGGCGTTCGCCGAGATCGCGCCCGGACTGGCGAAGGCTCAGCAGGAGCGCAGCGCGGCGGTAGTGGCGCACTAATGTCATGCGTAGAGGCGTAGCTTCTCTACGTCTCAGACGTTGCAAGCAACGTCTCTACGAGGGTCTTTGTCTCGGGAATCTAATTCCGCCAATCCCCCGCACCTGAAGCGCGTTCTCGGACGCTGGGACCTGGTGTTGCTCTTTGTCGTGGCGGTGTTCAATCTGAACGTGGTGCCTTCGATTGCGGCAAACGGGGGCGTGACAATCTGGCTGTGGATTATTTCGATTCTGCTGTTTTTCTGGCCGCAGGGAATTGCCGTGATCGAACTCTCGCATCGCTATCCGGGTGAGGGGGGAGTTTACCTGTGGGCGAAGCGGGAGTTTGGAGATTTCAACGGATTTCTTTCCGGATGGTGCTACTGGACGAACCAGATGCTGTATGTGCCGACGGTGATGCTGTACTTCGTCGGAGTATCGGTTTACGTGCTGGGCGGCGGACACGAGTGGCTGGCGGAAAACAAATGGTTCGCGCTGGTGACTTCGCTGGCGCTGCTGGCATTGATTACGGTTCTGAACATCGCGGGGCTGGGAGTGGGGAAGTGGATTAACAACGTCGGGGCTATTGGGACCGGGATTGCCGCGGCGGTGCTGATTGGATTGGGCATTCTGGTGTCGCTGCGATTTGGCGCGCACTTAAGCGCGGCGGATTTTGCTATGCCTGCGGATTACCGCTCGGTTTTGAATTCGTTCGGCGTGATCTGCTTTGGGCTGGTTGGGCTCGAGCTGGCGTCGGTGATGGGAGATGAAATTCAAGATCCTGTGCGCACGATGCCGGGCGCGGTGGCATGGGGCGGGATCATCTCCGGGGTGCTGTACATTGCGACGACATTGACACTGCTGATCGCCGTTGGTCGAAGTGATATCAGCATTTTGCAGGGAATTGTTCAAGCGGTGGGTCACATGGCGCAGCGAGTCGGGATTAACGGCATCACGATTCCGTTTGCGTTGATGCTGTGTTTTGCGATTGCAGGAATCGGTTCGGCATGGACTGGAGGCGCGGCGCGCATTCCGTTTGTTGCGGGACTCGATTCATACATGCCGAGTTGGATGGGGAAAATACACCCCAAATATGCGACGCCGCACGCCGCGCTGCTGGTTCAGTTTGTGGTTTCTGCGGTGCTGGTAGTGATCAATTTTGCCGGCGGCATTCACGTGCAGGAGACGTTCCAGCGGCTGCTGGCTTTGGCGGTTGTGCTGCAGCTCGTTCCCTTTCTGTATATGTTTGCGGCTTTGGTGAAGTACGGTTGGAGTGGGGACGCTTCCGGCCGGTACGGCCGAGGGACGTTGCTGGTTTCCGGCGTATGCGGATTCGTAACGACGACTTTGGGTATTGCTCTGGTGTTTTTTCCGTCGCAGCAGATTACCAATCTGGTTTCGTATGAGGCTTGGATGTTCGGAGGCACGGCGTTCTTTATCGCGCTGGCGGCGTATTTCTTTTTTGTTTACGGGAAGCGCAAAGTGGTAGCGCAGGCTACATAGGTGGCGGGCGCTCGCCCGGTCGAGGGAAGCTCGCCGAATTGAAGCAGGAGGTTTTCATGCCAGCTGGAGTTTCAGCGGAAGTTAAAACGTATCAGCTCTATATCAACGGCGAATGGGTTGAGAGCAATTCCGATAAAACGTTCCCGGTTTACGATCCCTCGACGGAAGAGGTGCTCGCGCAAGTACCGGATGCCACTGCTAAAGACGTGGACCGCGCAGTTGCTGCGGCGAAGACTGCGTTTGAAGAAGGCCCGTGGGCTACGACCACTCCGCAAGAGCGTGGACGCGTGCTGTTTCGTCTGGCGGAAAAGATCCGCCAGAATTCCGGAATGCTTGCGGAACTGGAATGCCGGAACACTGGTAAGCCGATCGTCGAAGCGGAATTTGATATCAACGACGTTGCGACCTGCTTTGAATACTACGGCGGATTGGCGACGAAGATTCTCGGATATGTGAATCCTGTCCCGGACAATGCGGTGAGCCTGACGTTGAAAGAGCCGATTGGAGTGGCGGGCCAGATTATTCCGTGGAATTATCCGCTGCTGATGGCGGCCTGGAAACTGGCTCCCGCGCTGGCCGCGGGCTGCACCTGCGTTCTGAAACCGGCGGAGCAGACTCCGCTTACGGCGCTGGAGATGGCGAACTGGTTCGGCGAAGTGGGATTGCCGCCGGGAGTCGTGAACATCGTGACTGGATTCGGCGAGACCTGTGGGGCACCTCTGGTGAAGCATCCGGATGTGAACAAGGTCGCGTTTACCGGGAGCGCGGAAGTCGGCAAGATCATCGTCAAGCAGGCGGCGGACACGGTGAAGCGGGTAACGCTTGAGCTTGGCGGCAAGTCGCCAAACATTTTCTTCGCCGATGCAGATTTCGAGGCGGCGATTGATGGCGCGCTGTTTGGAGTTTTTATCAATCAGGGCGAAGTTTGTTCTGCGGGAAGCAGAATTCTGGTGCAGAAATCGATCTACAAGAAATTTGTAGACGCGATGACTGAAAAGGCGCGCAGCATCAAACTTGGCCCGCCGCTGGAGCGCGATACGAAGATGGGACCGGTGATCAGCAAAGATCAGTATGAGCGTGTGCGCTCGTATCAGGACCTGGGGAAGAACGAAGCGAAGATTTCGATTGGCGGTGGCCGCGCGCAGAAATTCGCCAAGGGTTATTACGTCGAGCCGACGATTTTCTACGACGTGGACAACAGCGCGCGGATTGCTCGCGAAGAGATTTTTGGACCGGTGGCCTCCGTCATTCCGTTCGAAGATGAGAAAGACGCTTTGAAGATCGCCAATGATTCTCCGTACGGGCTTGCGGCGGCTGTGTGGACACGGGACATCTTTAAGGCGTTTCGTGTGGTGAAGTCGCTGCGCGTGGGGATCGTCTGGGTGAACCACATGCAGCCTACGTACGTGGAAGCGCCGTGGGGCGGATATAAGCAATCAGGATTCGGGCGCGAGCTTGGGCCTTGGGGAATTGAGGAGTATCTCGAGACCAAGCAGGTGCACATCAATTTGAATGAGCAGCCGATTGGGTGGTACTAGAACCAGTTGCCAGTTGCCAGTTGCCAGTGGCCAGTTCGGATTGCTCGTGGACAAAAGCTTTTAACCGCAGAGGTCGCGGAGAAGGGCCGCGGAGTTCGCAGAGAAAATCGGTACTGGGGTGGCAGGTAGCCAGTTCGCGTACTTCACACAAAAAGCTTTTAGCCGCAAAGGTCGCAAAGAAAGGCCGCTAAGGTCGCAAAGAAGATCGGTGGATTAGAAATCGATGGCAGTGATTCAACTTAAGACCGAAATTCCCGGCCCGAAGTCGCGAGCACTTGGCGAACGGCGTCAGGCGGCGGTGCCGCGGGGGCTCTCGCATGCGACGCCGCTTTATGTTGCCCGGGCGCAGGATGCCTGGATCGAAGACGTGGATGGAAACCGGTTCATTGATTTTGCGGGCGGGATTGGCTGCATCAACACGGGGCACCGAAATCCAGCGATTGTTTCGGCGATCGAGTCGCAGTTGGAGCAATTTCTGCACACGTGCTCGCAGGTGACACCGTATGAGAACTACATCAGGCTTGCCGAGCGGCTGAACCAAATTACGCCAGGGAAGTTCCCGAAGAAGACGATTCTGCTTAACACGGGTGCTGAAGCGGTCGAGAATGCGATCAAGATTGCTCGTGCCTACACGGGGCGTTCCGGTGTGATCGCGTTCGAAGATGCGTTTCATGGGCGCACTATGATGGCACTGGCGCTCACGAGCAAAACGCATCCTTACAAGGCGGGGTTTGCGCCATTTCCATCGGATGTTTATCGAATGCCGTACGCGTACTGCTACCGGTGTTCGTATCAGCTGGAGTATCCGTCGTGCAAGCTGCATTGCGCGCGGCAACTGGAAGACACGTTCAAGCGCGTAGTTGCGTCGGAGGACGTTGCTGCGGTGATTGCAGAGCCTGTGCTCGGCGAGGGCGGCTTTATCGCGCCGCCGCCTGAGTTCTTTTCGATCGTGATGGAGATCTGCAGGAAGCATGGGGTGCTGTTTATTGCAGATGAAGTGCAAAGCGGATTTGGGCGCACAGGCAAGATGTTCGCCAGCGAGCACTACGGAATTGAGCCGGACATAATGGTCTCGGCGAAATCTCTCGGAGGTGGTCTGCCGCTTGCCGCGGTCACGGGCCGTGCCGAGGTTATGGATGCGCCGGGGCCGGGTGGATTGGGCGGGACGTTTGCGGGGAATCCGGTTGCCTGCGCTGCGGCGAATGCGGTGCTGGATGTGTTTGAAGATGGAGATTTGCTGGCTCGAGGTGAGGCGTTAGGAAATCGGTTCACGAAACGAGCTAGAGAATGGCAGGACCGGTTTGATGTGATTGGCGATGTGCGCGGGCTTGGCGCGATGCGGGCGATCGAGATGGTTAAAGCGCGCGAGTCGCGGGAGCCCGCGCCAGATGAGACGCGGCGCATCACTCAATATTGTTATGAGCATGGGCTGATCACGATTACGGCGGGCACATACGGGAACGTTGTGCGGGTCCTGGTGCCGCTGGTGATCACAGATGAGCAGATGGATGAGGCGCTCGATGTGCTGGAGGGTGCTATTGCGTCGGTGAGCGTATCGCAGACGAGTTCAGCTGAAGTGGTTGTGGGGTGAAAAGCGAAAGCTTTTAACCGCAGAGGTCGCAGAGAATTCGCCGAGAGCGCCGAGAAAACAAATATGACAACTTTGGCGGTTTCAAACCTGACGGACATTCCGAATTTCATCGGCGGCGAGTGGCAGCAATCCCAGGCCACCGATTGGCAAGACGTAATCAATCCGGCTACCGGCGAGGTGCTCGCGCGCGTGCCACTTTCCGATTCGGCGGAAGTTGGACAGGCGATCGAAGCTGCAGCGGCGGCTTTCCCTGCGTGGCGGCGAACTCCTCCAGAAGATCGCATTCAGCCGCTGTTCAAACTTAAGCAGCTTCTGGAAGAGCATCTCGAAGAATTGGCGCGCATCATCACATTGGAAAATGGGAAGACATTCGCCGAATCGAAAGCCGAGCTGCGGCGCGCGATCGAGAACGTGGAAGTCGCGTGCGGCATTCCGATGATGATGCAGGGGTACAACCTGGAAGACGTGGCGCGGGGGATTGACGAGACTATGATCCGGCAGCCGCTGGGGGTTGTGGCGATCATCACGCCGTTCAATTTTCCGGGGATGATTCCTTTCTGGTTTCTGCCGTACGCGATTGCGTGCGGGAACACGCTGGTGTTGAAGCCCTCCGAGCGCGTGCCGCTCACGATGCGACGCGCATTTGAACTGCTTGAGCAGACGGGATTGCCGAAGGGTGTGGTCAATCTGGTGAACGGCGGAAAGCCGGCGGTTGACGCGCTGCTCGATCATCCCAAGGTGCGGGCGGTGAGCTTTGTGGGCTCGACGGCCGTCGCGAAGTATATCTACGGGCGCGCGAGTGCGAATGGGAAACGTGCGCAGTGCCAGGGCGGTGCGAAGAACCATGTGATCGTGTTGCCCGATGCCGATATGAAGATGGCGACTCAGATCATCAGCGACAGCGCGTTTGGATGCGCAGGACAACGTTGCCTGGCGGTTTCGGTCGCGGTGACCGTCGGTGAGGCGCAGAAGACGTTTCGAGATTCGATCGCCGAATCGGCAGCGGCGCTGCGGGTTGGCAACGGGCTCGATGAGGGAGTTCAGATGGGGCCGGTGATTACTCCGCAGAGCAAGGCGCGAGTGACGTGGATGATTGATCGCGGAGCTAGCGATGGCGCGAAGGTAGTTGTCGATGGCAGGAAGGCAAGTGTAAGCGAGAACGGCAATTTCGTAAGCCCAACAATTCTCGACGCGCTTCCTTCGACGAGCGAACTCACTGACACCGAGATTTTCGGGCCGGTGCTCGGCCTGGTGCATGCGCGAGATCTCGACGACGCGCTGGCGATTCTGGAGCGCAGTGCGTATGGGAACCAGGCTTCGTTATTTACGTCGAGCGGATCTGCTGCGCGGCGATTTCGATATGAGGCGCCGGCTGGGAATATTGGGATCAATATCGGCGTGGCGGCGCCCATGGCGTATTTCCCGTTCAGCGGCTGGAAAGACAGCTTCTTTGGCGTGCAGCATGCTCAGGGGCGGGATGCGGTTGAGTTTTACACCGATAAGAAAGTTGTGGTCGAGCGCTGGGCGGCGGAACACTCGAGGAAATTCTAAGAATTGAGTAATTGGGGAATTGAGTAATTGTGTAATTTGAAGCGTAGGTTTTAGATTACGCAATTACTCAATTACCAAATTACACAATCATGTCGAACACTATCCAAAAATATAAAGAATACGTTATGACCGGCTTTCTGAAGTCGGTTGCGCCGATTGCGATTGAGCGTGCCTCGGGTTGCGCGGTGTGGGACGAGAACGGGCGCGAGTATCTCGATTGCTTCTCGGGAATTTCGGTGGTGAACGCGGGGCACAACCATCCGCGGGTGACTGCCGCCGCCAAGGCGCAGATCGACAAGCTGGTCCATTGCTCGTCGTACCTGTATCACGTGAAGCCTGTGGCAGACCTGGCGGAGAAAATTGCTGAGATCGCTCCCCATGGATTAACCAAAACATTTTTTGGAAATGGCGGCGCCGAGGCGATTGAAGGTGCGATGAAGCTGGCGCGTCTTTACAGCGGCAAACACGAATTCATTTCCCTGCACGCGAGCTTTCATGGGCGCAGTTGGGGCACGCTGAGCATCACGGGCAATCAGGGACGCAAAAAGCGCGGTGGACCCTACGCGCCCGGTATTGCGTTCGCGCCGGTGCCGTACGCATATCGCTCATTATGGCCCGACGATCCTGAGCGGGTTGCGCGGCATTGCGCCAAGTGTTTGGACGACGTGATCCGGTTTGAGACCTCGGGCGATGTGGCGGCGTTTATTGCGGAGCCGGTACTTGGCGAGGGCGGGATCATCGTGCCACCGGCGAACTATTTCCGCGAGATCAAGAAGGTTCTCGATCAACATGGGATTTTGTTTATCGCCGATGAAGTGCAGTCGGGGTTTGGGCGTACCGGGAAGATGTTTGCCATCGAGTATTACGGCGTTACGCCGGACATTCTGGTTACGGCTAAGGGAATCGCCGACGGATTTCCATTGAGTGCGTTTACGACGCGGCCGGAGATCGCGGCTGCTTACAAACCTGGAGATCATCTGTCGACCTTTGGCGGGAATCCGGTTTCGTGCGCGGCGGCGCTGGCGAACATTCAAGTCATGCAGGATGAGAGGCTGGCCGAACGGGCGGAAGAGATCGGCGAGTATGCGATGAAGAAGTTGCGCGAACTGCAAAAGCAAAATCCGATCATCGGCGAGGTGCGTGGTTTAGGCTTGATGATTGGAGTTGAGCTGGTGCGCGATGAGAAGCTGACGCCCGCCGGTGCGGAGGCTGAGGCGTTAAGAGATTCACTGCTCAAACAGGGCGTGCTGGTGGGAGTGGGTGGAGTTTACGGCAACGTAGTCAGATTCCAACCACCTTTAATCATTACGAAAGAGCAGATCGATCGGGCGATCGGGGTGTTTGCGAGCAGCTTGCAGGAAGTGGGGCAGGTGGCGGCAGTTTAGCCCTGCCGCCAAATAGAAACTCCGGCCAGGGCCGCTTCGACTTCGCTCAGGGAAGTCCGCGGCACACCGAATCTTAGATTTCGTCTTCCTTGTCATGCTCGCCGGTGTCCTTGGCCGGGCTTACCGAGTGGCCGTCGTCGGAATGCCGGACGTCTATTGTTCCGTTAATGTTCTTGAGGCGGATATGCGCGCCGCCGCCGCCCAGTTCTCCACGCAGATCGTGTCCCACCCAGCGGTGATTGTTGGTGTGCAGGCCGAAGTTATTATCGATCCCGCCATGGATTGTCGTCGCTTCGATGCTGGCTTTTGCGTCAGAGGGAAGCGTCAGGTGCACGGGGCCATTGATCGATGACAGCTCGACGGACTTTGCCAGTTGTCTGAAGTCGGCGTCCAGCGGACCGTTAATCGTGGAGAGGGAGACGTCTCCGGAGAGGCCGCGTGCGGTAAGTTTGCCGTTGATGCAGGATGCGCGCACGACATCTTTGGCATCTTTGACATCAAGACCGCCGTTGATGAGTTTGATTTCGTCCAGGCGCGCGGTGCGAGGAACGGTCAAGGTGTATTCGACTTCGGCGCCGCGGTGATTGGAGCGCCAGCCGTTATCGTGCTGGCGATACTTCGTCTCAATCGAAATCGAATCTGCGCGGGCGTCAACGCGAATCTCTTCTTCCTTGAGTTCCTCCTGGTCGTAGGCCCGTTTGATCGCGTCAACTTTAACCTGGTTTTGGTCCCAGGTGGAGATGTGGACGGCGCCGTTGATGTTCTGCAGTTCGACGCGGCCGTTTGCACTGAGGGTATACGTTTGATGGAATTCCTCAGTAGCGGGCGCGTCTTTCTCTGCGCCGTGGGCGAGCGCGGCATTTACTGCCAGGGCTGCAAAGGCCCCGAGGAATACTCCGGCCCAGGTGGAAAGTCGGCGAGGTTGCATGGCTCCTCCTTGGTTATGCGGATTAGACGGGGGAGTTGGGAAAGGGTTAGGCGAAAGGCATAAACCACAGAGGGCACTGAGGTGCACAGAGGAACTGCACAGAGACCAAATTGCCTCTTTTTTAAGCGCTCTTGTGACGACGGAGGGAACGTATCTCGGCTTCAGTCAGGACGTACACGATCAGAATGCCGAGCTCGGGTTCGATGGGGTGACGATAGCGCGGGTGAGGGAAGACGAAGTAGTAGATTGTCGGATAGCTGAGGAGGAGCCACAAGAATAGGCTGGCGGCTTGTTGGCGTTTGCGAAGGGCGCGAGCCAGTCCCCAGAGCGCCAGAATAGAAGATGCGAGAAAGAGTGAGTTCTTGAAGGGTGCGAGAGCGGGGATTGCCGAGGAGCGGGGCAGGCCTCCCCAGTAATAGATGAAGCGCTTGATGCTGATCCAGCCGAAGCGGGGGTAGCTGGCGCGGATGAAGTTCATGGCCTCGCGTTTTCTGGTGGCGACGTATTCGAGTTCGCCTAACTGCTGGTAGCGGCGAAACTCGACGATGTTTTGAGAGGGATGCAGCCATTGCATCCAGACTGCGTCGGCGAAGGGGCCGTTGCCGAGGCGGAGTTCGGCGCCGAAGTTCGAGCGGATGAAGATGAATTTTCCGAACGTTTCGTAATTGCGAACCAGCCAGGGCGAAATGGTTGCGAAGAAGAATATCGAGGCTACGATCGCACCTGACAGGGGTCCGGTAAAAGCTTTTAACCGCAAAGGTCGCCAAGGTTTCGCAAAGGGCGCAAAGCGTTGGTCAACGTTGCGATCTTTGCGTGACTTGTGCTGTCGATACAACACCCACAATCCCGAAGCCGGTAAGAATGAGAGCAGGGAGGTGTTGGTGAGGGCAGCGACGCCCCAGAGCAGCCCGAAGACAATCCAGGGCTTTATGCCTTGGGATTCTTCCATCTGCAACGTCAGCCAGAAAACGACAGCCAGCAGCAGCGCGGCCAGGCTGGTTTCCCAGACCCAACGAGTACACCAGTACATCACTGAGGGCAGAAGCGCCCAGAGCCACGCCGTGCCGACGGCGACTTTTTCGCTGAAGCATTTTCGCGCGATGAGAAAAAGAGGAATGCAGGTCAGCGCGGACAACAGGCTGTTGAGGCTGAGAAGAATCAGCGCAGATGTCGGCGTGTAGACACCTGCGATCTTGAAGACGCCGGCAATCAGATAAGGATAGAGCGGCGGTTCCCAGGCGGTGGGGCCGGTGTGGCCTTGAAAGGGGTCGGCAAATCCGTGCCCGGTTGCGATGGCGGCGCCGATGCGGCCCATCTCAAAACCGAAGCTGAAGTTGTTATCGAGGGTTTTGAATTTATAGGTCTGGTGCAGGACGATGTAGCCGAAGCGAAGGGCGAACGCGATTGTGGTCATCCAGAGAAATGATGTTCGCGCAGTAGACCACCATGCCCGCCATTTGCTTTTCGAAGAATTTGGTTGAACTGAAGGAGCTGCGAGTTCAGCCATCAGGCACTAGCTTCTCACAAGTGGTGAGGTGCGCAGATAAAAAAGCCCTCCTCGGTACTACCTTTCAGCACCTGGGAGGGGGCTACGCTTGCCTGTAGCAATTACGACGTTATCGTTCCGGTCGCTTGCTGCAAAGTGCCAAGAAGCGACAAACTTTAGGCGTGAATACAGGATCTCCGCGCGAAACAAGGGCACTATTCAACGCAAGCGAAGTTCTCTGACGTTGGTACCACGTTTTTTTGTGAGTGCGGTGAGGGCGCCTCGACGTACTTAGAAGCCGCCGCCCGGTGTTCCCCAGCCAAGCCTGCCGATTTCCCCTTAAGGCCCTGAAACCTTACTATGGTCAGCGACATAGAACGCCTCATTGTCGATGGCGCCCTTGAAACATGGCTGAGCACCGCCCAAAAGCAAGAGTAAGGTCATGAGTTCTGAAAGCTGAGATGACCGGCTGAGGCGAGTCCAACTCGGAGGAAGCAATGACGAAAGTCGCGCGTGCACTCTTAATGTCGTTGTTAACAGTCGCATTGGTCTCGCCCGCTTCAGGGACGGACAAGGTTGAGTTGTCGATTGACTTGTCCAAGGCCGGGGCGAAGATCGATCGCAATATTTTCGGGCAATTTGCGGAACATCTCGGGCACGGAATTTACGACGGCATCTGGGTCGGCACGGACTCCTCGATTCCCAATACGCGCGGCATTCGCAAGGATGTGGTTGCTGCTCTGAAGGCGATCAAAGTGCCGAACGTTCGCTGGCCGGGCGGATGTTTTGCGGATGAATATCACTGGCGCAACGGAATCGGGCCCCACCGGAACGTGACTCTCAATCCCAACTGGGGCGGGGTGATTGAGCCGAACAGTTTTGGCACGCACGAGTTCATGGACTTTATCGGCCAGATTGGAAGCAACGCGTATGTGTCGGTGAATGTCGGCTCCGGTACTCCGCATGAAGGTGCCGACTGGATGGAATACATGACCGCAGCGCAACCGACGACGTTGGCGAAAGAACGCGCGGCCAACGGACATCCTGATCCCTACAAAGTTGCGATCTTAGGTGTTGGCAATGAAAGCTGGGACTGCGGCGGCAATATGTCGCCGGAATATTACGTGAGTCAGGCGAAGATCTACACCCGCTTTGTGCGCAACTACAATCCCGCACAACAAAAAGGGAACGAGGAGATGCTCAAGGTTGCTGTCGGGCCGGGCGGCAAAGAGCCGCGCTTTACGGATTGGACTGAAACGGTGATGAAAGCTTATCGGCAGCACACCTGGAGTTGGGACATTCAGGGGCTGTCGATGCACAACTACACGGTGCTCGACTGGCAGAACAAACTGAATTCGACAAATTTCGGCGAGGCCGAATACGCCAAGGTCCTCAAGGCCACGCTGGAGATGGATGCGCTTGTCAACCAATACTCGGGAATTATGGACAAGTACGATCCGGAAAAGAAAGTTGCGTTGTTCGTGGATGAGTGGGGCAGTTGGTATGCTCCTCTTCCGGGCACGAACCCCGGCTTTCTGGTGCAGCAGAACAGTGTGCGGGATGCGATTTTGACTGCGCTGAACCTGAACATCTTTGCCCGCCATGCCGATCGGGTGCGGGGTGCGAACATCGCCCAGATGATCAACGTGCTGCAGGCAATGATTCTGACCGACAAAGAGAAGATGGTCCTGACGCCGACTTATTACGTGTTCAAGATGTACGTGCCGTTTCAGGATGCGACGTTCGTGCCGGTTTCCTTTGACGCGGGCACGTACACGCAGGGCGACATCAAATTGCCCCGCGTCGATGCGCTAGCGGCGAAGGATAGCGCGGGCAAGTTGTGGCTGGAGATTACGAATGTCGACGCGAATGTCGCGGCTGATGTCGAAGTGAGTTTACCTGGCGCGAAGTCGGCAAGCGGAGAAACCCTTACCGCGCCGAAGGTGGACAGCATCAACACGTTTGACGCGCCGAACACGGTCACGCCGAAACCGATTTCGGCGAGGGTCGAGGGCGGGAAGCTTATGTTGAAGTTGCAGCCGAAGTCTGTGACCGTTGTCCGAGTCGAGCAGTAACTCGACCGGCTCCATGCTCAAGCGGAGATTGGGGAATGATGAGGCACAAATTGCTTGCGGTACTGATGCTTGGATTGGCTTTGTGCATCGAGTCGCGGCTGGCTGTGACCCAGGTCCAAACCGAAGTGCCTGCCGCGGTTCCCGGCGCAAAGCCGGTTGCCGTGGAGCGAATCAAGGTCCATGGAGCGGCGCTGGAAGGGAATCTGGAAGGAGACGCGGTTGATCGCGACGTGCTCGTATTTTTGCCTCCGAGCTACAACAAGGAAAGCTCCCGCCGCTACCCAGTGGTCTACGCACTGCACGGATTCTGGGTCGGAGCTGAACAATGGAGCCACGAGATCCATGTGCCGCAGACGATTGAAGGCGCCTTCGCGCAAGGGGCGAAGGAAATGATTGTGGTGTTGCCGGATTCGAAGACGTTGCACAACGGCTCCATGTATTCGAGTTCGGTCACCACGGGCGACTTCGAAAAGTTCATTGCTCAAGATCTTGTGACCTATGTAGATTCGCACTATCGCACAATTCCCGATCGCGCGAGCCGTGGCTTGGCCGGACATTCGATGGGAGGCTACGGTGCGACCCGCATCGGTATGAAACATCCTGATATTTTTGGCAGCGTTTACATCATGAGCCCGTGTTGCCTGTCTGCTCGAACGGAACCCATAAATCCGGAGCTTGCAAAAGCGCTGGAGGCAGTGAAAGCGCCCGAAGACTCGGCCAAGCTGGGTTTCTTTCCACGGGCCATGCTTGCAAGCGCGGCGGCATGGTCGCCGGATCCGAAGAATGCGCCACTTTATCTTGATCTACCAACCAGGGACGGCCAAACGCAAACTGATGTTTTGGAAAAATGGGCCGCCAATGCGCCCCTGGCTTTCATCGATCAATACGTGGGAAATTTACGCGATTACCGTGCTATCTCGATTGATGTGGGCGACCAGGATGGTTTGAAGGCGGACACGGCCAAGCTGCACGACGTGCTGGACAGTTACGGAATCAAACACGGCTTCGAAATTTACCAGGGCACTCATACGAGTAAAGTTGCCGACCGCTTCCAGAATCACGTGATTCCGTTTTTTAGCAAGAATCTTTGTTTTGAAGCAGCTTGCAAATAGCAGACAGCAGGGCATACTTCTAGCTGAGGTAGAGCCGTCCATTCGTGGCTTTGTGCTGCAGGGTGGCGGCGAGGTGGTCGATATCGGGCGCGGCGAGATGGCCGGCTGAGCTTTCGAGGAATGGCGAGCGATTGCTGCCCACCGCATCGCGGCGTAGTTGTACCAGGAGCGCCTGCACGGCATGGGAATCGAACTTCTGCGGCGTCATCCGCACAATTTCTGTCAAAGTTGCGCCGAGAGAGATCTGATCGCGATAGGGACGCGGGCTGGTCATGGCGTCGAATGTATCCGCGAGACCCACGATGCGGACCTGCATGGGAACGTCTTCATTCAGCAGTCCGTCGGGATAGCCTGAACCGTCAGCGCGCTCGTGGTGCCAGCGCACGATTTCGGGGACGCGTGGCCAGGGGAACTGCACGCCGGTCACGATCTGATGTCCAACTGTGGTGTGGTCTGCCATCTCGCGAAATTCTTCGGGATCAAGCGACGATGGCTTGCCGAAGAGCCGCTTATCCACGGCGACCTTGCCGATATCGTGCAGATATCCGGCTGAGCGCAGAGCCGCGACTTCGTTGGTGTCCATGCCCATGGCTTCGCCGATGGCGGAGGAGTATCTACCGACGCGCAACGAATGCCCGTGGATGTTGACGTGCTTTACGTCGATAGCGGCAGCGAAGGCCTCGAGCGCGTTGTCATAAAAGCCGTGCAGCGAAGCCATCAGTCGCAGATTTTCTGCGACGCGTTGCGCGAGGGTCTGGGTGAGCGCATGGTTTTGCACGGCCAAGGCCACGTAGTGGCACAAGAGATCCAGCGATTGCAGTTCTTCTTCCTGATACGTCGAATCTTCTTCGCGGCGGCCAAGCACTACCGCGCCGACCAGCTTGCCACCGACTCTCAGGGGAGCCACACAGCGAAACAGTTCGGGGGCAACGTTTCCGTTGGCGCTAAGAAAAGTATCGTAAGAGGACTGGCCCAGCAGAACTGCTCCGTGTGTGGAACTGAGGGCATGCACATGACGGGGCAGAAGAGGAATGATGGACGGATCGGGAATCAGCGCGAAGCCCTCGGCCGCGATCGAACTGAGCATGGAAGGCTTTTCGATGAATACAAATAAAACGCCCTCCCGCGCTGCAGCGGCGTGCATCAGCGCGGAAAGCATGGTGCGGGCAGTGTGCGCGAAGTCCCGCTCAGCCGTAATCTCGGGACCGAGATCGGAGAGGGTTTCAACCGTGCGCAAGAGCCGGCGAAAATTTTCTTTTTGTGCTGCCACCCCTTCGCGGGAGCAACAGATACCCAGAGCAATTCGAGAGTAGCATGCGCCGAAATGGTTGCAGTAACCGGGTTTGTTGGTTACTTTGGTGCATTGTTTCGAGGCCTACTATCACGTCCATGCGAAATCTGGCTGCTCTTCTCATCGCGCTGCTATTGATGCAGTCACGAATGTTCGCCTGGGGACCGGAAGGACACCGGGTTGTTGCGGAGATTGCGCGATCCCGGTTGACCGCGGGCGCACGACGACAGATCCGGTCGCTTCTCGGTAATGATGATCTGGCGAGCGTTGCGAATTGGGCGGATGAGATCAAGACGGAGCGGCCGGAGACTGCCGGTTGGCATTTCGTGGACATTCCACGAGACGCTGCGGGATTTGTTGCGTCACGAGACTGCTTCCATCCGGATTCGCGGCACCGGTCGAGCGAAGAGGACCATCACAACTGCGTGGTGGACCGGATCGAGATGTTTGCGAAAGTTCTTGGGGATCAGCGCGCATCGCGAGACCCGAGGGTGGAGGCACTGAAGTTTCTGGTGCATTTTGTTGGGGACGTTCATCAGCCGATGCACGCAATTGCTGAGGCGCGCGGAGGAAATGAAATTCATGTGATCGAGTTTGGCTCGGGAGAATGCGGGTCGCGGCCTTGCAATTTGCATTTTGCGTGGGACATGGGATTGATTGGGCATTCGGGGCGAGGCGAGTCCCGATATGACCTGGAATTGGAGAACCTCATTACTCGCGAAAAATTGCCGGGTCGCGCCGGTGGAACTCCCGAAACCTGGGCCGATGAGTCGTTCAGGCTGGCGAAGCAGGTCTGGGTGAATGAGGGGGGCGCTGTGGACGAGGCGTACTATCGCCGGAATATCTCGCTGATCGACGAGCGGTTGGTTCTTGCGGGGTTGCGATTGGCCAAGATGCTGAATGATTCATTCGGGAAAAACTGATTCGCACGCCTTCAAACAGGTGAGCATGGTCCCTCACAATTGCTCGGACAGGAATGTCCGGACCACACATGCTCAGGCGGCGAACCATCTGTACAGCATGAAATAGATCACTACACCGGTCACCGAGACGTAAAGCCACAGCGGATAGGTCCAGCGGGCGATGGCGCGATGGCGGTCGAAGCGTTCCCGGAGAGCGCGGGTGAGAGTGATGATCACGAGTGGCACGATGGCTGGGGCGAGGATCGTGTGGGAGATCAGAATGGTGAAGTAGATACGTTTGGGCCATCCCTGTCCTGGGAAGTGAACAGATCCGACGTGGTAGTGGTAGTAGAGGTACGAAACCAGGAAAAGGGTCGAGGTCGCAACTGCAGTGAGCATGAGCGCACGGTGAAGGGCCATGCGGTCGCGCTTGATCATGTTGTGAGCCGTCACGAGCAGTACTGCGCTGGTCCCATTCAGAGAGGCATTGATGATGGGAAAGACCGCGTACTGTTCGGGAACTTGCGTCATGCGGCGGGTTTGGTGGTGCGGCGATTGGCCATCAGAAATGCAACGCCGAACATGAACAGCGAGAACAGCAGCAGAGTTGCCAGGGACTCGAACAGCGCTCCACCCGAAGCGGGATACAGGAGTTCGCGAAGGGCTTCGACGCCATAGGTTAGCGGATTGATTTGCATCAGCAACCGCAGCCAGGAGGATGCGCTCGACAGTGGAAACAAAGCACCGGAGAGAAGCCACAGCGGGATCAAAAACAGATTAATGATGGCGTGAAACGCCTGGCTGGAGTCCATGGGCCATGCGATCGCGAACCCAAGAGCGGTCAGGGCGAACGAGATCAAGAAGATGGTGAGCACGACCAGGCAGTAGCTGCCGAATCCGATATGAATGCCGACCAGCGGGGCGAAGACCAGGAAAATCAATCCTTGAATGGTTGATAACGTCGTTCCACCGAGCACCTTGCCCAGCACCACTGCCGACCGCGAAACGGGCGCGACCATGACGGAGAGCAGGAATCCTTCTTTGCGGTCTTCGATCACCGACATCATGGTGAAGATCGAGGTGAACAGCACGATCATAATGAGCGCGCCCGGATAGAAGTAGTCGAGGTAATGCTGGTCGCCGGCGTTGGAGCGGAAAGACGTGCCGAAGCCCGAGCCGATCACCAGCCAAAAGAGTACGGGGGATGCAACGACACCGACCACGCGTGCTCGCTGCCGGTAAAAGCGGACAACCTCGCGCCACCACAGGGTGAAAGCGGGCAGGAGGAGTTCGTCTTTCTTTTTAGCGGTTGCCGGGATTGCGATAGAACTCATAAAAAAGCACTCAGCATTCAGCACTCAGCCTGAGATCAGAGCTTGCAAGACTCTGAAACTCGCTTCACCACAGCGGCACAGGGGCACAGAGAAAACCATTTCATTTTTTCTCTGTGCCTCGGTGTCTCTGTTGTGAATCAGTATTTTCTTCGCTCCAGAACCGGTGGCCGGTCCTGCGGATGAATACGTCTTCGAGGCTCGGTTTGGAGATTGAAACGGCATCGATCTCGCCGGGAAACGCTTCCACCAGATCGGTCACGAAACGGTGCGCGTGATCTTTTTCGATGCGAAGCTGTCCGCCGACAACTCGAACTTCGATATGAAATTTGGACTGGATTCGTAACGACAAGGGTTCAGGCTCACGCGCATCGAGCACGATTACGTCCCCTCCGATCTCACGCTTCAATTCGGCCGGAGTTCCCAACGCAACCAACTTTCCTTCATTCAGGATGGCGAGGCGATCGCAGCGCTCGGCTTCCTCCATCAGATGGGTCGTGACCAGCACCGTGACTTGTTCCTGATCACGAAGCATGCGCAGATATTGCCATACGTCGCGGCGCGCGCCGGGATCGAGGCCGGTGGTGGGTTCGTCGAGCAGGAGCACGCGCGGCCCATGCAGAAGACCTTTTGCAAGCTCGAGCCGCCGTTGCATTCCGCCGGAGAAAGTTTCCGCCTTCTCTCTCGCGCGGTCGGCGAGACCGACACGTTCGAGCATGGCGCGTATTCGGGCGGACAAGTCCTGGCCGTGAAGGCCATAGAGATGTCCCTGATGACGGAGGTTCTCGGTCGCCGTGAGTTTCAGATCGATGCTTTGAGATTGGAAGACGACACCGATCTCGCGCCGCAACTCGCTGGGTTCGCGGGCGGCATCGCGTCCGAGTATGAGCGCGCGTCCACCGACTGGCACCATGAGCGTCGAAAGAATGCGGAACATGGTGGTCTTTCCGCTGCCGTTGGGTCCGAGCAGGCCGAAGAGCTCCGCTGGACGGACATCGAACGAGACCCCATTCAGAGCCGCGCGGTCTCCGTAGCGGTGGGCGAGATCGCAAACCGAAATAACTGCAGAAGCGGCAGAAGTTTCTTTGAGGATCGGGCCAGCTAAGGTGGAAACCTGCATTGAAGAAGTCAAAGTCTATTTTACGATGAGAAACCGGCCTGGTGCTGAGTGATGGATCCATTCGCAGGTTCGAGTAACAATTCTGCCGAGACAATCATGAGCACGATCCACAGGAGGTCGGCAACGCCTAGGTGCAGGATTTGCAGCCAAACCGGAGCTAGCAGCAGGACATTAATGATACCGAGCGCGATCTCCGCACAGAATAAGGCCGCAAGAGCGATTGCGATCCGAGGCCGGCGGGTCTGGCCCAATGCCATCCTGAAGATGACCCACAAAACATAAGCTGAGGCTGTGACCGCCAAAATTGGATGCATTATCCGAAAATGCAGGAGAGCAGGCGCGCCGGAAGTGAAATCCTGCGCGAAGGACTCGCGCAGCGAATTCGCCGGGAATAGCGTGTCGCCGAGCGCGGCCACTGCTCCGGTGATTCCGATCAGCATGGTTGCGAGTAAGCCGGCGGCAATGGCGATCAGCTGGCGCGATTTCGGGATCGACCTGAAACTGCTGGTTGCGCTACCCAGCCACCAGGCGGTCAGCGTCAGCATTGCGAGCAGAAGCAGAGTATTTCCGAAATGGAGGCAGAGAAAAAGGATTCGACCGGAGGACTTGTCCTGGCCGACGTGTCCCAAAAGAACCAGCGCGGCTCCCAGTAGCGCCTCGTTGGCCAGAAACACGGCGGCGAGTAATGCCGCGTAGCGCACCCAGTCGCGTTTGGTTGTCCGACGCCAGCACCACACGACGAGTACAGCGACCATCAGTAGAGCGATACCGCTGGTGAAGCGATGGGTGAATTCGATAATGGTCTGTACTCTTGCGCCCGCCCCGACCACCGTTCCCCCGCACACCGGCCATTTATTTCCGCAGCCTGCGCCTGAGCCACTTGCTCTCACATAAGCGCCCCAGAGTACAACCGCGACGTTGCACGCGAGTGTCGCCCAGGCGAAGCGGGTGATCGGTGGAATACGTAATTGCTCGCCTTGCGATGATGTTTCCGATTGAGATCGGGATGACGCGATGATGCGGGAAGACATTGCGAGTCGAGAATATCAAAGGGTGCGTGCTGAATGCGCACACTGGGTGATGCGAACTGGCACAGCGCTATCGCACGACGCCTTCGAGCGGCGAACTGGCGGTCGCGTAAAGTTTCTTTTCCATGCGGCCTGCGAGATAGGCTGCCCGCCCGGCCATCACAGCATGCCTCATGGCCTCGGCCATGAGGACTGGATCTTGCGCATTCGCGATACCGGTGTTCATGAGGACAGCGTCAGCGCCTAGTTCCATTGCGAGGGTTGCGTCAGAGGCCGTGCCCACGCCGGCGTCAACGATCAGGGGAACGCCGGTGATCATCTCGCGCAGGATCTGGAGATTGGCACGATTCTGAATGCCAAGCCCGCTACCGATTGGCGCGCCCAACGGCATAATTGTGGCGGCGCCGGCGTCAAGAAGCCGCTTCGCAAATACCACATCATCTGATGTGTAGGGAAGAACGGTGAAACCTTCCTTCACCAAAACTTTTGTAGCTTCGAGTGTGGCCTGCACATCTGGATACAAAGTCGCCTGATCGCCGATGACTTCGATTTTTACCCAGTCGGAAATTCCAACTTCACGCCCGAGGCGGGCGGCGCGGATCGCCTCGTCGGCGGTGTAGCAACCGGCGGTGTTGGGAAGCAGGAAATACTTTCCGGGATCGATGTAGTCGAGCAGCGATTCCTTGCTGCGGTCCAGATTCACGCGACGAACGGCAACGGTTACGATCTCGGCCCCGCTGGCTTCGAGGGCGCGCGCAGTTTCCTGAAAAGATTTGTATTTACCGGTGCCGACGATCAACCGCGAATGGAACTCGCGCCCGGCGATGACGAGTGGATCGGCCATGTTGTTATTGTATTCGGAAAGTGCGCTGTTTGACCTGCGAAGCCTGGCGAAGCTAGACTCCCTTTGATGGAGAACACGATGAAGAAAACGATTTTTATGGGGTTACTATGCGCGGCCCTGCTGCAGCCACTGGCCAAAGGCCAAGGAGGCGGACAAATGCCGAAGGTCGGCGATCCCGCTCCTGATTTCAAGATGTCCTACTTTGACGGCAAGGACCTGAAAGAAGTCACGCTCGACCAATATCGCGGGAAGAAGCAGGTCGTGCTGGCGTTCTACGTGTTCGCCTTTACCGGCGGTTGAACGCAGCAGATGAAAAACTTCCAGCAGAATTTGAAAAAGCTGGAAGCTACCGACACCCAGGTCCTGGGTGTGAGCATGGATAGCGCCTTCGCCAACAAAGCCTTCGCCGATTCGATCGGAGTTACATTCCCCCTGCTGAGCGATTGGGGCGGGGAAACCACCCGCAAGTACGGCATTTACGTTGACAAGTACAAGGCCGCGCGACGCGTGAATTTTCTGATCGGCAAAGATGGGCGGATTCTGGAAGAGCAGATTGATAGCTCAGCGATCGATCCGACCAAGATTGTGGATGCTTGCGAGCGGCCGAAATTGAAGGGGTGATTGGGCGAGACACGGGCTGCGCGGACATGGCATTCAACGACCGGTTTAAGTCGTTTCGATTAATGCGGAATGCGCCTTGGCTCGAACCGTTTTGCCACAACTGTTTGAGCCGCGGAGTTTGACCCTAAAGGGCACGGTTGCTATCATTAAATCGCGGGGTGGAGCAGTCTGGTAGCTCGTTGGGCTCATAACCCAAAGGTCGGTGGTTCAAATCCACCCCCCGCAACCAAATCTCTCCGCGAATCCTTCCTGTAAGTCTCTCGGATACTTAAAGTTGCGAGCAAAGCCGTGTGCATGGGTTTCTTAGTTCGGAGCCGCGTTGTTGTTCCATGTTCCAAAACGTGGAACAACTTGGAACAGATCGCCGAAAATTGCCTGCTCTAACGCGAGTGCGGCCCTTCGATCTGCGTCGGCGGAAGTGTGAGTGTACACGTCGGCCGTCGTGCTCAGGTTGGAGTGCCCGAGCAATTTCTGAACGAGTTTCAAGTTACCGGTTTTTTGGTTAACGATAGTCGCCGCCGAGTGGCGAAAGGTGTGGAACCCCGCAGCCCGGCGTGTACGTGTGATTCCGATACGATCCAACGTTGGATACAGCACGTCGCGTCGGAGCACATCGGGATTGAGGACCGAACCGTCTTCCTTGCAGAAGACGAAATCGTCCGGGCTATTGTGATTCGAGTTCTGTTTCTGCGTCACCAGTGCGGCCAGAAGCGAGGGCCCGAAATAGATCACTCTGACGCTGCCTTCTGTCTTCGGGGTGACCAACTCTCCTTCCCAAAGCGCCTGTCGAATTGCCAGCGTTTGCGCATCGAAGTCGATGTGCTTCCACTGGAGTCCCAATAACTCC
>Ga0310811_10000398_pt1 | contig 59459 bp, 39 predicted proteins | sample YCmetagenome_FD_207642 | JGI IMG/M metagenome (GOLD analysis project Ga0310811, IMG submission 207642) | Soil microbial communities from experimental microcosm in Duke University, North Carolina, United States - YC | ecosystem: Engineered > Artificial ecosystem > Soil microcosm > Unclassified ... | reverse complement strand
AGTGAAAAAGGTGGATTTGTCATTGCCGCCGCTGATACTGAGCTCATGGTTTGTTTTGGGCGCGCTGTAGTTGAAGATCTGTTTCTGCCAGTCGGTGCCACCACCAAGAGAAGCGGGATTGGCAAAAACAGGAGGCGCGGCTGGGTTTGCCGCGATCGCAGCCTGGTTTCTCAACGTAGCATACTGCTGGGCGTTCAACAGATCGACCTTTTTCGCAGGCGCCTGTGTGCCGTAGTATCCATTGTAATTGATACGTAGGTTGCCTGACTTGCCTTTTTTAGTGGTGATCAGGATCACGCCGGAGGCAGCCCGGGTACCATAGATAGCAGCAGAAGCAGCGTCTTTTAATACTTCGATCGATTCGATGTCATCCTGGTTAAGATAACCGATCCCACCGGCATCGACAATAACTCCATCGACCACCCATAACGGGTCATTCTTTCCAACGCCTTTACCAAAGGAGGTAAAACCTCTTAGCCGGACGGTCGCGGCGGAGCCGGGCTGGCCGGATTGAGAAGCGATGGTCAGACCAGAGGTCCGGCCTTGCAGGGACTGCTCGACCCGAACAACAGGTTGTTCAGCAAGGTCCGCTGCCTTAACACCGGAAATGGCGCCGGTAACAACACTTTTTTTCTGGGTTCCATATCCAACCACGACCACTTCATCCAGTTTGGATGCAGCAGTTTGATCGAGCTGGACTGAAATAGAACCCGAAGCGGGAATGGCGACCTCCTGGTTGGCCATTCCAATGTAAGAGATGATAAGAACTTTTGCAGAAATAGGTACAGTAAGCGTGAAATTACCGGAATTGTCCGTCGTCGTTGCGACCTTGTCACCCCTGACAGAAACAGTCGCACCGGAAAGAGGTTGGTTGGTTGACCTGGAACTAACATTACCTGTTAGGGTATGGTTTTGTGCCGAAGCTGCAAAAAAGAGGATCTGAAAGAACAATAATGCACGAAGATGTAGCAGAAATTTTGCTTTCATACAACAAGCAGTTAGGTTAAGAATTAGGAATCAGTTAACAACCGCTAATTTAGTCGTGGTGCTAAAGTTTTTCCAACTAAAGGACTACGGCAATGCTACGTCAAGCAAAAAATAGAATTTATTTGATTTTATCTACACATTTAATTTATTGACTAATAATTATTTATACTTTTTAAAGTGTATTACTTTTAAATCGGTTGCATTAGTGCTGCTAAAAAAAATGGAAGGAAGATCGGAGCTTCCGAAAGTTTTTATCGGCCTACATGTTCCGAGGATTTGAGATATTCTCGAATTTGAGTTTGTCTATATATTAATAATATTGGTACTAATTTCTGAAATTTTCTTGCAACGCGAGCGAAATTAAAATATTGGCAAATATTGATATGCATACCCCATGCCCTGGTAATCCCGGTATATTGACCATTATTATTTATATTTCAACTACTAATCGACCATTTAAATCTCAAATTATGGGAATGAAGTTTTGGGTGCTGTTTACCGTGAGCGTAGTTATCGCTGGCACAGAGGATGGACTTGCACAAAACCCTCCGGCTCCGGGGGAGTTTGTCAAACACATATTGACCAGCGACTTTATTTCCGAAGGAGTCGCACTCGGGGACGTTAATAAGGATGGGAACCTCGATATTCTGGCAGGGGCTTATTGGTTTGAAGCGCCGAAATGGACCAGGCATGCCATTGCAGAAGGCAAACATTATTCCCCGACCACCGAATTCAGCAATTCCTTTTTGGACTTTAGCATGGACGTAAATCAGGATGGCTGGCCGGACCTGATCCGTATCAGCCTGCCTGGCGAAGAAGCAGTATGGTACGAGAATCCGAAAAATAAACCCGGGTACTGGCCCGAACATTTTATCCTGAAGAATGCGGGCAATGAGTCCCCCGCTTTTGTGGATGTGGATGGGGATGGCAAACCGGATATCTTGTGTAATGACCCGGTAGCCAAAGAGATGATCTGGATGAAGTCGCCCTCCCGAAAAGGGGATACAACCTGGACGCGATACATTATTGCAAAAGGAGACATTCCGGGGGTAAACCGGTATACCCATGGACTTGGCCTCATCGATATGAATGCCGATGGGAGGCCTGACGTAGTCATCACCAAAGGATGGTGGGAATGCCCCCTGGACCCCGGAAAAACAAACTGGGTGTTTCATCCGGCGGATTTGGGCGAGGACTGCTCACAGATCTATGCCTTGGATGGCGGACGGGCTGGCGGGGAAATGGGGCAGCCAGATGCTGCAGGGAGACAAGGGCTGGGACCTGTTGGTAACCTGGTCAGCGCATCGGCACATCGTTATGGTGTCTGGTGGCATGAGAAAGTAGATACGGCCTGGGTCCATCACCTCATTTTTGACGGCGTTTCCGAGACCCATGCGGTGGCTATGGCAGATGTGAATGGAGACGGACTGCCCGATCTGGTCACGGGGAAGCGATATTTTGCGCACAATGGCGAAGACCCGGGCGCATATGAGCCATCGGTTTTATATTGGTTCGAACAGAAGCCCGGGACAAAACCAACCTGGGTTCCGCACCTGATCGACAATGACTCAGGAGTTGGACTGCAGGTATTGGTACAGGATATAAATAAGGATGGATTGCCGGATATCATCGTCGCAAATAAGAAAGGGGTCTTCTTTTTTGAGCAAAAGAGACTTTAGGTTTTCATTTTGACACCTTAAAGCTACTGGCAGCAAACTCCCGGGGATCTGGGTTACAAAGGACTACCCGCTTGTTCTGAGGTTTCAATTTGAAACCTCAAAATTTCGAATTCTTCTTTTGTGAGCTGGAACATGAAATCCTTGGGAAAACGTTTGATATTCCGTTTCACGGCGAGGTTAAGTGACTTGGTGGCCGTGGTGCGCGCAGGTGGATGCAGCGCCGGGGCAGCAGTGCGGCCAATGATGGCACAATCCGACTACTCGGATCGAAGGCTTTTCACCGGCGAAGCTACCGCCGCTTTGATGGCCTGGTAGCTGATGGTGGCAAACGCAATAACAAGCGCGATCAGACCCGACCCCAGAAAAATACCCCAGCCGATGGTGATCCTGTAGGCGAAGTCCTCCAGCCATTTGTTCATGACCAGCCACGAAATGGGAACGGCGATAAGAAAAGCAAACCCCACAAGCCTCAAAAAGTCTACCGACAACAACCTCACAATCCCCGTAACGCTGGCTCCCATTACTCTGCGAACACCCACCTCCTTGGTCCGTTGGAGGGTGCTGTAAGAAGACAGTCCAAGCAGGCCAAGACAGGAAATAAAGATGGCCAGGACGGCAAAATTGATAAAAAGGTTCCCAAAACGCTCTTCAGACTTATATTGGTTATCGAACGCTTCGTCGAGGAAAAAATACCTCAGTGGAAGGGGAGTACCTAATTGATCCCACTTTTTCTTTATAGCTGTTATGGTACCCGGCAGGTCCCGGTTTGAGACCTTTACAGAAAGATAATTGCAGTCATTAAAGTCCAGGCAAATGCTCAGGGGAGTTATTTCCTGCTGAAGCCCGTTGAAATTGTAGTCCTTTATGACACCGATGATCTGTCCCTTCTTCCCCCACTGGCTAAAAGACCGGCCTATAGCCGCCTGGGGTGAAGCATACCCAAAGAGTCTTACCGCTTTTTCGTTGAGGATCATAGCCTGCATGGTATCTGTAGCTATATCTTTGTGGAAGAAGCGACCGGCAAGCAGCTTCATCTTGTATTGTTCCATAAATCCAAAGTCGACATAGGTCAGATCGAGGTTGGCAACCTGCATTTCCCCCCGGATGTTTTCTACCTGTGAGTAGGCACTGTAGGTTCCATCGCCGGGAATGCTGCCGGAAAAGGCGGCGGATTGTACACCGGGCAGGCCCGCGACATCCTGCCGGAAGACGACCTTATGCGGATCATTTCGCGTATCCAATACCAGCATCTGATCCTTACTAAAACCAAGGTCACGGCTTCGCATGTAATTAAGCTCCGAGTATACTACCGCAGTGCCGATGATGAGGCTGATTGAAATGGTAAACTGAGCAATGACCAGCCCCCTACGCAGGGCAAGGCCTTTCCTGCTGGTTGTAAAACGCCCTTTCAGGGAAGCTATCGGCTTAAAAGACGAGAGCACCAGTGCAGGATATACACCAGCAAGCAGACCAATGACCATTGCGATGAACAGCAGGGTAAGGACGTACCCCGGCCGAGTAAAGATGCCTTCGCTGATGGTTTTGCCGGCAAGCTGGTTGAAAAGAGGCAGCGCCAGGCTGCAAAGACCAAGGGATAAAACAAAAGCGACCAGACAGACGACGATAGATTCACCAAGGAACTGACCGGTAAGCTGAACCCTGGCCGCACCGACGACTTTGCGAATGCCAACCTCTTTTGCCCGTTCGGCCGCCCTTGCCGTAGTAAGATTGACAAAATTGATACAGGCAATCAGCAGGATAAAGAGCCCTATGATTGAAAATATATACACATTACTCTTACTCCCGGAGACGAAGCCTCCGCGCGTGGACCAATAGACGTCTTTCAGACCTTCAAGTGATAAGATGTAGTTCTGCTGTTGTGCCTTTAGCTTTTCACCGATATGTCTTTGGATGAACGGCTTCAGTTTAGCCTGCAGGCTGGCCGGATCGACACCGGGTTTCAGGAGCAGCAAAGAAGTGACGCTGAACTGACCCCATCTATAATCCAGGCTATCCCGGAATCTTTTCCGGGTAGACATAGATACAAAAAGGTCGGCCTTTATCGAAGAATTTTCGGGGATGTCCTTCATGATGCCCGTGACCGTGGCGCTGAAACCACTGTCGGAAAAAAGCAGCGTCTGACCCATGGGGTTGCTGTCCCCAAAATATTTTTTTGCGGTGGTCTGTGAAAGGACAACGCTAAAAGGGGACTTCAACACAGTAGAAGGATTTCCATCGACAAGTGGAAAATCGAGGATGGAAAAGAGAGAAGAGTCGGCAAAGACGGTTCTATTCTCCTCAAAACGGACATCTCCTCTTCTTATCAATATCCGGCTGGAACTAAGCCTGACTATGTTTTCCACTTCGGGATAGTCAGCCTTGAGATTGATGGCCATCGGCATAGACGTATTATACGCATGCTGCGTGGCGGCGGTCGATGTCAGATCCGTCACCAGGCGATAGATCCGTCTTTGTTTCGTATGGAACTTGTCATAGCTCGTTTCAAAGCGGACAAATTGATAGATCAGGAAAAAGGCAGACATGCCAACAGCAAGGCCTATTATATTAAGGAGAGAAAATGCTTTGTGACGACAGAGACTACGGAAGGCGATCTTAAAATAGTTTTTTAGCATAGCCGGTTTTTATAAAAACTAATGGATTAGGAACACATCCGATGCCAATTGAGTACCTGGCTTAAAATCAACATTTTAGGATGGCGCTTCGGGGCCAATGTGTCCGGTTTTGAAACAAAGGTTGTCCGGTATAGCCACGAGGGTTCTATAACGACCGGTCCGGGGCACGACAATTGATTATTTAGGGGTCAGGCCATGGCAACGGAATCCTTTCTTACAAAATATGTTTTTAGCACTGATCATAAGGTAATAGCCAAACAATTCCTTATTACGGGAATGGTGTGGGCGGTGGTTGGGGGAGTTTTTTCAGTGTTGATGCGGTGGCAGTTGGGAGGAATAGCGGACGGCAGGATCCAGCCGGGTACCTATTACCAGCTGGTGACCATGCACGGCACGATCATGATCTTTTTCGTCCTCACCGCGGGATTGAGCGGTACCTTTGCCAATTTTCTCATCCCGCTGCAGATAGGAGCAAGAGACATGGCTTCCCCCTTTGTGAATATGCTGTCTTACTGGTTTTTTTTTGCGGCAAGTGTGATCATGCTGACGTCCTTTTTTGTGAAGGGCGGACCTTCAGGCGTAGGGTGGACGGCATATGCACCTCTCAGCGCTTTAAAAGATGCCGATTCGGGAAGTGGGATGGGCCTGGACCTATGGGTCATCAGCCTGGTTTTCTTTATCATTTCGACATTGATGGGCGGTATCAACTATATTTCTACCATCCTGAATATGCGGACCCGGGGAATGTCGATGACCCGGCTGCCCCTGAGCATCTGGGGCCTGTTATTCACAGCCATCATGGGATTGTTGTCTTTCCCGGTGCTGCTGGCAGCCTTTGTGCTGCTGCTGTTCGACCGGAATGCAGGAACCAGCTTTTATCTTTCAGATATCTTTATGACCTCGACCGCGCGGGCATTGCCATATGAAGGCGGCAGCGCTATTCTTTACCAGCATCTTTTCTGGTTTTTGGGGCATCCGGAAGTATATATCGTCATTTTCCCCGCCTTTGGGATGGTTTCGGAGATCATCAGCGTCAATGCCCGAAAACCGATCTTCGGCTATACGGCCATGGTCTATTCCATGTTCGCCATCCTCACCCTTTCGTTTATGGTTTGGGCGCATCATATGTTCGTGTCGGGACTCAATCCGCTTCTGGGCTCTGTGTTTGTGCTGCTTACCCTGCTGATAGCGGTCCCATCGGCGATTAAAGTTTTCAACTGGATCACCACGCTCTGGAGGGGGAATATCCGGTTTACTCCAGGAATGCTGTTTTGCATCGGGTTCGTAAGCACCTTCATCTCCGGAGGACTGACAGGGATCTGGCTGGGAGATTCTACCATTGATATACAGCTCCATGACACCTATTTTGTGGTGGCGCATTTTCACCTGGTGATGGGAGTCTCGGCTATGTTCGGCATGTTTGCGGGGGTCTATCACTGGTTCCCGAAGATGTTTGGCCGGTTTATGAGTCCTGTGCTTGGATATATTCATTTTTGGGTGACGCTCCTATCGGCCTACCTGATCTTCTGGCCGATGTATTATGAAGGACTGGCAGGGATGCCAAGACGGTACTTTGATTTTACGGGATGGATCTCTTTTAATCAGTTCGGCGGCCTGAATATCTTTATATCGGCAGTAGCGATGCTGGCGTTTGCAGCGCAGCTGATCTTTATATACAATTTTTTTTCATCGATCTTTAAGGGGGGAAAGGTTAAGGATAAGAACCCATGGCAGGCGAATACATTGGAGTGGACGACACCGATAGAGCCAATTCATGGGAATTGGCCGGGTGAGATACCCGAAGTTCATAGGGGACCTTATGAATATGGAAAGGATGGGATTGAGTTTATGCCGCAAACCTCACCCGCACCAACTAATAATGACACTTCTGACATTCCGTCCCACCCACATCCTCAACCGTAACGGAATCTTTCTGCCCCGCCTTCAGCTCCCGGGTATATTTTGTATAGATACTATAAAACTTATTGCCATGCACACCCGCAGCAGTATCCGGAAAATCGACTTTCGAGGTCCGGTGACAATTGATACACCACCCCATGCTAAGCGGGGCGAATTGCTTTACTTCATCCATCTCCTGTACCGGTCCATGGCAGGTTTGACATTGCACTTTACCCGCACGAACATGCTGAGCATGGCTGAAAAAGACATGATCCGGAAGATTATGGATCTTTATCCATTCGATCGGTTTTCCCGGCTTAGTATATTTCCCTTTCTCCGGATCATACCCCGTATAACTGTATAATTTTTTGATCTCATCATTGGGGCTGACGATAGCTCCGCCCCCCCGTTGCAGTCTTTCACCATGATAGTCATTGATGGCGGCATGGCAATTCATACATATGTTTGGAGAGGGCACAGAAGCCTGTTTGCTTTCCCAGGCATTGCCATGACAAAGAAGGCAGCTGATCTGGTTGAGACCGGCATGTATCCGATGTGAAAAAAAGATAGGTTGTTCTGGTTGGTAGTTTTGAGACCTCCCGAGACCTATCCCCCACTCCACCATCCAAAATCCAAGTACCCCGAATAATAAAAGACTCGCCAGAGCAATGTAGAATTTGTTCCTGTAGAGTGGCACAGGGGGAGTTGGAATGATATTTTGCTTTTCCTCGACAAGTCTTTTAAGACTACGATTGTGCAGGTAGAGACCAAATACAAAGATCCCTAATATAAATGTGATCATCCCATATAAGACCGAGTGGTCTTCCAGTGGCTCTGCATTAGGATAAGTCGAGGTATTCGTTTTGGCCAGGGGTTCCGTGTAATTATTTACATAGCTCAGGATCGCATCTATTTCTCCATCGCTAAGACCGGGGAAAGTATTCATCGGCGCCCGGCCGTATGAGTTGTAAAGATTATTAAAATATGTATTGCCCGATGCGAGGACCTTTTGATTGTTGTGGATCCAGTCATGAAGCAGCTTGCGATCGGGAACACGGTCGGCGACGCCCTTCAGAGCAGGCCCCGTAATCACCTTTACGGGATTATGACATTGGGCGCAATTGGTTTGGAACAGAAGCTTGCCGTCCTGGGACAAGACCCGGGCGGCTGGAAGGAATGTTAAGAGGATGAGGAGCAGCGGGTGTATCTTTCCGGACATATAGTGGCTCATGGAAAAATCATGCCACTGCTCTCTCGGGATTACAGCAGGTTGCTGGTCATCGGGTCGATGACCGCTTTCACTTCAGCGACAGTATTGACAGGAAAGCCGCCCAGCCTGGCATGTTCGCGGATGAGCTCTTCGCTTTCGGCAATATGTATGCAGTAGATCTTGTCTTCGGTGACAAATGACTGTATCCAATGATAAGGCTTGCCAAGCTGGGATACGACATCGCAGGAGGTCCGGGCAATCGCCTGTAGTTCTTCCGGCGAAAGATTTCCCGCTCCGGGGAGGATCCTTTCGATTACAAACTTTTTCATGTGAGTGACTTTTATAGATGAACAATAATACTTCCTGATCAAAGTTGAGGATATCCCCCTGATTGAACGACAGAGGTATTCCCTATTTAAAGGCGCCGGATTCCCTATTTTATGATGCCAAGACGAACGGCCTCCTGGACGGCTTTCACCCTCGAGTTGACCTCCAGCTTGAAGAGCAAGGAAGAGATATGATGATCGACGGTTTTGGCGGAAATAAAAAGCCTGGCCCCGATCTCTTTGTTTTGCAGGCCCTCTTTTAAAAGCTCTAAAACACCCAGCTCCCGGTCGGTGAGAAGGGCAGGGTTGGCCAGGGTCGTTCTTCTCAGCCCCCTGGGGATGCTTTTGATCCCGGAAGTTCTCATTTCCTGTTTCATTCTCTCACATACTGCATTGGCGCCCAGTCTATTGACAATGGACATAGCCTCTTTTTTACTGGCTTCATCCCCTTCAAACAAGGCCAGCGCCAGTTCATAAGGACAGCCCAATCGTTTCCATAGCTCCGCCGTTTCTGCGACAGTTTTTGGACTGACGCCCCCCTGGCCTTCATAAGCCTCCTGGTAGGGTACCGTCTGTTTCCTGGTTTTCAGGAGCCAGAAATCAAATTCGATACTCCTGTAACTACCGCCAATTTGCCCGATCAGTCCTATAGCACTTTCGATGGCTTCCATTTCGATAATACCTTTTCCTGTCATCCATTCGTATTCCAGCAGGGCTACAAGGGCCGGAAGGATCCGCTGCGGCTCCATAGCTTGAAAAGCCATCGTTTTTGCCTCGAGAAGAAGAGGAAGCGGATCGGTATCGCCTTTCCGCATCCTGATCGTTGCAATGACAACCAGCGCTCCCATTTTGACGATAGGCGCCTGATCCTCCTTTTTCAGGAGGCCGGTGGCAATGTCACAGGCTTCCTTCCAGTAGCCGGTTTCAAGCATCAACCTTGCTTTGCAGGATAACATATACGTTCGCCAGGAGTCCAGCTCTCTTTCTTCGCAGTAGAGGATGCCTTCCGCCAGGATTTGTCTGGCAAAAACATAGTCCTTTATCTGAACACCATTGCTGCTGAGATTGGTATATGCACGGGCCGCATGTTCGTGATAGGAATGTCTCAGCGCAAGATCCAGGCTTTGCTGCAGAAGCCCGACCCCCTTTTGCTTGTATGCCGGCACCTTCATTTGTACTGCCCCGACATTGTTCAGCGCATGGGAAAGGATTTCGTCATCACCTAATTCCCTGGCTATGACAATGGCATTCTCACCCCAGTGAATACATTCGACAATTTGATCCGACAGCATTTTCAACTGGGACATGTTGCTGTAGGCCATAGCCTTTGCCCTCGAAGAAGGCTGTTCGCTCAGAACCTCGATGGCTTGCAGACCATAGCTCTCCGCTTTTTTCCGGTTGCCGTCAAACCACCAAAGACGCGAAAGGAACCACATGGAGTTCCCTATTTTTTCGATGTCGTTTTTTTCTCTCCAGATGTTGAGGGCTTTTCCCTGGTAGACGATGGCCTCTTTTATCCGGTTGGTCAGATAACATTCATAAGCATAACTTTCATAGAGTTCTACCAGCTTGTCTTTGTCTTTTCCCTGGTAGTATTCAATGGCTGTAAAATAGAGTTTGGAGGCTTCTATGTGAGCGCCCAAACAGGCTGCTTCAGCGGCGGCAAGTGGTGCATAACGCACTACCACGTCATATTCATTGGCAGCCTTGGCATGATGGATGATGCGTTCGGTCTCCTGGTTCTGCTCGAAGCTGTCCCTGAACATCTCCAGGATCTTTTTATTCAGGGCTACTCTCACAAAGGGCGACAAAGAAGCCTCTATCGTCCTCCGGTAAAGCTCATGCTTAAAGAAAATTTGTCCATCCTTCACCAACAATATTTTCATCTCCATACAATTGGCTACCGCCGCCGCATACATCGGCTCCATCATTTCAAGATACCTCAGCTCGAACCCGGTCGGCAGGACCGATAGTATTTCCCACACATGTTTTGTCTTCTCATCCAGCCGGTGATAGACCGACATTATAGAGTCCTTGATATTATCAGGCACGCCAAGGCTGTAGCTGGCGAGTATCTCGTTAACATAAAAGGGATTGCCACCGGAAATGCTGTATACGTTCTCCCCGCTGTAACCCTTTTCCTCGGCTAGTTTTTCTACTGCCTGTCGCGAAAGTGGGGTCAGCTGAATACGGGTGAATGAGTCGGGAGGCAGCTGGCCAAGGACATTCCTCAGGGGATGACGCGCATGGATCTCGTCGTCCCGGTAGGTCAGCACGAATAAACAATGAAGACGTGTGATACGTCTCGCGAGGAATTTGATAAAATCAAGCGTAGCTTCATCAGCCCAATGTATGTCTTCGAATACAATGATTGTGAGGTCTTTCTGACTGCTTATTTCATAAAAGAAACGGTTGAAGAGTTCAGCCCGGTCTTCTCTGTTACCCGTATTGTCCCAGCTGTCTCCCCGGATCTGCCAGATGATATCATATAAAGGAGCCAGCGGACGCGGTGTAAATAAGGCGTCACAGGAACCCTGGTAGATCCGCGCCCGGCCCTTTTGTTCTTTACAAAAAGTTCTTAGCAAAGATGTCTTACCAATGCCAGCCTCACCACTTAGTAGTATACAATGTCCCTCCCCTTCTGCAACGTCTTTCACTTTCAATTGCAGCGAGGCTAAGAAACCGGCTCTTTCGATCAATTCCATAGTAGCTGTTTATAAATTGGGGGGGACTGTCATGGTAAAATAGGGAAAAATCCCTAAAGCCTATAGCGAAATTGAAGGTTCCTTTGTGATGGAAATTTCAATTATCAATTTTTAAGCCATTTTATCATGAAAGTTTTGTTTGCTCTCACAGTGGTTGCAGCCATTTGTCTCCTTTCTTTTCGCCTGCGGGCTCAGTCCGATAAAGCTGTCACTGAATCAGAAAAAAAGTCTACCGAACACCTGTATTTAGACGTTCATCACCTTGGCCCCGGGAAGGTGACAGCGGCGGCGGTCGCAGAGGCACATGCAAAGGATCTGGCTGTTCAAGGGAAATACGGCGTACATTTTCTTAAATACTGGGTCGATGAAGCCGGGGGGGATGTATATTGTCTTTCTTCTTCAGCGGATACCCAATCCATTCGTAGAACGCATGCCAATGCTCATGGGTTGCTCCCGGACCAGATCTACGCGGTGACCGAAGGTAAGGAATCGGCTGTCAATGGGGAAAAGAATTTCTACCTGGACATCCATGAATTTGGGACTGAAAAGGTTACGGCGAAAGATGTAGCAGCCGCCCATCAGAAGGATCTGGCGGTCGAAGGGAAATATGGCGTGAATTTTATCAACTACTGGGTCAATGGAGGTGTAGTGGTTTGCCTGTCACAGGCTCCGGATTCTTTGTCCGTGATCAGGACGCATAAGGAAGCCCACGGACTGGTTCCTCAGCATATTATGCAGGTCAAGCCGGGAGAGAAATGATCGATTTGGGCATCTAAGATGCTACAACCGGCAAACAGTAGCCCTGCACGAGCGTGCAGGGCTACTGTTTTTTCGCCCTTGCCCTTTCGAGAAAGCTTTTTTCTTTGAGGCGACACTCTACCTCCACGATGGCTTGCATGAGATTGTTCTTTGTATCGGTGATGTCTGCTATAGCCGCTACCATGATCTGCCAGACAGGCTGCATTTGCTCCACCAGCCCCTTGCCTTTTTCAGAGAGCTTCAAAAGCCGTTTGCGTTCGTCCTGTTTGTCTTTCTGACTTTTTATGAGTTTTTCCTTTTCCAGTTCCTTTAAGAGGCTGATGGTAGAAGGATGAGTATACCCTATTTCCGCAGCCAGCTCGACGACACTAAGTACCGGCTTATGATGTAAAGTATAGATGACAGGGAACCATTTGGGTTCAAAGCTGATGCCATTAGCTTTATAGATCAGGGCTCCGTCTTTCCGGAGCTGCTCGCTGAGACGCTGGAGCCTGGTAGATATCGCAAGAAGGCCTGATTCGTCGATGACATTCATTGGGGTGTATTCGGTTAGTTCAAATGTAAATGATAAAAGACATTATCAGCCATCATACGCGGGAAATAAGAAGGCAGGCCTTCGACCTCTATCCGCTGAAAGCCATTACGTTCGTAAAACCGGTGGGCGGCTTTGAGCATGTCGACAGTTCCCAGATATATATCTGTGATGCCTTTCCCGTTGCAGTATTCGATGAGGATAGCTAGCAGTCGTTGTGCGATCCCAAGCTCTTTGCCACGGAATTCTTTTTTGACGAACATCTTTCGGAGCGCTCCGGCGCAGTGGCCCGTATCCATCAGTGCGATGGTGCCGATCAGCTCGCCTTCCTGTATCGCCCCCCAGAAGCCACCACCCGGCCGGATGTAATGGGTTTCGATGTCCAGCAGGTCGCGCTGCCCTTCAAGGGTGACAGGGACATTGAATTCTATTTGCTGGATCGGCAGGATAAGATCGACTATGCGCTGACAATAGTCGTTCGTGAGCGGGGCGATGGTGATCGGTGTTGTTGTGATTGCGTTAGACATTGAGTCAAATTTATGTCTAAAACTACGTAGTTAACTACATATATCCAAAAAAAATACCCGCATGAGATAGGCACAGATAGAATATGCGGGCAGAGTTTCTTTTTTTGTACATTAGCTGCGTAATAACATCGGATTGCTTGTGAAAAGTATCTCCAAATATGAGGAGAGTATGCTGCTTTCAAGAGTGGCAAAAGGCGAGGAAGACGCCTTCCGGATATTGTTTACCGAATATCGCCACCAGGTATATCAGATAGCCAGAAAATTATTGCAGTCGGAGACTAAAGCAGAGGACGCCTTGCAGGAGATCTTCCTCAAGATCTGGCTCAACAGGGAAAAGCTGCCCGAAATCCAATCTTTCAGCGCCTGGTTGAATACTATCACCCGAAACTATCTTTACAATGCCCTTCGCAGCCTGGCATATGAGGAAGTGTTTCTTCAACAATCGGCTCAGTCCGGCCACTCGTTCGATGGCCGGGAAGATATTTTATCACCGCTGGCGCTGCAGGAGTTGAAAGAGTTATTGCAAAAGATCGTCGGAACCCTGACTCCTCAGCAAAGACGTGTTTTTGAGCTAAGCCGGATGGAGGGGTTGCGGCATGAAGAGATCGCCGCGCTGCTGGATATTTCCAGGGAGACCGTAAAAAAACATCTTGGCGAAGCCTTGCGTATCGTACGGGAAAAAATGGCTGGTTACCGGAACCCCGCCGGCCGGCTGCCCACCACCGGCCGCCCGATCATTTAAAAAAATCTCTTTTTCTACCCCCTTTTTTTCTCCCACGTGTCTATATGGGAGAAACACCTCATTTTATGGAGCCTTCTTTATCCAGGCTGAATTACTTGTTACAACGTTATATCCATGGCGAGACCACATCGTCCGAGCGGTTGGAGCTGATGGAAGCTCTGAAGGCGGGTCAATTGGAGAAGGATGTGCAGGAGTGGATCTCTGCCGAAATGGAAGCTTTTGACCGGAAGGGACCGGAGCTTACCGAAGAAAGGGCGGGGGTTTTGCTTTCGGAGATCTTCCAGTCGGGCAGGATTGCATCGGGGCTGGGGGAGAGACAACTGGAAGGAGATGAGGCCTTGCCGGGAAGAGCGGCGACTGGGAAATTGGTGCCAGTGCGACGGATCGGGCCTCGGTACTGGTATGCGGCTGCCGCAGTGGTGCTGTTGGCGATAGGACTGGGCGGCTATCGTCTCTGGGAAGAAAAGGACAGGAAAGAGGTCATCGCCCGGCGATCAGAACGACCCGATGTATTACCCGGCAAACATGCGGCAGTGCTAACGCTGGCAGGCGGCCAGCGGATACTGCTCGACAGCGCCACGACCGACACCATCAGCCGCCAGGGGAATACTGCCATCGTCAATCAAATGGGAAGACTTGCCTTTACCGGACTGCCTGCGGGCAGCGAGGCAGAGCTGGTTTATAATACGCTGACGACGAACCCGGGAAATCAATATCAGCTTGTCTTGCCAGATGGTACCCGGGTATGGCTGAATGCGGCGTCCTCTATCCGGTTCCCGGCGAGCTTTGGAGGAAAAGAAAGAAGAGTGGAAGTCACAGGAGAAGCCTATTTTGAAGTAGCCGCCAATGCCAACAAACCTTTCTTTGTGCAGCACGATGGACTGACCGTAAGGGTGCTGGGTACAAGCTTTAATATCAATACTTATTCAAATGAAGCTACTGTCGCCACTACTCTGGTGGAGGGAGCTGTGCGCGTCGGTTACGGAAGCAACAGCCAGGTACTCAGGCCAGGTCAGCAGGCTCGAACAGGCAGTGACGGTCGTATCCTGGTCACGGATGGAGTCAGCATGGAGGAGATAGTCGCGTGGAAAGATGATCTTTTTTATTTCCGCAGTGCCGATATCGGAAGCATAATGCGTCAGCTGGCGCGCTGGTATGATGTGCAGATAGCGTATGGCCATGGAAAGATCGGGGAGCGCTTTTATGCCCGTATACCAAGAAATGCGCGTCTTTCGGAAGTGCTGGATGCGCTTGCGCTGACCGGGAAAGTACACTTTTCTATAGAAGGGCGGACGGTCAACGTCAGTCCTTAAAAATAAAGCCGGACCCTGACGCCATCAGGACCCGGCAAGTTCGGATCAATTTAGAGATGTTAGTCACTGTTTGCTGTCCCCGCTAGCCGGCGGGGCAGCTATTATTTAACCCAAACTAGTCAAAGTTATGGTATCGATTGCTATTTGTCAAGCCCGGGCTGCCGTCCCGCGAAAAACCAAATGCCTGAAGATGAAACTCACTGCCTTTCTTTTGCTCTGCTCCATTTTACAGGTTAGCGCCAGGGGGTTCGCGCAAAAGATCACCCTCTCGGAGCGGGAGGTGTCCCCTGAGAAAATATTCACCCGTATCGAGCAGCAGACGGGTTATAAATTCGTTTATACGGAGACTTTTCTTAAGAATGCACGGCCAGTCACGATCAACCTGAAAAATGCTTCGCTGGATGAAGTCCTGACCATCTGTCTGAAAGACCTGCCCTACACCTGGTCGATACTGAACAAGCTGGTTGTCATCAAGGATAAGACAGCGGAAAATGCACCTCCTCCCCCGCCTGTCCAGGATATTACCGGGACGATCCTCGATGATAAGGGGAATGCAATAGCCGGCGCCACGATTGCCGTCAAGGGTACCAGGCAGAACGCGGTGAGCACGATCGATGGTGGTTTCTCCTTTAAAGGTCTTAGAGAAGATGCCGTGCTGGTGATCTCGTTTACCGGTTATCAAACGAAGGAGATAGCGATCAGGGGAAAACATGAGCTGACGGTACGATTGGAGATCAGCGTGAGCGCCCTCAACGAGATCGTCGTGGTGGCCTACGGAACGATCAGAAAGAGGGATCTGACCGGATCTGTGTCACAGGTAAAACCGGCGGAGATCACGTCCTACCCGGCCAATAATGTCATCAATGCGCTGCAGGGAAGGGCAGCTGGCGTACAGGTACAACAGAATAACGGGGCTCCGGGCGGTAGCATCAGTGTTCGTATCCGGGGTACGAATTCGATCCTCGGGGGAAACGAGCCGCTATATGTGGTGGATGGATTTCCTTATCCCAAAAACCCGACCTTTATACAACCCGGAGATATCGAGTCGATCGAGATCTTAAAAGACGCTTCTTCTATTGCTCTGTATGGGAGCAGGGGTGCCAATGGAGTTGTCATGATCACCACCCGCAACGGACGCAAAGGAGGAAAGACACAGGTAGATATCTCCTCCGGCTATACCGTACAGTCACCCATGAAGAAGATCAAGCTACTGAATGCAGGCGAGTATGCCCGGTTCTACAACCTGCAGGCGGCAAATGACAACCTGTCCCCGTATTTTACACAACAGCAGATAGATTCCCTGGGCAAAAGCCCTTCGACGAACTGGCAGGATCTCGTGATGCACGACGCGCCAATGTATACCAATAATATCACGGTCAGCGGAGGGGACGACAAGACGCAATACTCCTTTTCCGGGGGTCTCTTCAGCCAGAATGGGATCATCCGCAACAGCAATTTCAATCGGTATACGCTTCGGGGTAATCTAAATCATGAGATCAGTAGGATCTTCAGTGTGTCCTATAACATTTATCTGACAAGAAGCGATGGACGTAATCAAAATTCGGGAAGCAGCAACCGGGGAGCAGACCTCATCTCGGGGATGTTGGATGCCCCTCCTACCCTCTCTCCTTATCTCGCTGACGGCAGCTACCGCCGGCTGAACACGGCCTATCCTTTTATCTCGAATACGATAGTCAACCCGCTGGTGATACTGAACACGATCTCAGACCGGTTCAAGGCAGACAATGTCTTTTCCAATGCAGCACTGACGATAAAACTGATAAAAGATCTTTCGATACGTATTTCAGGCGGTATATACAATTCGAATAACCGATCGGATTACTATGCAGCCATCGAACCATCGACCAATTCGGTCGGGACAGCAACGGTAGGCACTAACCAGGAGACCAGCCTGCTGAATGAGAATGTGGTCACCTATAACAAGACGGTCGGCGAACATCATCTGTCGATGACGGCGGGGTACACCTTCCAGAATTTTGTTGCGACGACGCTGACAGGGTCGGGGACCGGCTTCCTGAGCGATATCAGTCAAACAGGCAATCTGAGTGCTGCATCGATACCTGGCATTCCCGGCACCAGCTATCAGAAATGGGTCTTACTATCATTAATTGGCCGGTTGAATTACAGCTATTCTGATAAATATTTTGCTACACTCAGCTTCCGTAGAGATGGTTCGTCGCGTTATGCCCCTGCCAACAAATGGGGCAATTTCCCTTCGGCGGCATTAGCATGGCGGATATACAATGAAAAATTCCTCAAGGATTCGAAATGGCTCTCCGATCTGAAACTGAGGGTCAGCTATGGCGCAACGGGCAGCACGGCAATCAACCCCTATGCCACGCTGAACCAGCTGAGTTCAGGCAACACTATTTTTGGCGATAACCCGTATATTACCTACGCTCCCGGCAATACTCTTCCCGGGAACCTAAAATGGGAGACCACGAACCAGTTTAACGGGGGTGTCGATGCTGCCTTTCTGGGTGGGCGGCTAAGACTGGCGGCAGATGTCTATGTCAAGAAAACAAATAACCTGCTGAACAATGTACCGTTGCCGGTCTCGATGGGATATACCACCACTTTACAGAATGTCGGGCAGGTGCAGAATAAAGGCCTTGAGCTGGCAACTGAAGCGGATGTCTTTAAAGGAACCGTCAACTGGACCGTCGGCGCCAATATTTCCTTTAATCGCAACAAGGTCCTCAAACTGTACCAGGGACAGGATATTCTCGGGCTCAACCTGTTTACCGGTATTCTGAACGACTATGCCAATATTCTCCGGGAAGGCAAGCCAATGGGAATGTTTTACGGGTATAAGGAAACAGGCTATACTGCCACCGGGGATATCCAGTATGCCGACCTCAACAAAGACGGGAAGGTCACCGCAGCTGACAAGACTTTTCTGGGCAATCCCAATCCGGATTTCCTTTATGGATTTAATTCCATTGTTTCCTACAAAGGACTGGAGCTGACCGTGTTCATCCAGGGATCGCAGGGGAATGACATGTTCAATCTCAATAGGACATCCACGCTGGATCTTGGAATGGGGCTGAATGTACCGAGGGACGAGTTTTACGATCACTGGACGCCTACGCATACCAATGCCAAATATCCAAAGATCTCCCGCCTGATCTCGGGCAATATCTCTTCCCGTTTCGTAGAGAATGGTTCCTACCTGAGATTCCGGAACATTCAGCTGGCGTATAATTTACCCGTGAAAAGTTGGGCACACGGGTGGTGGCGCAGCGCACAGTTATATGTCAGCGGACAGAACCTCATCACTATTACGAAGTATTCCTGGTATGACCCGGATGTGAATACATATGGAAGTCCAAATTCCATTACGACGGGTATCGACTATTATACGTACCCTACTTATAAGTCAGTGACGGTGGGGCTGCGTTGTGGTTTCTGATTGCAAAACTTTAATGCCATTTTATGAAGATGAAGATCCTTTTACCGATAATACTACTTTTGAGTCTGGCCAGCTGTAAAAAAACACTGGAAGAGCATCCTGAATCCATTGCAGCAGAAGCCTTTTATAATACACCGGCAGAGGTGGAGTCCGGGCTGAACGCCATCTATAGCCCGCTGAGAGATCAGAACAATCTTGGAGCCATCTATCAGACCCAACTCGAATGTTATGCCGATTATATGTATGGACGCGGTAGTCATGCGGTATTGAACAACTACCAGGGGCTTGACAACACGAATATCACAAGAGTGGGAACTATCTGGCAGCTATTCTATCAGTCCATCCGGAATGCCAATATTATTGTCCAGAAGACGCCGACTGCAAAATCAGTGACAGACACGGCTAAAAACCGGTATATTGCGGAAGCACGGTTCATGCGCGGGCTGGATTATTTTTTCCTGGTACGCAACTGGGCCGGTGTGCCATTGCGGACGGAGGCCAATATGGATTCGATAAATCTGAAAAGAAGTTCCGCTCAGGAGGTATATGCCCGGATCGTGAGCGATCTTATCTTTGCTGAGGCCAATCTGCCGAATGTTCCGCGATTGATCGGCACGCCTTCAAAGTGGTCCGCAAGGACGGTCCTGGCCGACGTCTATATGAATATGGGGATGTATTCCAACGCCAGGAATGAGGCACAGGCAGTGATCCAGTCAGGAAATTTTTCCCTCGTAAATGTGGGCGTAGCAAGTGATTTCGACAAGCTGTACGGCGCAGATGTCGTCAATTCCACGGAGGAGATCTTTTACCTGAAATTTGCACGGGCTCCTGCCGGCCAGGGGAATTACTATCCCATGTATGCCTTCTATCCCAATAGCGGGTATTATCCACCCGGTGGATATTATACTTTTTATAGCGACTCTGTCAACAATAGCGTGCTGAAAAACTGGGACAGAAAGGATTTAAGGTATAGCTATAACTGGTATGGTCAGACCTTCGGATTGGGTAATACGACGGTGCTGAACAAGAAGTATGTAGACAAGCAAGCCGTGACCGCGGCGGGGAATGACTATCCCATGTACCGCTACGCCGACCTCCTGTTGTTGTATGCGGAGGCGGAGATGCGGGTTAACAATGGGCCGGATGCCGATGCCATGGAGAAGCTGAACATGGTCCATAGAAGGGCTTATGGAAAAGATCCGCTGACGGCTAATTCGACAATCGATTTCGCGCTGGCGGATTATAGCTCAGCAGATTCCTTTCTGACGCTGGTGGTTAAAGAGAGAGGATATGAAGACTGTTCGGAAGGCAAACGGTGGTTGGATCTGAAACGCCTGGGAATTGCAAAGCAGGTGATACTGGCCGTAAAAGGGATAACAGTCGCTGACAAACATCTGCTATGGCCTATACCGACTACGGAATATAATTACAATAAGGCGATCAATCCGGCCACGGATCAAAATCCGGGATATTAAAAACTAATTTTATGATCTGGAGAATTCTCATTTTTTGTTTGATCTTTTCACGGGCCGGCGCCCAGAGTTATGATATTTGTATCTATGGCGGAACTTCAGCAGGAGTGATCGCTGCCTATACCGCGTCAAAGATGCATAAGACCGTGATCCTGATAGAGCCGGGGTTTCACCTCGGCGGATTAAGCAGCGGAGGGCTGGGATATACGGATATCGGCAATAAATATGCGATCGGAGGACTTTCGCTGGATTTTTACCGGCGGGTAGGGTTATACTACGGCGTGCTTGAGCAGTGGGTCTTTGAGCCACATGTGGCTGAGGGCGTCTATGGACAGTACGTAAAGGAAGGGAAGCTAAATGTGTTATATGGGTGGCGGATCACGGCGGCGACAAAGGACGGGGCAATGATCCGATCGATACACCTGGAGAGCCACGCAACAGATGATGCAGCAAGCGCAGCGACTTCTGGCCTGGCAGCCCCAACTACTTCTGGCACTGCCGGGACGGCAGCTTCTGGTGCGGCAAAGGAGATAAGGGCTAAAATGTTCATCGACTGTTCCTATGAAGGCGATCTGATGGCGAAAGCGGGTGTATCGTACACGGTAGGCCGCGAGGCGAATAGTCTATACGGCGAGACCTATGACGGCGTACAGCTGAGGGACAAACATCAATTCCCTGATGGGATCGATCCTTATAAGACACCGAAGGACCCGTCAAGCGGACTGTTATGGGGTGTTAGCTCACAGCCGCCTGGGGAAAGAGGCGCGGGTGACAAAAAAGTGCAATCCTATAATTACAGGATCTGTCTCACGAATGATCCGGCCAACCGGATACCGATAACCCGGCCGGAACGCTATGATCCGGCAAAATATGAACTGCTGCTTCGTTATATCGCGATAAAGACGCCAGGTGATCTCTGGGGATTTTTAAAGTTTGATCTGTTACCCAATCATAAGACAGATATCAACAACAACGGTCCTTTTTCAACCGATATGATCGGCATGAACTACGATTATCCGGAAGGGGATTACGCAACCCGAAAAGCCATCATACAGGCGCATATCGATTATACCAAAGGGTTCCTGTATTTTATCGGCCATGATCCCCGGATGCCAGAGCGCTTGCGCCAGCTGATGTTGCAATGGGGTTACCCAAAAGACGAATATGCCGATAATGGAAACTGGACGCCACAATTATATGTAAGAGAAGCGAGAAGGATGGTCGGCTCTTATGTTATGACGCAGGCCAACTGTGAAGGAAGAGAAAAGGTAGAGGACGGTATTGGGCTGGCAGCCTATACGATGGATTCACATAATTGTCAGCGGGTGGCGGTGAACGGGATGGTAAAGAATGAAGGGGATGTACAGATAGGGGGATTCCCGCCCTATCCCATTTCCTACCGCTCCATCATCCCGAAGAAAGAGGATTGCCGGAACCTGCTGGTACCGGTATGTCTTTCAGCCAGTCACATCGCCTATGGAAGCATCCGCATGGAGCCCGTATTTATGGAGCTGGGGCAGTCGGCATCTATCGCCGCAGGTCTGGCCATCGACCGGGGACTATCCATACAGGAAGTGGATGCAGCCGGTATACGGCAGATCCTAAAGGCCAACCCGCTGGCGGATGGCAGCACGCCGGAGATCCTGCTCGACAATGACGACACGGCTCATGTGGTGGTAAAGGGCGGATGGATCAGACAACAACAGGATGCTTACGGCTTTTCACGCCTGGCAGATACGGCGTCCGGCCGGACCGACACCCCTGCCGGCAGGGCAGATACAGCGGCCGGTAGGGCAGTTGCCGCGGCAAATGGTTCGTCAGCCAGTGAATTGAAGACCGTTCGATTTCTTCCGGAGGTGATCAAAGCAGGAGAATATTCCCTGTATATCTACGTGCCTCGCATTAAGAATGGGACCACTTTTACTACGGTGACTATCAGTGGCCTGAAGGAGCTGCGGGTAAAGACAGGTGGATTGTCCATCGAGGGACAGACAACGGGACAATGGGTGGAAGCGGGAAAGGTCTCCCTGAAAAAGGGAACCGATAATTATATAGAGATCAGCAATAAAGGGGCTGATGGCGCGGTGGTTGCAGACGCCGTCCTGTTGGTGCCGAAGAGGTAAGGGATTGGCGCTGCCCCGGCAAAGGTTTGAAGTGGGATTGAGTGTTAAACTTGCTTTTCCACCACGACGGTGCCGGCTACAAGGTCGCCGCTATTTACCTGGCGTTAGTATGATATTTCTATATTCAATAGGCCCATGATCTCCCTGGAGATAGATGGGACCAGGTTCTCCTTCACGGCTGTCCAGGGCTCCGCCGGTGATGCCGGGAATCTCCTGGTTGCATATAACCGTTTTGCCATTGAAGACGATAGTGACCAGCCTGCCTACAAGGGTAATATCATAAGATTGCCATTCACCGGGTTGTTTGGCCGGTTGTTCGCTGGGTGAAAGGAACCCGTAGACAGCGCCGATCTGGTTATTGTAAGGTTCTGCCGCGTCGCTGTTCTCGATCTGCACTTCATATCGGCCCCGCAGGTAAACGCCGCTGTTGCTGCCCTTGGGATAGCGGAATTCGATATGGAGTTTGAAGTCGGTAAAACGGGCGTCAGTGACGATATTGGAGCCGGAGTGGTCGCTGTGCAGAACACCCGATGTCGCCTGCCATTGATTGCTTGAACCAGAGGCATGCCAGCCCTTGAGATCGGAGCCGTCAAATATTTTGACCGGTTCGCCCCAGGTTGGTTCTGCATTACGACGGAGGGACGGAGCACGATGTCCAACCCATTGGTATGATTTCCCATCAGGATTGATCAGAGTCCCGCTCAGGCTGTCGCCCTGGAGGCTGCCTTCAACGGAAAGGTTGCGATCCTCACGCTCCCATTGCGGCGGGATGGAGAAGGATATTTTCCCATTAGCATATTCGATCTTAGAGATAGGGCGGGCGCTTCCGCCGCCGCCAACGAACCGGCCGACGAGTGTCCGGACCCCCGAACGGGTTATCTCCAGCCAGGACGGGACTTCATGACCAGGCTGATGGACGATGATATCCCAGCGATCGACGATAGAGGTGTCACCAGGGGCAACGTTGGCAATAGTGCGCACAATGGGGGACGCTGCTGCCTCAGGTGAGGCAAAAGCAAGCATAACCACGCTGAGCGCGGCAAGCAATACTATCGGGAGTAATTTTTTCATATGTCCATTTGTTTCAGATGCATGAATTTATATCATTTTTTCTTTGATCAATCCCAATATTTTGCCGAGCCTTCAGCGGGCTTCCATTTTGAGCGGGGCTCGTAATATTTCCACAAGAGAGCGGAGACCTTTCGGGCCAGCTGCCAGGCGGCATTGTCGGATACCCATCGCTGATCTTTATTATTTTTGGTCGCCACATAAAAAACATAGTCGCCGTGAGGGGCATTAACCAGCACGACTTCTGATCGGGAGTCATCGACCATACCCTGTTTTGAGGCAGATTGGACATAGGGCGGGATCGCTGAAAGGGCATATTCGTCCCAGAACACATGGGTCATGATCCTATACATAGTCTGGCTGGCCGCGGGACTGACGACCTCCCCATCGCGGATCATGGTCACCAGCCTTGCCATCTCTCGCGGGGTAGTCTGCCCCCAGCCATAAAGTTGTCGATTCTGTTCGCGACCCGGAGTCCGGTTGTTGAGACGGGTATCGCTGAAGCCGTGGGCCTCTAGCCAGGCATTGATAACCAAACCGCCACCGGCCAGTTTTTCGCACCAGACTGCGGCTGAGTTATCGCTATGCGTGATCATAAGAGTGATCGCGGTGCGCAGATCGGTCTTTGTACTATCTTTAAAGAACTGCATCAGACCGGAACCTTTTTTTGCCAGCGAGTCCCGATAGATCAATGGTTCATTATATTTGAGAACGCCCTGACCGATCTTATCGAAGATCCCAACCAGGATCGGAACTTTTATTATGCTGGCAGTTGGGAAAATGGTATCGGCGTTGATGGCAGCCTCCTTGTTGGTTCTCAGGTTTCGGACATAGACACCGGCTACACCTGAAAAAGTATCGGTGAGAGCGTGGAGCTCGGCCTCGAGTCCTTTGTCTTTTTTATATTGAGGGAAGGCGGACTGGTAAAATACGGCAATGAAAAGAGTAAGAAGCGGAAAACATCTAAGCATAAGACAATAGATTACTATAATAGTGTAAGATAAATAATGTGGCGGAAAAAGCCCCCTTCTTTGCCGCTTTTACACAGTTTTGTTGTGGGAAATTCCGTTTATGTTTGCACCATCATTTATTCACTGATTAAAAAATAAGAAAATGGAAACACCAACAAAAACCATGATAACGGTAGAAGCTACGGTAAAGGCTCCGATAGAAAAAATTTGGCAATTCTGGGGAGAGCCCGAACATATTATGCAGTGGAATACGGCGTCCGAAGATTGGCATACGACCAGGTCAGAAAACGATTTGAGTGAAGGGGGTAAGTTCTCCGCGAGAATGGAAGCAAAAGATGGCAGCTTTGGATTTGATTTTGGAGGTATACACGATACGGTAGTTCCTCATAAACTTATCGAATCCACCCTGGGCGACGGCAGAAAAATGTCCGTTAGCTTTTCCTCCAATGGAAACGAAACGCAGGTGACGGAAACATTTGAAGCCGAAGGAACTAACCCTGTTGAAATGCAGAGAGGCGGGTGGCAGGCTATCCTGAATAATTTTAAAAAATATGCCGAGACACATTAATTAAGGCGCCGGCGGGATACCGGAGGGTGAAAAGGGATGACCGAAAGGAAATCGGGTGTTTTTACGGTTGGCCTAACCAGTGAACCTCATTAACTTACATACCATGTTATCATCCATCGCAAATTCGCCGCTACTGGAAACGATCATTTGCCTGATCCTTGTCTTTGCCTTGTTAAGTCTGCTGGTCAGCACGTTTACAGAAATGGTCAATAACCATTTGAACGAACGGGGCCGACAGCTTTTCAATGGGATCGTAAAAATGTTTGAAGACGGATCGGGTATTAATTTCGGGCAGGAATTGTATAAGCATCCGATGGTGGCTGCCATTTATAAGACTCCTACGCGCCCACCCATGTATATCAGCAATTTTATGTTTAGCCAGGCGCTGATAGATACGATCGTGAATTACGGAAGAAAGTTCGCTAAGGAGGAAGATACTTTCAAGCTTTTCCAGGCCGGGGTCAATAACATGAAAATAGATAGTGATCTGAAGCTGCTGCTGGTCAATATGGTGGAGAAGAGCCTTTCCTACAGCGGAGGGTATCCCGGTAAGGTGCTGACGATACTGGATCAGCAAATACAGCAGTGGTATAAGGATCAGACCGACCGTATGACCGGCTGGTTCAAGGACCTCATGCGGCGGCGGGTGCTGATCATCTCCATAATAGTCACGCTTGTCCTGAATGTGAATAGCATTCATCTCTTCAAGACCTTGTATACGAACCCGGCCTTACGCAGTCAGCTGGCGCCCATCGCGGCAACAATGGCAGATAATTATGCGAAAGAAAAACAGGATACAACGCTGACCTCCCTGCAACAGACCTATAAGGCAATAGCGATGAGCCATCTGCAAAAAGGTAATGCGGATTCGGCGTTTGGCGTCCTGAACAAGGCCGTAGTGCAGCTGGATAGCCTGCAGCGTCATAAGGATTCTACTGGATTGAATAATTTTCAGCAGGTGTCGGACCAGCTCGGGGAACTGGCGGCCCTGGGGATCCCCATCGGTTGGCACAAGGGTTGCCCGCCATTGACCCTGGATTCTTCAGGCGTGCAGAATAACGCGAAAGGAGGAAAGACGATAAGGGAAGCGACGAATAAGACGGTTCAGCTTTTTTGGTATGTGGTAGGGCTTGCCATCACTGCCTTCTCTATCAGTGCGGGCGCCCCTTTCTGGTTTGATATGTTATTGAAGCTGGTAAATGTACGCCGGGCGGGAAAGAAACCCGAATAACTACTTACTCCATAAATTATTATTGACGACCTGCCGTATAACCAATTCCCGGTAATTACGGCTGACAGGTACACGATGCTCCGCAATCCTGATCTCATTGCCATCTATGGAGTCGATCCTGGCAATGGGGACGATATAGGACTTGTGGACCCGGATGAACGCTTTGTTGTCGAGGTTTTGTTCGATATTTTTCAGGTACAGGAGCGTAAGAAATTTCCCCCTGGTCGTATAGATCGCGACATAATTTTGAAGAGCCTCGATGTAAAGGATGTCCGCAAAATGGATCTTTTCGAATTTATTACTGCATTTGATAAATACAAAGTCTTCGCCGCGTTGAAGACTGGTGGGATCGGCGGACGGAGTTTTGGAGGTAAGCAGGTGGTAATCCCGGGCCCTTACCACTGCTTTGAAGAAACGGTCAAAGGTGATGGGTTTTAGCAGGTAGTCCAGTACATTTAGCTGAAAGCCATCCAGTGCATATTCCGAAAAAGCGGTGGTGATGATGACCATTGGCGGATTGGGAAGGATCCGCAAAAAATCGATGCCATTCATCTTTGGCATCTGGATATCCAGGAACATAAGATCTATTTTCTGACTGCCCAATAATTTACCCAGTTCTACAGGGTTGATACAAACCCCGGCCAGCTGCAAAAAATCGATCTCCTTTACATAGTCGGCCAGTCCTTCTCTGGCCAGCGGTTCGTCGTCTACGATAACACAGTTGAGCATATTTTTGATTTTAGCGACAGTTGTAGGTCTATGTCAAAGCTCGAGTCATTATTTTGAACGTCCAACGTGTACTGACCGGCATAAAGCAGGTCGAGACGACGCCGGACATTGACAAGGCCGATGCCGCCGGATTCGGCATGGCCAGCGGAGCTGTTGCCATTGTGGCCGCCGGCTTGGGGCCCATCAGCGAGCCCCGTCACCGGCGAACAGCTGTTGGAAATAAAAAAGCTCAATTCCTGCCCGTGGATCCGCAGGTCGATGTTTATCCAGTTAGGCTTATCGGCATGTGTAGAGACATGCTTAAAAGCATTTTCGACAAAGGTCATCAGTATGAACGGGGCAATACTCAGGTTATCAGTCTGCCCGTGTTTCAGCTGGCAAGAGACCTCTACATTGTCGTTTTGGCGAAGCCGCTGCAGCTGAATAAAATTCTCGAGATAGCTGATCTCCTTGACCAGGGCGATCTGCCTGTCGTTGCATTCATACAGCTGATGTCGGAGGAGCTCGGAGAATTTGGCGAGGGATGCAGAGGCTTTATCCGGGTTTTTATGAATAAGGAAAAAGATCGAGTTGATGGTATTGAAAAGGAAATGCGGATTGAACTGGTATTTAAGGAACTTCAGTTCGGATTCCAGTTTTTCTTTTTCGAGCAGCTGTTGGCGTCGCCGGGTCTGGATCCAGTTGTTCGTCAGTTTTATGCTCATTCCAAGGGTCATGCTGGCCAGCATTGCAGGAAAGGTATTGCCAAAGAAAAGATGGACGAATGGGTCCTGGCTTAGCTGAAAGGCCTGCCGGACATTCTGCCCCATTGCAGCTGCGGTGAGATAGTAGCCCGGGACGATGAGGGCTGATGTGGCAGGTATACAAGCGCCGAGCCAGATCACATATACGGCAATTTTGCCCTTTTCAAGATAGCGGGGCATCAGCACATAGAGGTTGAAACCCACGCACGCTGTGCTGGCTACGACATAAAAGATATATTTTATAAAAAAGACCGAACCAAAGATGGCAACAGCCGCTTTAACAGGGTTGCCCATCGCAATAGTCCACCAGCAGTAATGGTAGAATGCCCAGAACAGCAGGTGATGAAGCTTATATCCAAATAGCCGGTTCACTTTGAAATATACACAAATTCCGGGGCATGGCCAGATGCTGCTATATGAGTGGAGTGGAATAATTGACGAAAGGCCGGAAAGTCATGGAGTGACTTTCGCGTCGGCTTGCCGACGCAATAATTTGGACCCGGTTAGGCCTCGCTTGCGAGGCCGCGGCGGAGTAGAACTACCTGACCCGCAATGTAAAACCCCCGCCAGGCGGCGGGGGTCTTGAATTAATTGATCGGTCCAACCTATTGCAAACTCCCCCCGGCGTCACCCATACCCTGTGAATTCATATCCTTACGCTTGAAGATGTTGAGGTCCATCTTTCCGAAACGGTAAGAGAATACAGCACGGAAGAGCTGCGGATCCTTGAGACGATCGTATTCCTGCTGAAAATAAGGACTTACACTGTATTGTTTGGACCAGCGCGTGCGGAACACATCACTCATGCTGAGCGTAATGGAAGCCGCATTGTTCTTGAGGAAGCTCTTTTTGATCGCGATGTCCACACCACCAAAGGCTTTGATATATCCCTGAGAAGCGCTCTGCAGGGTCTGACCGGGAGGGCCAAACTGCTGCTGCTGCTGATTGGCAGGAATATTTGTCTTCGACTGGTAGACACCTGTCAGCTGGATGGTGAAATTCTCCGGCAGCTTGAAATTGCTATTGAATTTGCCGAAATAGCTCCACAATGCATCCTGTGAGACCTGCTTGAGATTCTCCGTATTGATATGCGAGTTATACACGTTGATGTTGAGCGAGGCATCCCACCAGCGGGTGATGTTGACCGTCCCTGTGATCTCACCCCCTACTGTATAGGCACTGTTGGCGTTCTCATACGTATTGATAAGGATAGATTTGCCGATAGGGCTTGTGGCAGTATCCTGGTAATGTGTGATGAGATTGGACGTGTGTTTATAATAGCCCGATACCAGCAAAGTATTGCTGTGAGCAAAGGTCTTCATATAGGACAGCTCGAAGGAATTGGTAAACTCCGGTACCAGGTCGGGATTGCCCCGGGTGATGTTCAGCGTGTCCGAGTAGTCGGTGAAAGGTATCAGCTGGAAGAATCCGGGCCTGTTGATCTTTCGCGTCGCACTAAATTGAAGTTCCTGGTCATGCTTGAACTTCTCGCTGACGAATAGAGAAGGGAAAAGACTGGTAGGATACGAGTTATGGAAATGCTGACCGGTGTTGCGCAGATCCCCTGTATACCTTGAGTTCTCTCCCCTGAGACCCAGTGAATAGCTGAAGTTGTCAAAGCCGCTGGTAAGGTTGACATATGCTGCGTATACGTCGCTGGTGCTTTTGTAGTCGCTCAGGCCGAGAGGGCTGGGGATCGGGTTACCGTTGTCATCCAGCGGGTAGGTGTAATTGTAGTTATCCAGTCTTTGGATGCTGGCGCGAAGACCCGCTTCCAGCTTGGTCTTTTTGGTAAGTGGATTGGTATAGTCGGTCTGGAAGGTCATAAAGGAGGGTGATGCCGTACCTACCGTTTCCTGCTTGCCGGTGAATGTCTTCGTGTTGTGTTGCTCATCCGTATAGTAGTCTGTTACGTAAAGGGACGAAGCATGGGAGGTGACACCGAAGTACGATCCATCAATGGTGATCTGATGGCCTTCTTTTGCAAACAGATGTTTCATCCCGAACTGAGCGCCGTTGACGTCAAAGGTGCGATCCGAATTGGAGTTACGGATGGAATAACCGGAAGAACGGAACTGGCCGGCAATCGTGCTATCAGTCCGGATATCGGATACGTCGGTAGGTTTGAAATTACCGTGAACCTTGATATAAGAGCCGGATAAGGTTGTCTTGTTGGTTACAAACCAGTCCAGGCCGATCTGGCCAAACATGAAATGCCCTTTATTGCGCTGAAGGTCGCCTTGCAGAAGACGGGTAGTCGTGTCACCAAAGAATGTGGAACGATCGGTATTACCGATGGTCCTGGCGTTGTTGGCGTTGTACATGCCATTGGCCGTGAGGTTCAGCTTACCGGAGCGGATATTGAACCCCGCAAGGGCGTTGGGCTGTCCATGGGAGTCCATCCCGGCATTGATATTGCCGTTATATCCTTTTTTCCTGTTCTTTTTCAGGACGATATTCAGAATACCCGAGCCACCGCCGGAAGCATCATACTTCGCAGATGGGTTGGTCATCACTTCCACGCTTTCAATAGCGTCCGCAGGGATCTGGTCGAGAGACAGGGTAGTTGGTCTGCCATCCACGAAGATGGTGGGACTCGCGCCTCTGAGGCTGACGTTCCCGTCGATGTCGACATTTACAGAAGGAACATTGCGCATAACGTCTACGGCAGTTCCACCGGCACTGACAATATTCTTTTCGACGTTGAACACCTTCTTGTCCAGTTCCAGCTTCATCGCCGGAGGAGTAGCCGTGACAACGACGGAACCTAATTCTTTGACATCGGTCGCCAGCTTGATAAAGCCAAGGTCTTTGTCAAAAGAAGGCAGATTACCCATGGGGTTGTCATTTTTCGCACCTGGTTTGGGTGCTGCCACCGCAGGGATGATCATGAAATTGACATCCTGGCTTTTATATCCTGTGGCAGAGACACGCAGGACCAGCGGACTTGCGATGGGCAGGTCCTCGAAGTCGAATTCGCCATTGGCTTTTGTATCTGCGCCTTTTAACAGGACGAGCTTTCTTTTTTTCGTTGCAGGGTCCGTAGTTGCCTTTAACACGAGGGCCGAGACCTGGCTCATAGGCTGGCCCGCCGAATCGGTAATTTTTCCATACGCACGGCCGATAGAAGGAGGAGCCTGCTGAGGGCCTCCGGGTTTGGCGCCGGGGGCTCCGGGCTTAGCTCCGGGAGCACCTTGTGCAGGGGCTTGTCCTGCAGGCAGAGTTGTACCGCTCGCGCCGTTTGGATGCGTCGTATCACTGGACCCGGCAGGTTTTGGGCCTGTGGGAGCCTGGGCCGACGCCGCTGTAATTAGGATAAGAGAGAAAAGTAAAGCAGATAGTGTTTTCATCACAAAAGTTAAATTTGAATGCAAATCTAGTTTGATCAAATCAGTCCATCCATATCAATGCTGCAAACGGAGGAAAAAACGCGGTAAACGGCACAAAACTGTCGGCAAAAAATCGCTCGCAGAAGCGCGAATTATAGGTAGATAAACCATGAAAATTGTTTCAGATCAGGGCATGTTTATGCCTGTACGGATACTATTCCGGATAAGGGGAAATTAATTATGATCAGTGGTAAATCACAACATCTTTGAATGTTGAAACACTATTTGACCCCTTTATTCGGATCCCAGTTGCCGGCGAGCTTCCGAATGTAGAGGATCTGGCCGGTATGATAGGCATTGTGCGTGTTCATATGAGCGATCAAGCTGTACCAGGCCTGGAGTTTCGCATCATCTGCAGTCTTAATGGCTGTTTCCCAGTCAGACATAAGCTGGTTGAGTTGCTGGACGGTAGAGGCCCAGGAGGCCTCGGTAAAAGCTGTAAAGGTTTCGTTGTTGTTACCATCGAATACTGCCGGGGTGCGATTATAGAATTTGTCGAGCAGCTGTTTATTCCAGAACAGCAGATGATAGGCAAGCTGGCCTACCGAATGGCTGGAGTCGGAAGGCTTCCACATCGCCTGCTCGGCGGAAATACCTTCGACGGCTTTGCTGACGGGGACAAACCAATCCTGTTGATTCCAGGTATTCTGGAATTGCTGGAGGAGGATCGATTTCAAGGTGGGAGGTGTTTTAGGTGCTTGTTGGGCCATGGCGCTAAGGGAAAGCCCAAAACAAAAGAGAAAGATTAGCCTGCGCATGGGATGAATTTTGAATAAGTTAACTCAATTTTTTTAATATATATGCCTGCCCTGGTCGATCCTCCGGGAGAGCTCATCCTTCTTTATGTTGACCTGTTGCCCGATGGGATGCCCATTGCGATAGGTGATAACATTTAGCTGTGTGGCCCCAAGCGGAAACCTTACCGGGGCGCCGTTGTATTTAGCAGAATAAGTATCAGGATTGGTCATATCAAAAGTATAATAGATGTCCAGTCCGTTTATTTCTGTGGTCATGTCGACGACGAAGTCGCGGTCGGGTGTTCTTTTCGGAGTGAAGATGACATTGAACGCGCTACGGGCATATTTGATGCTGGCCGCGTCAAGATAGTTGAATTCGCCCTCCATACGACGTGTAAAATCGTCCCAGTTGCGGACGGATTTCGGACTCCAATAGACTTCAGCTAGAGCCAACGCCCTCGGCCAGGTCATATATTCCACCTGGCGAAAGGTTGGAACGGACTCTGTCCACAGATTGCCCTGTCCGCCAAGGATGAGCTTTTCGTCGATACTATCGGGAACGGGGTCATAGGTATAAGAATCTTTAAGCCGGCAGATACCGTAGGTCGGTGGCTCCACGGTGTTCTCACCCTGATAAAGATCGAGATAGGTGTAATCCCAGGGGGTCATGACTACGGGGTGCCCCATCTTTGCCGCGGTGACTCCACCGGACATTCCCCGCCAGCTCATAACAGTGGCCGAGGGCGCCAGACCACCTTCCAGGATCTCATCCCAGCCGATAAGCTTCTTCCCTTTGGCATTGAGCATTTTTTCCATGCGTTTGACAAAATAGCTTTGTAACTCATCGACGTTTTTCAGGTGCTCATCTTCCATGCGGCGTTTGCACTTCGGGCAGGTGGCCCAAAAGCCCTTATATGCCTCATCACCGCCGATGTGAATGTATTCATTGGGAAAGAGGGCAGCCAGCTCGGTAAAGATCTTATCCAGCACGATAAAAACGGAGTCGTTGCCGATGCATAAAGCGTTGTCTTCCCGTACGGGGCCGCGGGAACCGGGATTGACACTATATGGCAGCTGTGTACAGGAAAGATTTTGATAGGAAGAGATCAGGGCGAGACTATGCGCCGGCACGTCTATCTCAGGGAGAATGGTGACGTAGCGATCCTGCGCATAACGGATGATCTCGCGCATGTCGTCCTGGGTATAAAAGCCGCCATAAGGAGAAGGCTCTCCGGCCATCGACGGAAGGAATTCACCCCAACGGCCTGTGCGGGATACACGCCATGCACCATGCTGGGTAAGCTGGGGCAGACTTTTAATCTCGATACGCCAGCCCTGGTCATCGCTGAGATGAAGATGCAGCGTATTGTATTTATAGCGAACCATCTCGTCGATATAGCGTTCGACCTCCTGCTTTGTGAAGAAATGACGACTAACATCGAGCATGAGACCGCGCCAGCCAAAGCGGGGATAGTCGGTGATGTCGGCACAGGGAATGGCTGCTTTTGAGGTTGCACCGGCCGCAGCGGTTCCGCTGGTGGCAGGTGCGGTCGTGTTGCTTGCTACGGTCGCGTTGCTTGCTCCGGTCGCGGACGTCGCCGCAAAGTTCGCCGGTAGAAGCTGCAGCAGCGTTTGCAGCCCGTAAAAAACGCCAGCCGGATCATTCGCCTGCAACCGGATACGCGAAGGCGTGATAGAAAGCGTATAACCTTCCTTTCCAAGTATATTCCTGTCAGGCATATTGCTTATCTGGAGCACCTTTGAGCCCTTACCCTGCTTTATCTCGATGCCTGTGCTGGCCTTCAGTTGATTAAGGAACCAGGCCGCAGGCTGGCTAAAAGAGGCATTTTCCACCGAAAGGAAGGTAGCTCTGTCGAGGATGAAAGTCCCGGATAGTTGTTTGACGGAGACGGGCTGCGGGATGAGATGAAGAGGTGATTCGGCAGCAGGGTGCGGCATGGGATCCGAAGCTTTTGACTGGAGGACGCCAAGGACCGGAAAAATAAAAAGAAGGATCGATCGGATCGCTGCCGCATAGAATTTGTACATAAGTAGTGTTTTACCAATAAGGGATGAATTTAAGGATTATTGGCGAAACTGGCGTCGGCAGGCAACGAACAGCCGGCTATTGAAAATTATAGTCTACTATTTTTAGAGCCTGGCCAGCCTTGCAGCTGTCGAGATACCAGGACATACCGATATTTTTTATCGAATAAAGAAATCCAACAACCAGGTCGGTCTGTTCATGTCCTGGTGGAACGAGCTTCCCGAAGGCCAGCTGATGGGTTTTGTCGGGGATTTCAGAAATGCGCATGGGCGCAAGAGCAGAATCAAACAAAGTAGTGTTCCCTGCCCGGATGACCAGCCTAAAAGCAATAGTATCGTGTACATTAGAGAAGTCTTTAGCGGTGTACAGCTGATATTGAATTTTCGTCTGCACTGCTGTCTGGTGTTCTTTTTTACAGGCGGGAGCTATTGTTGCCATTGCAATAAGGGCAAACATAAAGCATAGATAGGTGTGGTGTTTTTTCATATACAAAGAAAACCTTTTATTATGGCGTCCGGTTGCCCAAAGCTATGGGATGCAGGCCGGAAACCCTCAATGGATTGTCTGAACCGGGCATAAGGGTGTATGGGCTGGTCAAGTTTCGTATCTTCGTGGCATGAGCAGCGCAGTTGTTTCATATTTCCAGCAGTTCGGGTCCATTGCCGAAAAAGACCAGGACATGATCTTCTCCTGTTTCGAGCGCAGGGCTTTTAAAGAAGGCGAGTACCTATTCCGGGAGGGAAAGGTCTGCTCACAGCTGTTCTACGTCTGCAGCGGTATCCTGCGCATTGTGTCGACGAACGATAAAGGAATGGACCGCACCCATTATTTTTATAAGGAGGAGCAGTTTTGCACGATCCTGAAGAGCTTCCAGGAGGCATCTGTCGCAGAAGCAGGCATACAGGCCGCATGTGATGTTGAAGTGCTGGCCATCTCCAAAAAGACACTGAATGAGCTGTATGTATCTGCGCCTTACATGAAGGATGTTATAGACCGGATGTTCCAGCGCCAGCTCCTGGAAAAGATCGAGACGCGCAATGCATTCCTGGGCGCGGATGCTGAGACGCAGTACAAGCTTTTTGTCGAAAACCAGCCGGACATTGCGCTTCGTGTTTCATTAAAGGACATTGCTTCTTACCTGGGGATCACACCACAGTCGCTGAGCCGGATCCGCAGGAATATTCACTGATCCCGGCGGCACATGCAGTCGGGACAGGTATTTTGGAACCAGAGGATCTGGGAGCGGAGTCGCCAATTGGCAAAAAGAAGGTACTTTTGCAGCGAAGTTTCACTTCTTAAAGCGATTGGATATGGCCTACAAAAACAAGACGATCAGAAATCCTATGACCGGGCAGGAGATCCGGTTCATTCAGACGAGCAAAGATTCAAACGGAGAATTATTGGAAATGGAGTCAACTTACAAAGCGATGTCCTCGGAGCCCGTACCTCATTATCATCCCAACCAGGATGAATTTTTCACCATTGTTTCAGGCGAAATGACGGTCCGGCTGAATGGCGAAGAAACGCACAACTTACAGGCGGGGGATACGCTACGGATACCCCGCAACCAGATCCATGCCATGTGGAATGCCAGCAGCAGGAAAGCAGTTGTCAACTGGCAGGTCCGGCCGGCGCTGAATACCGAGGAATTGTTGGAAACGATAATGGGACTGGCAGCAGACGGAAAGTGTAATAAGAAAGGCATGCCGGGTTTATTACAGATAGTACTGACCTCGGGCAAATATGGCAGGGAGCTGAGGTTGCTAAAACCACCTTTGTTTGTACAGAAGATCGTTTTCTCTGTGTTAAAGCCTTTTGCGCTGATGGCGGGTTATAAGGCGGTGTACGAGAAATATCTGGATTAGAACTGGATCCGGTATAGAATATCAGGGAAAAATCGGATCTGGTAAATAGGCGCTGCAACCCCTTTTGCCTGGTTGTATTGCAGGAGAAAGATATTTTTCCTGTTGGTTACATTTTGAAGATCAAGATAAAAGGTTTGACTAAGCTTCCGTTTACGGCTATTGACACGATACCCGAATTTGGTATCGAAGCGGAAGTAAGGATCGAGCCGCTGTGAATTATAATGCAGTGTATCCAGTATCTCATACCCGGCATGGAGCGAAGCAGCGACATTGATAGGCGTGGTATAACGCCCACCGATAGAAGACAGCCGTATATCCACTGTTAACGCATTGTTGCCGCCGCTGCCCATTTTCCATTCCTTACCCGCTAGCAAGTTGAAGACATAATTATAGTTGAACGCCGTATTTCGCCGGATATCATCGCTGCCTTTGTATTTTGAGTCAAACACAGATGCGGTGAGCAGAAGATAATACCCGTGGCTGAGAAACCGTTCGACCGTCCATTCCATGCCTTTATTGTCACCTGTCCCTTTATTGACAAGGCCGACCTTGTCGGGAAAGCCGAAGTCGGCGCCGGCATTCAGCATGGAAAAGCCGCTGGACTGCTGCTCCACAGGCACATCGAACAAATGCTGGTAGTAAAACTCGGCCTTCACACGCCAGTCAGGCTGGAATCGCCATTCGTAGCCGAGGACAAAATGATGGGCGCGGGTAAAGCCAAGATTTCGATTGGAGGGATCCTTTTGGCCTGTCTCTTCGTCAATGACATTGAAATATACGGGCAGCGGTTGAAGCTGGCTATGCAAACCATAGCTAAGGTAAATAGTTTGAGCAGCAGGTAGCTGGTAGGAAAACGACAAACGGGGTTCGAGGGCGCTGCTGCCATTCAAATCAAAATAAGTCCCATGCATGCCCCCAACAATAGTGAATCGTTCGCTGGCGCGATATTTCAGCTGCGCAAAGTATTGCCATAATAAGGGAGAGCCATGATAGTTGCTCACCGTATCAAAAGGAGCAGCCGGTGGTCGGGCCGTTTTGTCGAGGACCCTCAGGTCAAGTCCCATGTCTTCTCCGGTGAAGCCAACCCGCCAGGAAAACCGGCTGCTTAGTTTTTGGTTGAGATAAGAAGAGAGCCGGGTTGTATTGGTCTTGTTGGAAGAAGTGTACTGCAACCAACGATTGGCATAAGGCGGCACGGGGTCGGGGTACCGGTACTGATCGTATTTATCCAGGGTATTCGCAAAGGAGACTACAGTCCGCAGATAGGTGCGGTTGTCAAGATCAATATGATGCCGGATACCTACAAAATAAAAATTGCTCTTGTCATAAGCATCCTGATCCGCCTGGGCATAGAAATCTGTTGAATCTACATCCTTCCCTCTGAAATTGATATTACTAAGCCCACCCATTCCGAAAAAAGAGAACTTCCCCGCTTTGGATTTGCCCGTGGTAATGTTAAAAGCCCAGTCCTGGTAGTTGGGTACAGCCTTTGTCCCTATATTGATGCCAATGGCATGGGCTACCTGGGCAAAGGAATAACGATAGCTGGCGAGATAGGCTGCACCATTGTTTTTTCCGTTGAGAGGGCCTTCGATCGTAGCTTCGAACCCGCTAAAGGCATTGAGCTGAAAGGTCTGTTCATGCTTACTGCTGTTCCCGCTGCGCAGGGAAATGTCAAAAACGGCGGCCGTTGCATTTCCGTATTCCGCAGGAAAGGCGCCGGTGAGGAAGTCCGATGTTTTAAGGACATTGGTGTTCAGTGCGCTGACCGGGCCACCGCTGGTTCCCAATGTAGCAAAGTGATTGGGGCTCGGCGAAGGGCTGCCTTCTATTTTCCACAATACACCAGCCGGAGAATTACCCCTCACAACAATATCATTTCGTGCGTCACTGTTGGCGGCCACACCGGCAAAATTGCTGACCAGCTTGCTGGGATCATTACGTCCGCCGGCATAACGGGTGATATCCTCGATGTTAAAGGAGCGCGAACTGCCGGCAGTAAATTCATTGGTAGCTGCTCCCCTCCCAGCTTTCGTGGCAGTGACTGTCATGGTGCTAAGCGTAACCAGTCGCTGTTCGAGGGAAACGTCGAGGATGACTTCCTTACCCGCAGTAACCAGCACGGAAGGAATGATGGCCGGGTGATAACCGGCACTGCCGTAATTGAACTGATGACGACCAAGAGGTACTGCAGGAAAGATATACCGGCCCATTGAATCAGTGATCGCTCCCATGCTGAGGCCGGAAATAGTGATGGAAACGCCGGGAAGGGGCTTTTCAGAAACGCGGTCGATGATGATACCACGAACTACCTGGGCCGGAGATTGCGCGAAAGTGATCAGCGTTGCGGGAAAAAAAACGATAAGGGTCAGCAGCTTTTTCATGACCGGGATTATGATTTTAGGCTCAAACTTACCGGGACCAGTGGGAGCCGGCAATCGAAAAGGAGTGAGCTGTCGAAATTTCGGAGTGAACTGTAGGTAATGGCCTTTTAGGTATTCATTTGATGTTGTACTTTTAGCTCATGCGATGGGTCAACGATAAAATAGGATTTGATGACCGGCTGATCTGCGTGGTGGGGATCCTCGGTTTTGCCCTGGTGATCCCAATCGTGTTTTTCCGGTGGCAGATCTGGGAGCCGCCCTATTTTACACTGGCGGGTTATTGGCCGACATTATTGATCACGTCCGTTTCCTGGCTGGGTGCCAGGGTTATCATGATAAAGGCAAGGACACGTTATCCAAAATTCAGGGATGTAAAAAGGCGTCTTTGGATACAGAGTTCCCTTATTCTCTTGTATATCCTGATAGTAAATAACACACTGAGCTACCTGATCAAAGATTATTGTTATTCATTGATCATCCAGCGAAAGCTGCCCTTTACCTGGCCGGATTCGCTGATCGGCACCAATGCTGCCGCTATTATGTGTTCGGTACTGGTGGTAGCGATCTATGAGAGCTTTTATTTTATCTATGAGCTTAAAAAGTCGATCGTAGAAAAGGAATTTTTAAAGCGGGAGGCGCTGGAAGCCCAGCTGAGTGCATTGCGGACACAGGTAAATCCACATTTCCTGTTCAATAACCTGAATACGCTGAGCGCTGTCATACCTGATAATCCCATACAGGCTGTTGACTTTGTTCAGCAGCTCTCGAAAGTATACCGGCATATTCTTGAGGTAAAGGACGAGCAGAGCATTTTATTGAAAGAGGAGCTGGAAGTGCTGGAGGCATATGCATTCCTGTTAAAGACACGGTTCGGAGCTAACCTGGAGATCTCTATCCGGGTTTCGGAAGAGAAATTACAGCAGCGGATAGTGCCTTTGTCGCTGCAGATCCTCATGGAAAATGCGATCAAGCACAATATCGTCTCTTCTGCCAAGCCGCTGTTTATCGATATTTGTACAAAGGATGGGAGATTGATCGTGAGCAATACCTTACAGAAGAAAAACCAGATGATGGAATCGACGGGAATTGGCCTGGATAATATTCGCAACCGGTACCGGCTCCTGGGTGACAGGGCAGTAGAGGTCGAAGAGGGGCCTGAAAGTTTTACGGTAGCCATACCGCTGATCGAATGTGCAGAACAATAAGATTATTATGCGAGTGATTATTATAGAAGATGAGATACCCGCGGCAACCCGGCTGACCCGCATGTTGCAGGGCATCGATGGGGAGATTGAGATCGTCCGGAAGCTGGATAGCGTGGAGGCTTCGGTGAAATACCTGGAAGTGTCGGAACGGCCCGACCTTATCTTTATGGATATTCAGCTCGCGGATGGGCTTAGCTTCTCGATCTTTGAACAGGTCCAGCTCAATACACCGGTGATCTTTACTACGGCCTTTGATCATTACATGCTAAAGGCGTTCAAAGTGAACAGCCTGGATTATTTGTTAAAACCTATCGATGAGAAGGAGCTGAGTCAGGCAGTACTAAAATATAAGGAGCTTTATACCAGTGCCGGCGGATTAGGGTTTGCCGAAAAGATCGGGCGGCTGATGCAGGAAATGAACCCGGCAAAATATAAGGAACGGCTGCTGATCAAACGGGGACAGCAGCTCCATTCAATAAAGACGGCAGACATCGCCTTTTGTTATGCAGATGGCAAGCTGTGTTTTGCCACGGACTTCAGCGGCAGCAGTTACCTGCTGGATCATACACTTCACCAGCTGGAATCCTGCCTGGAGCCGCGACGCTTCTTTCGGGTAAACCGGCAGCTGCTGGTGAATATTGATTGCATCAAAAAAGTACATACCTGGCTGGGCGGAAGGCTGAAAGTGGAGCTCGCTCCGGTGACCGCCGTGGATACAGTTGTAAGCAGGGAAAGAGTAAATGGGTTTAAGGAGTGGCTGGGTAATTAGGGTAAGTTGATGATACAATTATCGATAAAAATTGTCTTTCCCATCTATCCCACCCGCAAAACGATCTTCCCATGTATACCAGACTGCAAACTCATTTGGAACGCCTGACGCGCCTGATCCAGCGGAAATACACTTCCCACAACCGTGCGGATAAATCCCCCGTCGATGAGACCGCCGATCTCTATCAGCTGGGTACGACTGGACTTGACGATGAAGAAGATGCCTTTTACCCCAAGTCCCGGTAAAGGCGGTTCGATGGATTCACCGGCTATAGATACCATTACTCCGCCACGTCGCAGGACTTGCCATGAGCGGGTCTGGACATCCCCGCCGATACAATCAAGCACTACGTCTACATCACTTACCTCCTCTTCGAATTTTTCTGTCTTATAGTTGATGACGCGTTGCGCCCCCAGGCCTTTTACCAGATCTGCACTATTCCCTGCAGCGGTTGCAATAACATGCGCTCCATGCCAGCGGGCTATCTGGACGGCAAAGATCCCTACACCACCTGCTCCACCGTGGATGAGTATTTTCTGACCGGGAAGCAGGTGGGCATGATCAAACAGAGCCTGCCATGCAGTGAGGGCCGCCAAAGGCACCGATGCTGCCTCCACGGGGTCTAGACTTCCTGGTTTTGGTGCCAGATCAGCGGCATTTACAGCGACGAATTCTGCCGCAGTGCCATTACGGAAGAAAGAGGTTAATCCATAAACAGTTTCACCTGCAAGAAGACCCGTCACGCCAGGTGCAAGGGCCTCAACCGTACCACATAGTTCATGACCCGGGATCGTGGGCAGCCGGCTGTTACCTTTTTCATCTGTATAGGTGGGACCCCAGCTGAGTTCGTCACGGGTGATGCCGGAGGCAAGAACTTTTACCAGCGCATCGCCTTCCAGCAGGACAGGCTTCGGAGCTTCTTCATAGACCACTTGTTCCGGCCCTCCTATTGTATGCAGACGGATTGCTTTCATACTTTTTTACTTAAAATTAAGCAAAAAACTACCGTGTCGCGCCCGCGCCAAGCCAGAGGATAGCATCTTCGAATAAGCGATTCTGAACGGGAGAGGCGAAGTTCTGGTCCCCATGACCCATGTTCATGTAGAGCATTTTATAATGGGTATTCGTCCAGACGACAGGAATGTCTCCTTTGCGGATGATGTCCTTTTTGCCAAGGGGATAGTTGGTCGTATCAAGAGTGATCAGAACTTTTACATCCTGGGTCAGGCGCGGATTTGGTAACCAGCCGTACCATTCATTGATAGGCGCAGTGTAATGGGAGGGCAGACGATGAGTAGCGGGATGAGTGTTGTCGTTGACAATAAGCTTTGCAGTAAGTGGAGGCCAGTTGTTATTGTAAAAGACTGCCCCACCAAAGAACTTGACAAACCACGGCCAGTGAGTTTCTTTGTCATTGTAACCGGCTACGTGGAAACCGAGCCAGGCTCCGCCATTTTCCATATAGGTTTGAAAGGCTGTACGTTGTTGGTCTGTATGGGGAAAGTCGTTGAGCCAGAGTACGACCTGGTAATTGCTGAGACCGGCGTTGCAGTTTTCCCAGTTGGTAGTGGTATCCAGTGTATAGCCATTACGGGCAGCAAGGGCGGAATAGAAGTCGATGGCATTGTGGGCAAAATCGACATGATCGGATTCCACAGTGGTAGAGAAGAAGGCAAGAGCGCGGAAGGGATGGGCAGCATCGCTGGCAGCATGGGGTCCGGCATCATTGGCAGTGCCGGGTTTCGGCAAAGCGGCACCCTGCGTTTTCGGCAACGCAGCTGCGGGCCAGGAACCGTGCGTGGCTGCGGCCCAGAAAATAGCATTGGAAAAGATCTTTTTATACACCGGGTCATCGAAAAGGATCGGGGAATGACCCATAAAGATATAGATGTTGCGGGCCCGCATCTTTTCATTGGTCCAAATAACAGGATGATCACCCATTTTGACAGTGGTGTCGGGTTGATAGGACGACTCGTCAACATTCGCAATGACATGGACATTGGGGCGCGGGGACCGGTCATAAGTATACCACTCTTCTTTCATTACTGAAAAGGAGTCGGGGATACCTTCCATAACAGGATGACGATGGTCTTCGATGTGTACGGTAGCTTTGGCAAAACGGCCGATATAATCTTTCCAGCGTATGCCACCCATAAAGCCGGAGAACCACGGCCATATCGGGAAGCCATCAAATTCGCCTAAGAGTGTTGCGTGGTGGAAACCGACCCACCCTCCCCTGCCCTGTTCGATGTAGTTTTTAAATACGGTCATTGTCTCCGGTTTCCAACCATAGGGTACATAGTCCAGCTGGATGATAAGCTGGTAGTTGGCCAGCAGTGCTTCGGTCATCGTGTCGGCGTGAGTGCTGTAGTCAATGGTGAAGTTGCTGTCGGTCGCCAGTTGGTTGAGCCAGATCTTTGCGCGTGTGGAATACTCCAGGTGGTGCCCGCCGTTCTCATAGAGGGCCAGGACATGAAAGCGGGCTGGCACAGCGGTTGCAGGCGACGCAACGCCTGGTGATAGATTGGCGCCGGATGATGCAGCGGCGGTCGACCGGGCAGGGACCGGAGCCATTGGCGCCGGGGCGGATTGCGCCGGGACGCCGGGCGTCGCGCCAAGAGAATGACTGGTCGCCTCCATCAAATTCAAAGAGGCCGCATTGAGGCCGGCAAACAGACTGCTGTCTTCCACGGACCAGGGATGTCCCTGGCGGAAGTCCCACCAGCGATACTCGATCTTCGAATAGTCATTGGTGATGCCGGGTTTGATTGGTTTTTCATAGTAATGGGTCAACCGAAGGGAATATTGTCCGTCGCCCACAGAAGCCGTCCAGTCAAACTTAAGCCAGTAATAATGGCTGCCCCAGGTCGCTACTTTGAACTGACCAGTGCCCTTGAGCGAATCGGTCGAGGATCCTACTCCATTTTTTATGGTGAGGTGCCGGGTTATCAGTTGTTCCCGCAGCTTCCGGACCAGCTCCGCTTTTGGCATACCCCTGGGCAGAGTATAGTGTTCTTCGTAATTGACGATGCCATGCTCCATGGGTATCGGAGGGGGAGCGTTCAGGCCGGCCCATAGTATGGCATCCCGAAGAAGAGTGGCATAGTTGCTGTCAGCCAGCAGTACAGGGTCATGCCCAACGCCGATGTAGATCATCCGGCGATAACGCTGGTTCGTCCAGATGATGGGATGGTCACCCATCGGCTTGTTCTGGTGATAGGAAGATTCATCCACCGAAGCCAGGACCCGAACCTTGTCGCGCGGACTTTTATCGAATTCATACCATTCATCCGGCACTTCCATACGTGCGGGGAGATGGAGAGTAGCGGGATGTTTCCGGTCTTCCACGATTAAAGAGGCCTTCTGGAATGCCGGGTGCGGCGAATAGATGATGCCACCCATAAAATCTTCAAACCACTGCCAGTATGGGCTGCCCGCCCCCCGGAATTGTCTCCCAGTGAGACCGGCTGCATGGATACCCACCCAACCTTTCCCATCCTCTACGAAATGCTGTAAAGCGGCTTGTTGCGAAGCCGACATGTCGAAGGGCGCCAGGTGTAACATGACAAAAACCTGGTAATGAGCAAGGTTAACGGGGTTGATGAGACTGGTGTCGTCGGAAAAGTCCAGGTCGAAATGGTTAGCAGCGGCCATAGTTTCGAAAAAGGGGCGGGCAGCGGCGATCATTTTCAGGTGATCCTTGGCCCGCGAGGCAACAACGAGGACGCGGAAAGACGGCTGTGCCGTGGTTGCAGGAGCAGCTGCAGTCGCCGCCATAATGCAAAGAAGGAGTGCTTTAAGCATATGCATAGCAAATTAACGGCTATCTTATCAGCAAGCAATTTGTTTGCCCCTACATTAACACTACATCGTCTGTTTTTCAATAAATTAGGGCAGGAGTAGGCGTTTTTGCAAAAGCCTTCCTAAATTGTTACCAGATGAAGAAATTGATAGTGGCATTTTCCTTTTGTGTTGCGGTGACAAAACCGGGACAAGGTCAGTCGACAATTGGTTTGCCGGCGATAAAAAATTACCGTAACACAGACTATCATGCAGCTCAGGGGATCTGGGACATCTGCCAGGATCAGCATGGCCTGCTGTATTTTGCAAATAATGACGGCCTTTTGACCTATGACGGTGCTTATTGGAAGATTTATCCACTACCCAACAAGGCGGCGATAAAATCCCTCGCGATGGACGCAAAAGGGCGGATCTTTGTAGGCGGTCAGGACGAGATTGGCTATTTCTTCCCCGATGCAGCCGGCATCTTACAATATCATTCCCTCAAAGAATACCTTCCCAGGGAAGCTCAGCAGTTTGCCGATATATGGAATATCATCCCGGTAAATGATGGGGTCTTTTTTCGTACTATCGAATCCATCTTCTACTGGAAAAATAATAAAATAACAACATTCGACGCCCCGGGCGGCTGGCAGCTGATGGCACAGGTCGATTCTCTCCTCTTCGCCGCGGACAAGTCAAAGGGTTTGCAGGTTTTCAGGAACAGTGAGTGGCAGCCCGTCGTCGGGAAGCTGCCCTCCCCTGCGCTGCGTATCACCGGTATCGCAGCCTGGTCAACCGACACATTACTGGTTGCTACATCAAAGAATGGCCTTTACCTGCTGTCCGGATCAACCCTGATCCGGAAACCAACTGCCGCTGACCCCCTGTTGACGGGTAGCCTGATCACCACGATCAAAAAGGTCGAAAAAGATTTGTATGCCATCGGTACAAGTACCGGGGGGCTTATTATCCTGGACAGGAACGGACAGATCATTCAGCGATATTCCAGCAGCGAAGGGCTGCAGAGCAACAATGTCTTAAGCGTATGGGCCGACCGCGAGTCTAACTTGTGGCTGGGGCTGGAAACAGGAATATCCTTTATCCATTATAACACTTCGGTGAAACAGATCCGGCCGGTTCGCGATAACCAGCTGCTTTGCAACGCCATCCGGATATATGGTCAGAAGCTTTATATCGGGTCTTCCAATGGACTTTACAGTATCAGGTTAGAACCTGCGGTAAAGGATATCAGCACGATAAAGGGAAATTTCAGCGAAGTGGAGAATACAAAAGGACGGGTATGGAGCCTTACAGAGCTGAAAGGAAAGTTACTGATGGGCCACCAGGATGGAGCCTACGTAATAAAAGATAACAGGGCGACACCGGTGCTGACCAGGCAGGGAGTATGGGGGTTTGTGGAGATCCCCCAAAAGATCATCGCGGGAACCTATACAGGGCTGCGGGATATTACTATCGGCAACGGTGAGCTCAAAGAGGGACAAAAGGCCAACAACCTGTATGAGTCCCTGCCGGAAATAGTAGTGGATAGCGGATTTACGGTCTGGGCCTCACATCCTTATCGCGGGGTGTTCAAAAATCCGATCTCCACTACCCCGGGAATAGCAAAGCCATATACCCATTATGGTATTAAAGAAGGACTGCCATCCAATCTCAACAATTCGGTTCATATTATCCGGAATAAGATAGTGGTAGCTACAGAAAAAGGAGTGTATGAATATGCTGCAGGGGCAGACAGGTTTATACCATCGGCATTTTTTCAGCCTGTTTTCCATGATACCAGCGTAGAAGATCTGACAAGCGACGCCGGCGGTAATATCTGGTTTGTCAGTAACCAGCGCGTCGGAGTTATCGATTTTGGTAAGCCTTCTGGAGCAACTCCCTATTCTATCATCTATTTTCCAGAGCTGACGGATCAGACCGTAAAAGGTTTTGCCTTTATTTACCCTTATGACCAGGAAAATATTTTCATCGGGGGAAACAACGGAGTCTTTCATCTAAACTATAACCGCTACATACAGGGCGGGAACGATCTGACAGTGCTGCTCAGTACCGTGAACGCCATCGCCGAAAAGGACAGCCTTATCTTTGGTGGTTATGCCGGCGATCTGGCCACACCTGTCCGTCTGCCCAATCACTGGAATTCTTTTCATTTCGAGTATTCCTCCCCCTTTTATGCCCAGCAGGCTAATGTCGAGTTCAGCTATCAGCTGACCGGCTTTGACAAGGAGTGGTCCGATTGGACGCTGAAAACGGAGAAAGATTATACCAATCTGCCCTATGGCAATTATAGCTTTAGCGTCCGCGCCCGGGATAATCTGGGGAATCTGTCTGCACCGGTTGTGTATGCTTTTAGCGTCGAGCCGGCCTGGTATCAAACGACCTGGGCCCGGCTGCTGTATCTTTTTCTCCTCGGCTGTCTGGTCTGGCTCGTAAGAAGAGCACAGCAACAAAGACTTACCCTGCATCGGAAAAAGTATGAGGAAGAACAGGAAAAACGTAATTATCTGTATAGCCTGGAATTAGACCGGAAGGAGAAGGGCCTCATCGCCTTGCAGAATTCCAAGCTGGAAGGCGAGCTTCAGTTCAAGAATAAAGAGCTGGCCACTGTGACGATGCACCTTGTTGAACGGGGCGGCATCATGTTAAGCATAAAAGAAGAGCTCCAGGCAGTGATCAAACGCCTGAATATCCCCAGCCTGAGTTATGAGTTCAAGAGTGTGTTCAGGATGATCAGCGATACCGAAAAAAGTGATGACGACTGGAACCGGTTCGCTTTGTATTTCGACCAGGTACATAATAATTTTCTGGCTACACTGAAGACGAAGTTCCCTCAGCTAAGCCCAACGGACCTGAAACTTTGCGCGTACCTGCGTCTGAACCTGACGTCAAAAGAGATCGCACAGATCCTGAACATCTCGTTGAAAGGAGTTGAAGTGAGCAGGTACAGATTGAGAAAAAAGCTGAACTTGTCGACAGAGCTTAATCTATATGATTTTTTGATCGAGGTTACCTCGTAGGCACAGCCATTGTAGGATTCTCCGAAAAGAAACCCGACGGCATCAGCGAAAAGCCCATATGATGAGCCGGCATGACCGGCCATTCTTCAGGTCGCACGATATGAGTGATGCCGGCAACATACCAGATAACCACATCATTATTGGAAATAGATCGGTTACGGGCGCTCCATTGGGGTAATCCATCATAGACCTTGTTACTTGCAGGGTAAAGACCCGCAGGATATTCCTCCCCTTCATTGTACTGCGTTACCCAGAGCTGGTGATCGAGGAAGCCGGCTTTCTTCCGCACGATGGAGCCGGGAGGCATAAAGGGTTTCGCCTGACTGCCGGGCATTAGCATATATCCGACATGCTGGCCAAGGGAGTTGTGGACCTCGTTGTTTTCGATGTGCCAGCAGCGGCCGCTTTCGTAGTTGACCGATCGCTGTGCTTCCAGTTCTTTCATGAAGTGAGTGTGCTCTACGACAAAGGCATTGCTGTAGGGATTGTCCTTGCCGGGAGGAACGAGTCTGGCGTTCATTTCCATCACCCCGTTGTTGCCCGCACCGTCGATATCCATATCCAGCCGGAAAACAAAGAAGTGCTGATGGTTAATGGCTTCCACATTGGGATGAACAAGTGTTCCGAAAGTCATCCCATTGTAGGAGAGGTCATTTTTATCAGGCGCATTCATTTGATTTTTGCGATTGACCCCCTGGATCTCTACGATCCCGGTAAGCTCGATGTCCACATCGATAGTGCCGTCCTGCTTGAATCGCCAGGTAAACCCATAGTCATAGTTTTCGATAGTGGTATAGTATTTTATTGCCAGATTGGTTGCCCGGCGTGAGACGCTGCCATGACGCCACAAAGTGCCGCCATATTCTTCGTAGATGGCCACAGCATTCTCCAGTATATAGGGTTCCCCATTGTCACGGTGCAGGATCGCGGATTTATACGTCGCATTTTCGGGAGCATCAGCGCCGGGAGTCATCGGGCGGGTAATGTTTTGTCCCAGACGATATTCACCGGCATCAAAAAAGTTGTAGGCTGCCTGTAAAAGGCTGGGAGCTCCATAAGGAACGACCATTTCAGGCATCGAGCCCCTGTACATCACGGTGCGCTCGACACCTTTGTCAACAAGCCGAACGTTATAAAGGACCAGCCCTTCCCGATTGTCAACTCCATACCGCAGACGCCAGTTCTGCCAACTAAGCTCCATGCCATCGAATTTGATCTCGCTGCCACCCGGTTGGGAGATTACAATGTTAGAGGCGCCTTTATTATCACCGGCAATGGAGTCTTCCTTGAAGTAGTTGAGGTCGATCTTCCCACTAAACCGGTTCTCCTCATCCACTATTTTGAGGACCTTACCCGTAGTGAAGTCTGCATATGCCAGGAGTCCTTCTATATCGATATTGTTGCCTTTGCGCCTGGGAATGACCAGCTGTTCACGATGACCTATCGGCGCAATTCCCATATCCCCCGGGAAGAAAGTACGATGCGTAACAGAATCGATGGAAATGCCGCGCTTCTTCAAGGCCGCGACCCAGGCAGGGTTGTTCTTTACAATGGTACTGCCGACAGAGTCGTCGGCGCCAAGACCCATACCGATGACATTTGGTATATTTTTTACCGATAGTACTTTTGATGTGTTGAGGTCGACAATGGCCTCGGTCATGCCTGGCTTCGCGTAGTCGTAGAAGCTGACAAAGGCTTCCCGGCGGAAAGGATCTCCGGGTTTGTAAGCCAGGATCTCCTTTTTGGGCGGCTCTTTGAGGTTAATGATGTTGAAATAATCGTGACCAGTGATCGTCGAATTATCCTTTAATATCCGGACGACCTTTTTCATTTCGTCGGAGCTAAGAGGGTCCAAAGGATGTGGCGATTGCGCATGGGAGACAATTGTACATAGCAGGGCTGCCGCCAAAAGCAGGTTGTTTTGGTTCATGTTCTTTATTTTAGGTTTGGCAGCAACCGTATAAACGACCTATTTATAGATCCGCCCCATGTAGGGCGAGTCAAAGATGATCTTCTTCAGCTCCTCGGGATTGATGGTCCCCTGACGGGCATACACAATCTTGCCTCCAGGCTCCACAAGCAGACTATATGGCAAGGCTCCCTGCCACTTGGGATCGATAGCTTCGATCAGCTTATACTTATCCTCACCCGTAAAGATATAGTTGGGGGAAGAGGACTGTTTTTTTTCAAGGAAGCTCAACGCTTTTTTTCGGGCGGAAGCATCATCCATGCTGATGCTGACCAGTTGAAAACCCCGGTCGCGATACATCCGATTGAGGGTCACCAGCTCTGAGAACTCCTGTACACAAGGAATGCACCAGGTCGCCCAGACATTGATCAGCCGAAGCTTGCGGGTGTCGTTCTTTAGTATTCGGGCTATGCCGGCATAACCGATCGTATCGATGCTGACGGGTTCTTTGGCCCAGTTGATGGCCGCCTTTTCCGTCCAGTTGCTTTTCTCTGCCCATTTGATCGAACAGCCAAAGACCTTGGTTACGGCAACAGGCACTTCTGTATCGGCAAGCAGCGCCTCTATAGCATTGCGTGCATCCTGGGCATGAGGTGTCTTTTTGGGATCTTCGGTATCGTCGATGCGGCCATTGTAACGAAGCTTCCTGTCCCTGTCAAAGATAAAGACATGTGGTGTGGATACCGGTCCGTATTGTTTGGATACGATCTCGCTGTCTCCATCATACAAATAGGGGAAGTTGTAACCCGCATCCTTTGCCCGGATCTTCATTTCGTCAAAAGAATCCCCAAGGTCACTATATCCTAATTCATCGAGTCGTAGGGCGGATGGATGGTTTGGGTTAATAGCGACAACTCCGACGCCTTTTGAGGCGTAGTCCCTGGTAAGCTGGATCATTCTGTTCTCATAGGCCTGGGAAGTAGGACAATGATTACAAATGAACATCACCATAAGGACCTTTGAGTCTTTGAACGAGGATAAGGTATAGGTTTTCCCGTCGATACCCGGCAGACTGAAGTCAGGAGCAGGGGCTCCGATAGAGAGGATCGGATGGTCGTCGGAATGCGCCTCGTCAGTTGGTCCGGCAGGCTGACCCGCAGCCACAGCCAATAAGTACCAGGAAGTATGCGGCAGCCATTGTTCGGCCCAGCGCCAGTCATAGTCTTTTCCAGTAGCGGCATAAGAGATATTGAAGTCGATATCCTGTTCGTCATCAAGACCGGAGGTAATGCCGTTAACGATGCCGCCCGGTGCATTGGTGTATTCAAAAGTGCCGAAGAAGCCATAGCCGGGATTGTTTAGTCCTGTCCCCTGCAGCATGCTGGCATCGAAGGGGTTGAGACCAAGGATCCAGTTCAGCTGATCAAGAGCAAAATTATGCAGGGAGTCGGAGAAAGGTTTGTCGTCGACAAACAGAGGCGCCGCCAGGCGGGCAGCCGCAGCCATCGATCCCAGCCGGGCATCTTCCCCCTGCCACCAGGGCGATGCCTCGCTGCCATGAGGAAAGAAAAAGGCACTCCTTCTTTGACCGAGGGTATCCTGTACGAGTTGCCTGCTATAACCGAAGGGGTTGGCAACCTCGTGGGTGATCTTCAATTCATATTCCAGCGATCGGCGGACAGCGAGCTTGATAGCCGACCTGGTTCCTTCAGAGGCATAGGGGTAATAATATACAAGGCTGACCAGGGGCAGACCGGCGTCAGAAGGATGGAAGAAAGGACGGTCTGCGTCATCGGCGCGCCAATATCCTTTGTAGGTCTTCCAGGAGGCAAAACGGTTGAGCAGGTTATTCGCACGTCGTTGCGCAGCCTGCTGATAGATCGGATTTCTCGTAGCTTTAAGCAGTTCGGTCGCAGCACTGAGCGCACAGTAGTCGTCGAGAATGTTTTCTTTTCCGTCATTGGTCATGGCGGGGTTTTCCCTTTCCAGGAAAGCAAAGGCTTCTTCGGCGGCCTTTAAGTAATCAGCTGTGGGGTAGTCGCCGGAGATGCCCGCAGTGTATGCCATGGCAAGCGCGGCGATGGCCATTCCCCCACCTGAACGGTAGCTGGATTGATAGCTGCGCCAGTCGTTGTTGACACGGTCACCGCCAAAGGATTGATCTTTGGATTGTTTGATCCGATAACTTTGATTTTCGGGTCCGATAGCACGATCCTTTGGAAGCTTGCCCGCACCAGGTGCAGCAACGGATCTATAAAAGGAGCCGCCCTTTGCGTGTACACGACAGAGATAGTCCGCACCGTACATGGCTTCGTCAGTGATACGCCGCATGATCTGACGAAAGTCGGTGCCGGATCGCGCAGCAAGGAGCTCATTGGTTTTAAGCAGGCTATATTCTACAAGGGGTATTTGCTGAGGATTGAAGTACGACGAAAAGGAAAGATGGGAAAGATGTTTGCCATAGTCGCCGGTGGCGTCATACCAGCCTCCATGAAGGTCGAGGGTATCGTGCGCAGCGGTGGGTGCTGCGGCATTCGTGGCCGTGGCAGCAGATGTGGCGCTGGATGATGCTGCAGCGTTTGGCACTGCCGCGGGCAAAGCAAGGTGATGATCGGCTTTGTCGATGAGACCGGCGGACCGCTGCCCTTTGAAATAATAAACAACGTCCGACAGAGTTGCCTTCTCCAGAACATTCCTGCCAATGCTAAAAGGATGTGAGCTCGAAGCACCGACCTTTATCCGATAGACCCCAGTGGTACTATATGGACTAAAGTCGATGGTCCAGAACAACAAGTGTTTCCATTTGTCGACAGGGCCGCAGAAGGAAGGTTTTCCTGTGTAGACGACCTTGCCGGTACTATCGTTGATGAGCTGAAATGCGGAGAGGGTAAGGCGGTTTGTAGCCTCGATCACTGCCCGCTTGGATTTGGAGGATTCATAGCCCACCTGGTTGGTGAGAATACGCACGGATGCTTGGAACCCGGGCACACCGGCCGGGGAGGGGGACTTAGTAGTGCTGGCCGCAGGCGATTGCGCGTGGACGATGAAGGGCAGGCCGACAACAAAAAAGATGATTAATCGAAACATATTGATCTTATTATGGGATCGCCACTTCGTAAAGAGAGTGATGACCAGTGATGTAGAGCGTTTTTTGATCTTTTCCGAAAGTGATGCCCGTGGGGCGTTCGGGCGTCGGGATAAGTCCTGTCTGTTTGCCCTGCGGATCGTAGCGGTAAACTTCCCCGTCCGCAATGTAGACATGACCGGATCTGTCGGCTACCGAAGAGAATTCACCTCTTTCTGCAAAATACGTTAAGTCCGACAAATAGCCTTCCGGGCTGACATTGGTTCGAACAGTACGTTTGTCATATTCGTCGGTAAGGTAGATCGGCTTTCCAGGGTATCCTGTGGCCAGAGACGTACTTCGGGCAAGGTCATATACAACGGGGATAATGGTTACCCCATCAGGTGCAACAAAACATTCTTCGGGTTTATTGACGGAAACAGTATTAAAGTCATGGTAGTCGCGCCAGCGGTGTGCAGGGTACAGGACTTTATAAGGGTGTGCGATGCTGCCCATCGGTACGCGGGGCAGAAGACGAATAGATTCATCAGGATTTTCCGGGTCGACAGAGTAGATCCAGGTCGCAAAGCCGGAATTGCCCCAGCCGCTGAAGGACGTGCCGGCGGCATCGGGTGGATTAGTGAAGGTTTCCTGATGACCATCGATAAGCCATCCGGGTTTAGGGACATATTTGAAGACCACGAGTAGGTTATCTTTTTGATCGCAGGCCAGGGAGAGGGGTTCCCAGGGATAGTCTGCAAGCAGGGTCGTGGTACGGGTAACCGGCGACCAGCGGTAGATCCGGCGCATACGGGATTCACAGAAGTAGATGTTGCCGTGACTGTCGGAGGTTGCGCTCTGTGCGAATTCAAAGCCGGTGGCGAGCAGCGCGGCACTAGTGGCAAATGAGGCGGCGTTGGTGGTCCCCGACGCAGTGCCGATACCCTGACCCGTGGCCGGAATCGCAGCGCGGGATGCAGCGCCGGAACCCGGATTCGCGACCGCTGCTGCGCCCGGTGCAGCCTGCACAGAGGATACAAAAAGACGGGCAAACTCCCAGGGCCTTATCTCTGTATTGGTATTGATATCGTAGAGCGGCACCGTCGTCGTGTATTTGATCTGGCTGTAGTTGTGGACGTTGAGGAATTCGAGGTTGGAGCCTCCCCAGAGACGAATAGAGTATGGATAAGGTTTAATGACGCGGATAACGCGGAACATATATAGATTGGCAAACCTCATATTATGACAATCCCCGATCTCCAGGGGCTGGCATTCCGAGCTTTCCCGGCTTTCTTCTTCCAGCTGCAGCGCATAGACCTTCCAATTGGAGACCTTGTTGAACCGGATCTCATTGCGAACATGGTGCTCGATGGACATGGCATAGATCCGGCCGGGTGTCGAGGTATTGGAGATATAGGCGCCGGCGGTGGCATAGGTGGAGGCGCTCCAGATGTTCTTAAAGGTACCGCCGCCATTGTCTGTGATCCAGAGGCTCCAGTACTGGGTGTCCCAATCCTTATCCTGTTGTTGATAAAGCTGTGTTCTCGGAGTACCGGGACGGGAGATCGAACCGTGACCACCGATGAACTTAACGTCGTTGAGATATGAGTCGGCCCCCGCCATCCATTTGCAGCCGACAGCCCGCGGATTGCTGGCGCCGGTCGAGAGGCCGATTCCGGTCACAATATTATTGCCGCCGCGGGAGGACTCCAATAAAGCTACCGGGTCACCAAAGCCGCCGAAGGCCCTGGTATTTTCTGCCAGCTGAAATTGGGTGGCGATCGGATTAAGTCCAATGAGTACGGTATTGGGCCGAAGCCGCAGGGTATTGCTGATACGATACCAACCCTGTGGTACATAAATGGTTGGATAGCGATCAATAGCATCCTGTATGACCTTCGTATCGTCGGTTTCTCCATCTCCCTTAGCCCCCAGCGTCAGCAGGTTTACCCAGCCTTCCATCAATGGCAGGGCGGGAATGTCTGAATGCGGCGCAGCGGGAAAGGAGGTAAGTGGCTGCAGATCCTTTGTTGTAGAATATTTTGGGTCCGCTGACCAATTATCCATCTGAAGGCCTGCGGTAAAACTGCGTACGTTGTAGATGGGACTGGTGACAACGGTACCGGTGACGATGGGGTTGACCGATCCTGAGGCGCTGGTGCTCCCTTGGGAGCCCTTTGCGCCGGCTGCGGAGGCTGCAGCTGTGATCTGTTGATTACCCGCCCGGCTGATAGTTAGCACGGGAACATTCCGGCACGTGACATTACGCAGGTTGATCTGCACAAGCGAGTTTTCTTCATTACTGATCCGGATAGCCGGGCCGGTGACGCCATCGAAACGACAGTCTTCCATAAAGAGCTTTTCGTGATAATTGGAGTCTATGTCGATGACGGTTGGGACATTATGAGCCGTCATCCGTACAATGGTCAGCCCTGCCTCCCGGGTCCGGATGGCTGCTTTGCGCTGACCTTCAAACCAGGTGTCGACCATCATAAACGGCCAGCCAGGCGAAGGTTTTGTGGTGTAGATACCGTAGTCGCCACCAAAAAAACGGACATCCTCCATTTCGTTGCCCACGTCGAAAAGACCGGCTTTGCCATTCCCGATGGAGATGTCGACATGACTGATATAGCTATGCTGGGCAAAATGGGTGCGAAGGGCGACGGCAGCAGGATTGCCTTCCTCGATGCGGATGTCGATGTTGGACATGGCGCTGTAGAAGGTGGAAGCGCCAGCGTCAGGGACGGACGGGACAGCGCCAGCGACCGAAGAAGCCGGAAGGCCGCTGGTAAACCAGAACATATATTTTGCCTGTCCCTTATCGGCCGGATCGGCAGACTGAAATCCGGGAGATGACTTGCCGAGGATAAAAAGAGGGCGCGTCCTGCCATAACCGATGAGACGGATCGCTGTGGGGATATAGATGGTTTTTGTGATCAGGTACTTGCCTTCAGGGATAAAAAGGATGCCGAAATTGTGATTGGTCTTTATATCGCGAATGGCCCCCTGGAGAGCATCGGAGACATCGATCCGCCCGTCAGAGGTGATCGGGAACCTGCCGGGAATAAAATAGGTGGCGGTGGGGTCATCGGGTCTGGATGTAAAAACAGAAGTCGATTGGACGGCGCCATGAGGGCCGCGATGGTTTGATGCAGTGGGCGGCAGTTCCCGGCCCAGGGCAGCAAGCCGGATAAAAAAAACGAGAGTTATGACCAGGCAATTGGTTTTTCTCACTTGTTTGTATATTATTATGGTACGATGGCAAATATCGGATAAGGGGTGATCAACAAATCTAAAAAGGCAGGGTTTTGAAGGGTAGTAGTGGTAATGTAGTGGAAGAAAAATAGAATATCAAATTGCTTTAATGGATAATTGCAGCCTATGACCAAAACACGAAAATTCCTGATTGTCAGCCATGGCGGCCTGGCCCGGGGGATAAGATCCTCTTTGGAACTGATCGCAGGTACAGCAGATGGAGTGTATGTGCTGGAGGCATATGTAGAGGAGAATAAGCCCATCGAAGAGGAGCTTTCCCGGCTTTTTGCGGAGGAAGAAGTGGAGTGGGTGGTCTTTTCGGACCTGTTGGGAGGAAGCGTAACCAACCAGGTGCTAAGGGCAGGGAATGGCAAAGCAGTACATATAGTAGCTGGCTATAACCTGCCGCTGGTGATCGAGGTGGTACTATCCGATCCCGGAATACCGGCGGAAGAGATCCTGGGGGAAGCAGTTGGCAGGGCAAGGGAGCAGCTGGTCTACGTCAATCCTTTACTTATTCAACCCGATAACGATGCTTAAACTGATTCGGATAGACGACCGGCTGATCCATGGACAGGTGGCTTTCACCTGGACACCTGCGCTGAATATCAACTGTATCGTTGTGGCCAATGACAGGGCCGCAACCGACGAATTTCTGAAAATGACCCTTGGACTGGCAAAACCGGCCGGCGCAAAACTGATCATCAAAACCATCCGGGAGACCATCCCTTTTCTAAATGACGCCAAAAACGCCCCACTGTCGATCCTGGTGCTGATAGATTCAGTGAAGGATGCGCATGCGCTGGTTTCCGGGGTGTCCGGGATCGCATCCGTCAACTTTGGCGGTATACGGGCAAAACAGGGGGCAAGATCGATCTCTAAAGCCATTGCCCTGACGGACAGCGATCTGACACTTATCCGTGAATTGCAGGAAAAAGGTATTGAATTGGAGGTGAGGCAGGTGCCTACAGATAAAAAAATAGGAATAGAAAGCCTGCTCTCATGATAGCCTATCTTCTAATAACAGCGATCATTTTTTTTGGTCATTCGGAGGATCTGCTCGGAACAACGCTGCTCAGCCGGCCCCTGGTCCTGGGTCCATTGGTCGGATGGGTGCTGGGGGATCTGCACCAGGGTGTTGTCATCGGCGCTTCACTGGAGCTGATCTTCATGGGTAATATAAAAGTCGGGGCGGCGATCCCGCCGGACGTAGTGACGGGTGGCGTACTGGGGACGGCTTTTGCCATTCTATCGGGGAAAGGCGCAGCAATAGCCCTGGCACTGGCCATTCCCATTTCTATCCTCGCAGAAATGCTGCTCAGCGCCTTGTTTGTATTCAGAAGTGGTTTTAATAAGCCGTTTCAGCGTTACGCAGCTGAAGGAGAGTATCATAAAGTGTCGACCCTACATGTAGTGTCGGGTTTTTTAAAGCCTGTGCTGATGGCCCTGGTGGGATTTCTTTCCTTGCGACTTGGAGCAGGATCGATGAAGGCTTTCCTCGATCTAATTCCTGCCTGGGTGAATACGGGATTACAGGTAGCGGGGAATTTGCTGCCGGCCCTGGGTTTTGCCCTGCTGATGAACCTGCTGCTGCGTAAAGCCGTGGCGCCATATTTCTTTCTGGGCTTTTTGCTGGCGGCATTTCTGAAACTGCCAGTACTAGCGATAGGTGGTCTTGGAGTGATCATTGCCCTGTTGGTGACACAGCGTCCCGACGCCGCAGTCGCAGGGAGCGAGGACAGGGAGGATGAGACCAGCGACGCAACGAATGGTTCGCGCGATCTGGAGACGGAAACAACCCCGGCGCTCAGCGTGGTGACGAACAGAGACCTGCGGCACATCTTTTTCCGATCGATGCTGCTGGAAGCAAATTTTAATTTTGAGACCTGGCAGAATACGGGTTTTGCCTTTGCCATGATGCCGGTCCTGAAGAAGTTGTATAAGACAAAAGAATCGATGGCGGCGGCGTTGCAGCGCCATTTGCAATTGTTTAATACAAGCACTTACGGATGTACCCTGATACTGGGCTTGACGACGGCCATGGAAGAACAGAATAGCCGGGATGCAGATTTCAATGCTGATTCGATCAATTCGGTGAAGCTGGGCTTGATGGGGCCGCTGGCGGGCGTCTTCGATTCCTTGTTTTGGGGAACCCTGAAGGTGATCGCCGCAGGGGTCGGAACTTCTTTGGCTCTAAAGGGGAATGTTTCGGGAGTGATATTATTCATCCTGCTTTTTAATGTTCCGCATTTGTTGTTGCGCTATCAGCTCACTTTTATCGGCTACAAAGCCGGGACCAGGTTCCTGCAAAAGTTGTCACAGTCGAATGTCATGGACCGGCTCACGCAGGGAGCGGCTATTCTTGGATTGATGGTGGTCGGCGCAATGCCGGCCACACTGATGAATATACATACTCCCGTGTCGTTCGGGGAAGGCGCCGGTCTACAGGGAATATTGGATCAGATAGTGCCTGCCCTGGTGCCGTTGGGTCTGACATTTCTCGTTTATTATTTCGTGAAGAAAGGCGTGAAGACGACATACTTGCTGCTGGGTTTGCTGGGTTTGGGCTTTGCGGGCAGTCTTTTGCATTGGCTGGCTTAAATTATTTATTATGAAGGGCATAGGAGTTTCGCCGGGTATTTCGATAGGCAAGGCCTATGTGTTGCGCCAACGTAAGGAGGTGGCAAGCGGCGTTGTGTTGACCGATGAATCAGCAGTGTTACAGGAGATCGGGCGATACGGGGAGGCAGTGAAGTTATCCGTTAAAGAAGTACAGGAGTTATTTGAAAAGGTTGTAAAGGAGGAAAGGGATATCCTGGAGGTTCAGCTGGAATTGTTGCAGGACCCACAGTTGGAGACGGACGTACGGACGCGGATCAGCAGCGATAAGATGACTGCCCGGGATGCAGTTCTCATGGTGATCGGACTGGCGGTACAGGTGTTCGAACAAATGGAGGATGAGTATTTGAAGGCAAGGGCGGCGGACGTGAGGGATGCCGGCAACAGGATCGTAAGGAACCTTTCGGACGGCACCGGCCGCAATCTTTCGGGGAGCGCCGGCTCTCTTATCAGCAATTCCGGCGAAGGCCTGATCATTATTGCGGAAGATCTTTCACCTTCGGAAACCATCGGGATGGATCGCAGCAAAGTCGTTGGTTTTGCAACGCAGTCCGGAGGAAAGACCTCGCATGTGGCTATCGTGGCGCGCCTGCGCGGCTTACCGGCGGTGGTAGGATGCGGAGGCGAATTGGATGGAATAGTCGATGGCGATCGGGTGGTCCTGGATGGAAACCAGGGGTTGGTACTGGTAAACCCCGACGCCTCCATTGTAGATGAATACAGGAAGAAACGGGAGATCTTTATACAGGAAGTGAGACGGCTGGAGACTTTAAAAGACCAGCCGGCCGTGACGACAGATGGAGTAAAAATTGAGCTGCTCGCAAATATCGCAACGGCGGAAGATATGGAGCAGGCGCTGGCCTTTGGAGCGGAAGGAGTTGGGTTGTTTCGCACAGAGCTGCTTTTTATGGAACGGGATTCTTTCCCGACGGAAGATGAGCAGGTAGAGTACTATAAGACCATATTACTTCAGGCAGGCAATAGGATAGTGACGATCAGGACCCTGGACATTGGCGGAGATAAGCCCCTGCCCTATTTGGAATTACCGGAAGAGGACAACCCTTTTTTAGGGTATCGGGCAATACGTATCTGTCTCGATCGGAAAGACATTTTTTTGACCCAGTTAAAAGCGATCCTGCGGGCAAGCGTTTTTGGGAAATGCCGGATAATGCTGCCGATGATCAGCGGTGTACGGGAAGTGCAGCAGGCCAGGGCCATTCTGGAGGAAGCAAAGGAGGAGCTTTTTCGATCCGGGATCGCTTTTGACACCTCCATAAAAATGGGGATCATGATCGAGGTCCCATCGGCGGCGGTGATAGCCGATCTGCTGGCAAAGGAAGTCGATTTCTTCAGCATTGGCACCAACGATCTTTGTCAGTACGTATTAGCCGCTGACAGAATGAACAAACAAATAAAAGACCTGTACGACCCCTATCACCCGGCAGTGCTACGGCTGATACGCTTTGTAATAGAACAAGGGCATTTGCAGGGCATCCCTGTCGGGATGTGCGGGGAACTGGCGGGTGATCCACAGGCGACATCATTGCTATTAGGAATGGGGCTAACGGAGTTTTCGATGAACGCCCCGGCAATACCCACGATAAAGGACATTCTGATCCAGAGCAGCGAGGCTGCCGCGAGAAAAAATTTTCAACTATGATCACAAGAGATTTTACCATCTTAGCGCCGGAAGGAATGCATGCACGACCGGCAACAGCACTCGTAAAGCTGGCGAGACAATTCCA